>Ga0210034_1003695_pt1 | contig 10706 bp, 11 predicted proteins | sample CryGeymeta201505_FD_185466 | JGI IMG/M metagenome (GOLD analysis project Ga0210034, IMG submission 185466) | Groundwater microbial communities from Crystal Geyser aquifers in Utah, USA - Crystal Geyser metaG 2015-05 (SPAdes) (version 2) | ecosystem: Environmental > Aquatic > Deep subsurface >... | reverse complement strand
CGGCTGGAAGGCTGGATCATCCAATCCCTGCTGGTGACGGCCACCCCGGTCGTCAACTGGGAAGCGACGGCCACGCTCACGCCGTAACAGTAAACAGGTAAACAGGTAGACAGGTAAACAGGCACATACCTAAACAAGGAAATCGCTGTCCTGAGCGAAGTGACCGAATGCGCGTAGAGGGAGCACAGTCGAAGGGCAAGTACGTGGAACAATGCTTGCCCAAGAAACCCGTCCTTCGACTGCGGGAGTACCCTCCGCTCAGGACGGCGAACTACCGAACTACGTAACTACGCAACTACCAAACTACGCAACTACCAAACTACGTAACTATCAAACTACGTAACTACCTAAACTAACCAACGGAGTTTTTACATGCCCATTCACTTCGGCACCGACGGCTGGCGCGCCGTCATTTCAGATAGCTTCACCTTCGCCAACCTTCGCATGGTGGCGCAGGCCATCGCGGACGCGGTCGCTTCGGAACATTGGACCAAGCCCGTAAACGGCGACCAGCCCGGAGGCGGCGTCCTGAGCGGAGGGGCGAGTGATCGTCGAGACCCGCAGTCGAAGGAGCCGGAAAGAATCGTAGTCGGGTTCGATACGCGCTTTTTGTCCGATCGCTTCGCGGGCGAGGTCGCGCGCGTCCTGGCGGCCAACGGATTCGTCGTCCACCTGGCCCAATCCGATTCGCCCACGCCCGCCATTTCGTACGCGGTCAAGAATCTCGGCGCGGTCGGCGGTGTGATGATCACGGCTTCGCACAACGCGCCGCGCTACAACGGCGTCAAGTTGAAGGGCGCGTTCGGCGGATCGGCGTTGCCGGAGCAGTGCCGCCGCGTGGAGGTTTATATCAACGATAACGAGGAGCAGGCGCGCGGCCCGAACCTGATGGATTTCAACCAGGCGCGCGAACTGGGACTGATCGTGAAGTTCAATCCCCTGCCCGCGTATTACGAACACCTGCGGACGCTGATCAACAGCGACGTGATCGCCGACAACCCCCAGCGCATCGTGGTGGATTCGATGTACGGTTCGGGGCGCGGCGCGATCAAGGGATTTTTGCAGGGGACAGGCTGCGAGGTGGCGGAAGTCCGCAACGAGATGAACCCCGGCTTTGGCGGAGTCCACCCGGAGCCGATCGCGAAAAATCTGGGCGCGCTGGTTTCGGCCATCAGCGCGGGAATGGGCGCCTTCGGCCTTTGCACCGACGGCGACGCGGACCGCATCGGCGCGATGGACGAGCGCGGCAACTTCGTGGACCCGCACAAGATCTTTGCGCTCTCGCTGAAATACCTGGTGGAGAAGCGCGGCATGAGCGGCGCGGTGGTGCGGACGGTCTCCACGACGCGCATGATTGACCGTCTCGCCAAACGCTATGGCCTCAAACTGCACGAGACTCCCGTTGGCTTCAACCACATCGCGGACTTGATGATGAGTGAGGATGTGTTGATCGGCGGCGAGGAGTCGGGCGGGATTTCGTTCAAGGGGCACATCCCCGAGGGCGACGGTCCGATCATGGGACTGTTGCTGGTGGAACTCGTGGCCGCGATGGGCAAACCCCTGCACAAGTTAGTGGAAGACCTGCTGGCAGACGTGGGCCCCGCGTTCTACGAGCGCACCGACCTGCGCCTCAGCCGTCCCGTCGCGAAAGCCGAGATGACCAAGTTTCTCACCGAGCAGGCTCCCGCCGAAATCGGCGGCCAAAAGGTGAGCGAGACCAGCCAGCGCGACGGCGTGAAGTACATCATGGCCGACGACTCGTGGTTGTTGATCCGCCCGTCGGGGACGGAGCCTGTCCTGCGCGTCTATGCCGAAGGCCGCACGCAGGAGATGGTCAAGGCGCTGCTGGGGTACGGGGAGAAGGTCGCGGAGAGGGTGGTGTAGGCAAGGATGAAAGATGAAAGAGGAAAGATGAAGGGCAAAGAAAAACCCGCTGGCTTTGCTTCGCCAGCGGGTGAGATGTGATCTTATTTTCCGTAATGATATCTCGCTTGCAGGAAATCAATTCGATCATCCCGAACAAGATAGACAATGCGATGTTCCTGTGTCAATCTTCGTGACCAACAACCAGGCGTAAGGTACTTGAGCGGTTCAGGCTTGCCGATTCCATCGAACGGCTCGCGCAGAATGGCTTCGATCAACTCGAAAGCGCGCAAGGCCAGTTTGCGATCCGTCTCGACCCAATAGCGCAGGTCTTCGATGAACTCGGGCTGAAAGACCGCCTCACGCTTCTTCGGTTTCAAGTCCCACCTCGCGGCGCAAGTCATCCATGCTCTGCGCTTTGCCTTGATTTTTCAATGCCCGTCCCAGCGCGGACAAGAGCCGCTCGGCATTTTGCGGGGAGCGCAGAAGATAGGCGGTTTCCGTCAGGCTGGCGAGTTCACTGGCAGAGAGCATAGCCACATCCTCCGCGCCGCGCCGCTGGATGATGACAACCTCGCGATCTTTAGTCACGCGGTCGAGCAGGCTGGCGAACTGTTCACGGGCGCTGGTGTAGGTAAATTCCATGGTCATAAGGGATGCTCCAATCTGTACAGGAATACTGTACGACGAAAAGAGCGAAATGTCAAGATAAAATAAGGCTGTAACCTCAAGCCCTCCGCTCTCCTTCTTATTTGGGATACGGGGAGAAGATCGCGGAGAGAGTGGTGTAGTGGGATATAATCAGAAAGAAACCTATGGTCACAATTGCAGTGCAGGATAAGTTCGCTGAAATATTGACCACTCTTGGCGATTTGCAGGAGTCGGTCAATGTTGCCTTGCAACGATACACCATCGAGCAGGTCAGCGAGAAAATAGGAGAATTTCGTAAAAGGAATTCCGAATACCAGGCACGTTACGGCCTGGAATATCCTGCGTTTTCCCGACGAACCGCCGAAGATGAGACATTCGTCCAGCACGTGGAATCCACGATCAACAAAATGTGGGAAAGGGACCTGGCGGATTGGGAATTTTGCCATAAAGGGATCGAGGATTGGACGAGAAAACTGCAAGATATTTTGCTGACATAATCGAACTCGCCCGCTCCGTGTTCGAGCAGGTCGCGGTCGAAATGGACACCACGCCTGAGCGGTCCATTCTCCGTCTTCAAGCGGATTACGGTCCGTATCGGGTTTTCGTGACAGAGTTGTTCAGCGATGCAGTGCGGAAATATCAGTACTATGTTTTACGGGGAGATTTTGTGGAAGCCGGGTTTGATAACAGCCCCGACCCGCGTGTTATTCGTCTCAAATACGGGAGCATTGGAAAAGAACATGTTGGGGAACACATTTCCCACTTGCGCCTGAATGACAAAACGCAGTTATCGTTGACCGAAGAAATGACATTTTCAGGCTTTGTGGAATGGGTGGGGAAAAACCTATGAACGGAAAGTCGTGTCAGGGTTGCGTGAGAGGGTCAAGGCGTTGCCGGGATATGGAGAGAAGGTCACGGAGAGGGTGGTATAGGGAAAAGATGAAGGATGAAGATCGGATGTGAGTTGGGAGATAGGAGATGCGTGTTGCGTCCACTCCGCTTCGCTACGGGATGATAGGTTGCGTGTTGCGTTTGGATGAAGGAGAGTGATGAAATGTTTGCAGACAATAAAAAGGCCGCAGAGATAACATTATGGTCGCTCTTCGAAACGGCCGTCCAGTATGGGGCAGACGCCATCGAACTGGAATATGCGCCGGAAGGATTGGAAGCAACCTTCATGCGCGGAGACGTGGGGATCGGCAATGTCATCAAAGATGACGAGGCGATTGAGCGAATCATCGGCGAACTCGTCGCACAAGCCAGACTCGAACACAAATCTCGCGGCATATTCAAGTGGATTCACAAACAGAAAGAATACGAAGTCCGGGTAGAGGAATATGAGAGTTTCGGCGAGAGCGCGTTCAGGCTGGTTTTGAAAAAATCCAAGCGGCGCGCCTGATAAGCGGCAAAACGCGCCGTACCCCATTCATCCTTTAATCAGACTTTTGCGGAGACCCCTTCGGCTGGTCTGTCCCATTTTCAAGCGGACACGTTCTTGATTTCGGGGAAGATTGATGCTTTATTCTGCCAGCATAAAATCCCCACCCTCCAGCACTCCCTCCATAATCACCTTCACTGCATCCGCCCTCGCCAACTCCTCCAACTCAAATGGCTTCAACCGCGTCTGTGTCGTGCGCACGGACGGCTCAAGAAACTCCCCGAACGGCAATGATGTTCTGAACAACTGATAATACAAAAATCTGCGCGCATTGCGTTTGAATTCCAGCGGGACATCAATCGCATCGGCCGCTAAAAATTCTTTCATCTTTCTTCTTACCTCTTCCACCGTCTGCGGAAAAAATACCGTCGGATATTGCGTAAATCTCGCCTTGCCCGCGCACAACACCGCCGCGCCCATGATCGAAGCCTCCAAGCCGATGGTCGAGTTATAGACCATCACGAACTTCGATTTCTGGATCAACTCATACGAACTGAGCGTCTCTTTAGGCCCTACAAAAATAACGTTCGGTTCTTTGTCCGCGCCGCTGGCTTCGAGCCACGCGGCGACGGTCTCGCGGCTGGCTTTGCGGACGCGCAACTCGTCGGGATGGGCGCGGATGACGAATAGCGTGTCGCGGTGCTGGCGGATAACTTCCAGCGCCAGGTCGAGCCAATCGAACATATCCTCAAAGACCGTGTTGGCGTGCGGCTGGCTGGTATCGAAGATCACATTTGTAAACACAGGCACGATCTGTTTGAAGCCCGCGGCCTTTTGCAGGAACGATTCGTCGAGTCCTTTCATGTCCGCCCAGAACTTGATGCCCGCCATCGTGAAGTCGCCTTGAAAACGCTTCGCCAGATACGCATCCAATTTTGCGTTTTGTTCAGCGTTCATCTCGAACGACTCGGGAACCGGGATCGGAGACGCTGTCGCTTCGCCATCGGTGAAGAACGCCGTGGCGGGTTGGAATCCCACTTCATGCGTAATGACGCGCAGTCCGCGCTTCTGGGCGATCCAGCGCGCGGTCGCTTCGGGGAAGAACTGTCCATTGAACACGATCACTGCGCGCGGATTGGTTTCATCGAGAAACCGCGAAAACTTCTGCGCCACACTCCACGCGGACAAGATGTATTCCCGCAAAAGATAGCGCGTCGGTTCGTCATCGTTCAGGTGCTGGATTCGCAGTATCCAGCGCAATCCAGGCAAACACAGCGCACCGAGGGGAATGTTCTCGTATTCAAAATTCATTAACTCAGGGAGAGAAAGTTGCGAGATGCGGGATGCGAGTTGCGCGTCGCGATCAAAATCGAACCAGTTTACCTGTGTACCTGTATACCTATGTACCTGTATACCTGTATACAGCGTCTTCGATTGATAAATGCACGATCTGCATGGCGGTTCTTTCTGCGGATGGTCTCGGTTCGTGCCGAGAACGCAGTGACTCATCCCCGCATTGCACGCGAAATATGCGACAGGGACGCCCTGCAAGCGCAACGCCCACGAGGCCAACAGATGAAATCCGCTGTTCCACGAGAGATCGTCAATCCCCGTGGAGGCCTTGAAGAAGACGACAGGCGCGCCCGAAGGCTGTGGTTCCTGGCGAGAAACTTTTCGCGCCATCGCCGCGATCTTGAGATTATTGAGCCTGCGGACAAGTCCGCGTTTGATGCGTTGGGTGAAAAACTCTTTCATCCCGCCCTTACCAATCATTATTTTTTTCATAACCTAATCTTACCAACAAATCCCCTGCTACATCCTTGAACAACTTTTTGTGTTCCTCGCTAAAATGCTCGCGCCACCCGCCCGTCTTCCCCGCGCGGAAGGTGTGGCTTTTCTTCGGCTGGATCGCGTCCACCAAAACGGACAACGCCTGCTCGCGCGGGGTGGGGATTATGTAGCCTGTCTTCTCTACTTCTTCGAGCATGGTGTTCAGGGTTGCGTCGCGGTTGTTGATCAAGTCCTCGAAGCGGATGCACATTACGCCAGGAGTCGCCAGCCATTGGAACACGCCCTCGTAACGTCCCTTCACACTGACCATGGTCAGCCCGTTGCGGTCAATGCCGGTGATGGCGACCTTGAGCCGCTCGCTGAAATCGGGCAGGGAATTGTAGAAGTCGTGCATCCCGTGTTCTTCATACATTTCTGTAGCAAAGAAGACTTGGGAGACGAGCAGGTCGCGCGGGTCGCGGTAAATGAAAAAGTTGACGCGCCCGCTCAAGGTCAGGAAAGAGACGTTTTCGGGCGTCGCGTCCAAATATCCCCAGCCGATCACGCCGGATGGAATCCGTTTCAGTTCCGTTGAAATTTCATCTTGCGTGTTGCGTGTTCCGTTTTTTGCGATCGTTCTTATTGGATCGGCCTCAACATAGAGATACGGCATGATCTGGGTAAAGCCGTTCAACACCTGCAACAGCAAATGCGACCCGCTCTTCGGCTTGGCATTTCCGAAAATGGGCGGCGCGTTGTTGAACGTGAGACGCTTCCAACGCGCCATCGCCTGCATGGTCTTTCCCGCAGGCCGAACGGCGCGTCGGAATTTCTGAACGACACTCATCAATTCACCATTACGGAACACGCAACACGCAACACGTTTACTCGTCGTTGACTCGGCGCAATTTTTTCAACGAACCCTTTTCAGATTCGTAGACGCGCTTCACGCCATCGCCGAGCGCGGCCTCGGTGACGCGCAGGTATTTCACGAGGCGCTCGAAGCCGCCAGGCTCCACGGACGCGGCCTGGTCACTGCCCCACATGGCGCGGTCGAGCGTGAGATGACGTTCCACCATGCACGCGCCGAGCGAGACAGCCACCGCCGAGGGGACGAGACCGACTTCGTGTCCCGAATAGCCGATGGGGTTGTTGGGAAATTCGCGGCGGAGCGTTTCGATCATTTTAAGATTCAACTCTTCGGGTTCGCACGGATAAGCGCTGGTACAGTGCATGATGACGAGATTTTCATCGCCGACGGCCTTCGCGCCTTTGTGGATCTGCGCCATCGTGGACATGCCCGTCGAGATGATGATCGGCTTGCCCGTCTTGCGGACGTGCTTGAGCAGCGCGTGGTCCGTGAGCGACGCGGACGGCACCTTGTAGGCGGGCGTATCGAATTTTTCCATGAAGTCCACCGAGGGTTCGTCCCACACCGAGGCCATCCAGGCGATACCTTTCTCTTTGCAATGGCGGTCGATTTCGCGGTACTGCGCTTCGTTGAACTCGACCTTGTAACGATAATCGAGGTAGGTGATGTAGCCCCACGGCGTCTCGCGCATTTGCTTCTGCTGTTCGATGGGTGTGCAAACCTCGGGCGTGCGCTTTTGGAACTTGACCGCGTCCGCGCCCGCATGCACCGCCGCGTCTATCATCTGCTTGGCGATGTCGAGGTCGCCGTTGTGGTTGATGCCGATCTCGGCAATGATGTAGGTGGGATGCCCGTCGCCGACCGTTCGATTTCCCAGTTTAATTTCGCGTGCCATGTTTTCTCCTATTATTAGTTTCCGTCATTGCGAGCGAGCGCTGGTCGAGTAGGCCGAGGTACTCCGAGGCCGTATCGAGACCAAGCGAGCAAAGCAATCCCCAATGTTGCGAGGAGATTGCTTCGCCACTCGTCCTTCGACTTCGGGGGTACCCTCCGCTCAGGACGGTGGCTCGCAATGACGTGCTACAGTTTATGTAAAATTAACTCACACAACTCGCGCACCGAGCCATGACCGCCGGGTTTGGTCAACACATGATCGGCGGCTTGCAAAACTTCGGGATACGCGTCTGCGACCGCCACCGCCCAACCTGCGATCTCGAAGCACGGCAGGTCGTTCAGGTCGTTGCCAATGTATACCACATGCGCGGCGTCCACCTTCTTTTCGGCGAGCAACTTTTTGAGCGCCTCGCCCTTGCCGCGGATATCAATTCCCTGGACGGATTCCACACCCATCTTTTCGGCGCGTGCTTTGACGACGGGATTGGGTTCCGACGAAAGGATCATGACCTCCACCCCGCGCTCGCGCAGATCGCGCACTCGCATCGAATCGGACCTGGTAGCGGCTACCGTTTCCTTGCCGTTTTCGTCCGTCCAGACGCGGTTGTCGGTGATGACGCCGTCGAAATCGGAAACGATCAACTTAATCGTGGACGGCATCGGCCTCCGCACGCGTCCCGCCCAGACCATGTCGAGTCTGCCTGTGGCGACGAGGTGCTCGTAGCGCGCCCAATCTTGTAGGTTGTCAATGTCAATCGTGTAGCGCGGGTCAATCACCAGCGGATAGATCGTTTTGCCACTCATCGAGCCGTTGAGAATCGTCGCCGTGCGGATCGCGTCAATGTGACCCGTCTGCCAGTAGACGGGCGGGAGAATCTGGCGCGGCGCGTTGTACGGTTCGTCAATCCCGTCCACGTCGAGCAGGTTCTTCATCGGACTGTTCTCGTTTATCAGAAGCCACATCTTGTGCGGATTCTGTCCCGCGGGGACGACCCCGCGCACGCTGTCCGCATCGGGATGCGCGAGCAGGATTTCGATGGCCTTGTCCACCAGTCCGCGCGGACGGATGGGCGAGGTCGGGCGCAGTTGCGCAACCACATCTGGCTTGTAACCTTCATGTTCGGCCAGCCATTTCAGCGCGTGGATGAAGACAGGCAGGTCGGTGGTGTTATCCTGTGCGAACTCCGCGGGACGCAGGAATGGCGTCTCCGCGCCAAATTGACGCGCCACCGCCGCGATCTCCCCATCATCGGTGCTGACGAGGACGCGCGTCACCGACGCGGATTGCTTCGCCGCGGCGATGCTCCACGCGATCAGCGGATAGCCCGCGAAGTTGCGGATGTTTTTGCGGGGGATTCCTTTCGATCCGCCGCGAGCGGGGATGATTGCGAGTATGTTCGTCATCAGTTATCAGTGTTCAGTCATCAGTAATTGGTAAATGGTAAATGGTAATTACCAATCACCAATTACCAATTACCAGGCAGTCCATCCTCCATCCACAACCACATTATTTCCCGTCATGTACGAGGACGCGTCCGAGGCGAGGAACAGCAACGCGCCGTTCATTTCATCTTTCTTTGCCATGCGACCCAGGATGGTTTTGGCGGAATAATTGGTGACAAAGTATTCTTCGTGGTTATTGAACACGCCGCCGGGGGTGAGCGCATTGACGCGGATTTCCGTGCCTGCATAATACGCGGCCAGGTATTTGGTGAAACCCATCACGCCCGCTTTGGTCACGGTGTAGTAAACAGGCTTGAACGCGACGCGTTTTCCATCTTTGATGTAAATACGCTGGTCGGGACCGTTGAGTCCATAGGTCGAGCAAATGTTGATGATGCTTCCCTTCTTGCCCTGCGCCAGCATCGGCTCGACGCATGCCTGCGTGACGAGGAACGTCCCCGTGAGATTGACATCCAATGCCGCGTTCCACTGGTCAAGCGGATAGTCTTCGAACGCGCCCGGGGCGATTCCCTTCGCGGCCGCGTCGGGATCAAATTTTGGGTCGAGGGCCGCGGAATTTACCAGCACATCGAGCCGCCCAAAGGTCGAGAGGACCGAGGCGACCATCGTCGAAACGGAATCAGGCTGGGTGATGTCGGTGGCGATTCCCAGCGCGCGGTAACCGTCGCGGGTCAGGTCGTCCGCAATTTTTTTCGCGGCGTCCGCGTTCAAATCCACGACTGCGACAGCCGCGCCTGCTTCCGCGAGCGTGCGGCAAAACTCCGCGCCGAGCAGGCCCACCCCGCCGGTGACAATGGCGACGCGATTCGTCAAATCAAATTTTTCTTGAATGGTCATTTTCACATCCTCAATTTCCGCCGTCATTGCGAGCGAGCGCTGGTCGAGTAGGCCGAGGTACTCCGAGGCCGTACCGAGACCAAGCGAGCGACACTTGCCCTGGCGGGCAGTGCCAGGGAGCAATCTCCTCGCCAAGGTGGGGATTGCTTCACCGCTCGTCCTTCGACTTCGGGTCTCGATACGGCGAAAGAACACCGCCTACTCGACCCTCCGCTCAGGACGGCGGTTCGCAATGACGGACACAACAACTACGGAGGCGGCGCGTAATACACCGCGTCGCCGCCAGATTTCATGATGAGATATAAGCCGTCGGTCAACAGTTCATAATCGGCTGCGTCCTCTGAATCTACATCGAACAACACCAGCACGGCGTATCCCGAACGGACATCGTTTCGCACGAACGCCACGCCCTCGTCGAAATTATCCCATGCGAGGCCGGTGACGGGGTCCACGCGCTCGGGGAGGACGCGACAGCCGCGTCCCGTGTAGAGATAGACCGCGCCCGGCTCGTTGGTGTAAATGGCAATATCGGCAGGCAGGGTTCGCAAATAGTCCATGGCTTTTGAATCGTACCACTTGAAGGACGCGTAGCCCTGTCCGCCTTTGGACAGTTCCGCCACCGTTCGCGCCTGGCCGACGATGGATACGCTAAAGATGAGCAGACCCAACCCGATCACGATCCCGCGCCCCACGCGCTGACGGCGATTCCACACCCACCTCCCCGCGTTGACGAGGAGCAACAGTAACGGCAAATAAACGGGCGCGAGGATCCGCACTTTCAACGGTGTGCTGGCATCGAACAGGCTGATGGAAAACAGCACCGAGGCCAGGTAACCAAAGATATACAGCCCGTTCGTGAAGCCAATTACTTCGGGCATGGGCGTGGATGGTTTGAAGAATCGCCGCAAGCCATTGATCATGACCCATGCCAAAACGATAATCAAAATGACGGCAATCACCGCCATAAAAATCTCCGGC
>Ga0210034_1003694_pt1 | contig 10706 bp, 1 predicted proteins | sample CryGeymeta201505_FD_185466 | JGI IMG/M metagenome (GOLD analysis project Ga0210034, IMG submission 185466) | Groundwater microbial communities from Crystal Geyser aquifers in Utah, USA - Crystal Geyser metaG 2015-05 (SPAdes) (version 2) | ecosystem: Environmental > Aquatic > Deep subsurface >... | reverse complement strand
TTAAATTTATATTTGTATTTTAAATTTATTTATGAAAAATTTAATATAAAAGAGGTAGCTCATCAGTCTAAGTACAGCGGTAGCTTTTAAAAAAGCTCCATAAAATTTATATAGATGTAGCCACCACATATACACGGATTATTACACAAGAATACGATCTACTTTGTAGGCAGGTTATTATAGCAGTCTAATTTATTATTATAAATCCCTTTTTCCGCACATCTAATTAAATTTTTTTAATTTCCACTATAAAGACAAAAAATAATAAATGGATTTATTTACTTTCCATTTGAATTAATAACTGAACGGACTCAATAAAGGATGCCCATTGCTACTGTATTTAGCTCCAAAATTTAAATTTGATAATTCCAATTTTTGATTTAAAGGTGCGGAATGCAAGTAATAACTTTAAAATTTAAAATTTAATGGATACAACATATCGTTAGTAAACAATTATACAATTATAGCCATTTTGACATCTTTTGATAATATTGTTTTTATCCCTACATTTATTCTTCAAATCATAATATATAATATTGATGTTCAAAATAAATAATTAAAAGTTGAAAAATTCACTATAATTGGTAATATATTTAAATTAAATAATCAAAAGTTGAAATTTTTACTATAAAATGAAAACGAAAATTTTTGTCTGGGTTTTTGCAATTGCATCTATATGCATCTTTGCAAATGTGGCATTTTCTGAAGAATTAAAGGAATATAATATTTTTGAATTATATATCGGGGAGAGTCAAAATAACTTATATCACGAGCCTCCGGGAAAATACGGAAACGGGTATGAAACAATAGATACATCCTTTAAAATTTCTCTAAGAGAAGTTGAAATTTTAAATAAAGGTGATGGTGATTTTATAAGCATTCCGGATTCATTCTCCTTTGCTTCTCCCGGGCAACCTGACTTGCCGATGAAAACAATTGTTCTAAAATTTGATAAAAATATTGACATTGGTGATGTTTTCATAAAAGACGGCAGTTATGTGAAATTTCCACGAAGATTTGATATGGCAAAGGTTAGCGACCCGAAATCCGCCAAGTTGTATGGTGATAGTTCTGATTCTAATTCCGAAAGCAAAGACAATTATTTTCCGGGAAAGGTCTTTTCTTATATTGCTGGAAAGGATAATAATAACACATATTTAATTATAAAAGTTTTTCCCGTTCAGTATATGGAAAGTTCTGGAAGTACTATTTTAATAACCGATTTGAAATTCGGGATAAGTTATAAAGGAACTTCGCATTTCGCCAAGCAATCCCCTCCTCCGTTATCAAGTTATACTAAATGTCTGATAATTGCACCGGATGAATTTTATAATGCATCAAAAAATTTAAAAGATATTCATGAAGGTTACGGAATGAAAACAGAAATAATAAATTTATCAGCAATAGAAAATTATTCCGCAGCTGACTTTCCTTCTTATGACGGGTGCGACGAGTATTTCTGCAAGGTCCATTATAATTCAACACTCGCTTTAAAAATTATTTCATTTTTAAATTCAACGAACAGCGAAAATTTAACATACATTGTTTTGCTTGGAAGTTCAAAAATAGTTCCACCAAGTTATTATGCTTATATTCCTCATGTTAATGAATATGAATCATGGATTCCAACAGACTTCTTTTATTCATCCCCTGACTACGATTTAATTCCGAATTTTGCTGCTGGGCGACTTCCTGCCAGAAATTTAAACGAGGCAAACAAAATTGTTGAAAAGATAAAGGATTATGTTAATGAAAGCAATAACGGAAATTTTGAAAATACCGCTGTTGTTGGTGGTCGCCTGTGGAACGATGAAAGTTTTTATGCTGAGATGTTATCCGCAAATGTAATAAATAATAATTTGCTTTCGGGAAATATAAGCAAATTTTACAGAACAGATGATACATTTAAGAAGGATGATGTAAAGAAAATTTTTTCAGGAAATTATAGTGCTGCATTTATTTTTGCTCACGGAACAGGAACATGCCTTAATTTGGATGATGGAAATTTATGCACTGATGATCTGAAAAATTTAAATAAGAGCAGTAAAATTCCGGTAATATTCAGCGTTTCCTGTAAGAACGGGGCGTATGATTCTGAACTGACAGATGAGAAAAGATCAATGTCCGAAGAATTAATAAAGTCAGATGCCGGAGCAATTGCTTATTTCGGAAGTTCAAGAATAGCATATGATGAACATGATATTTATTTGAACAACGGCTATGTTAAGAAAATTGTGAATAGATATATTGGTAATTTGATTGAAAAACTTTTAGAAGAATACAAAGAAAAGGAAGTGCTTGGGGATATGGAAAAAGATGCAATGTTAAATTATGTCATTGAAAATGACATTGAAAACATGTACTCCAAAATAACCTTATTTGAATTTGTGCTTATCGGAGATCCGGCATTGAAGATAAAAAAGGCAAATAAAAGCGATACAGAAAATAAACCATCAATAACAATCAACAGCAATATTTCTGTGAGATATTCTGTTGATGAAATAAGTAAAGGGAAGATGCCTGCATTTATAATCAATAAAGATAAGAATGTAACTATCTTTTGTAATTACGATTCGGAAAATTTAACTTTAAAGATAATTGATACATCAAAAAATGAAAATGAAGTCGTTGAAAAAATTTCACAAAAGACGCAAAATGACATGATAAATTTTACATTTGTCCCAAAAAATACGGGGTTGTATTTGGTTAGATGTATTGCAGACAATGAAAAAGAAGGATGGAGTTATTTCAGGGTTAATGACGGGGTTTTCTTTACTGATGATTATTTTGATTTCGGAATTGATAAAAACAATAATTCACTTTACGATAATTTAATTGTTAATGTCAGCGTATATGCAGATAAAGAAGGAAATTATAAAATTTCGGGTTATTTATATACCAAGGACTGCATGGACTGGTGGTGCGATCATATTTATGCGTTCAATGAAACATATTTGAAGCAGGGAATCAATATAGTTCAGTTAAAATTTGACGGGGAGAAAATTTATAAGAAAAAGTACAATGGATGGTTTGTTTTAAAACATTTAAGTTTAAAAAAGAAAGAGGGTGGGAAGTGGAATGAAATAGATCATAGATCAACTGCTTACATAACTTCAAGTTATAATTACCCACAGTTTGAAAGAGCATCTGAATTTACAGGCAATTATTCTGATTTTGGATTAGACACAAACAACAATTCGCTTTACGATGAGCTTGTAATAAATGTAAGTGTTTATATTAAGGAAGAAGGGGATTACAGAATTTATGGAAATTTATATGAAGATTGCGGTTATTACTGGTGTGATTACATAACTTACGCTCAGAATGAGACGCATTTAAAAAATGGAACAAATATTGTTCAGTTAAAATTTGACGGAAAGGAACTATACAAACAAAAATATAATGGAAAATTTGTTTTGAAAGATTTATATTTAGATAAAAAAGAAGGTTATTATTGGAATCAAAAGGATTATAAATCAACTGCTTATACAACTTCAAGTTATAATTACACACAATTTGAAAAAGATACATCATTTACAGGCAATTATTCTGATTTTGGAATTGACTTAAATAACAACTCACTTTACGACTATCTTGTTATAAATGTAAGTGTTTATATTGTAGAAGAAGGCGATTACAAAATTTATGGGGATATTTATAAAGATTGCGGTTATTACTGGTGCGATTACATAAATTATGCATCAAATGAAACGCATTTGCAACAAGGGACTAATATTGTTCAGTTAAAATTTGACGGAAAAAATATATATAATTCAAACTACAATGGAAAATTTGTTTTGAAATATTTATATTTAAATAAAAAAGAAGATTATTATTGGAATGAAAAGGATTATAAATCAACGGCTTATACAACTTCAAGTTATAATTACACACAATTTGAAAGACCTTCTCATTTTACAGATAACTATTCTGATTTTGGAATTGACTTAAATAACAACTCACTTTACGATTATCTTGTTATAAATGTCAGTGTTGATATTAAGGAAGAAGGGGATTACAGAATTTATGGGTATATTTATGAAGATTGCGATTATTACTGGTGCAATTACATAACTTATGCATCAAACGAAACGCATTTACAGCAAGGAATAAATATAGTGCAATTGAAATTTAAAGGCAGTAAGATATATAACTCAAATTTTAATGGAAAATTTGTTTTGAAATATTTATATTTAGATAAAAAGGAAAAAAGTGATTGGGGGTATTGGTGGAATCAGGAAGATTATAAACACCTTGCATATACTTCTTCTTATTATAATTACACACAATTTGAAAAATACAAAAAACCAAAGGGAAATTTCACCGGAAATTATTTTGATGAAAAAAACGATGTAGACGGTGATGGGCTGTATGATTACCTAACTATAAATATTCAGGTTAATGTCAATGATTATGGAAATTATATAATTTATGGATATCTTTATAAAGAAAACTGCACAACAATAGGATGTGAAAATATATATGCCACAAATACAACATATCTTAATAATGGAACAAGTACTGTTCAGTTAAACTTTGACGGGCGGAAAATATATACGCTGCAATATACAGGAAAATATGTGCTGAAATATTTATATTTATACGATGATGAATGGAATCAATTGGACTATAAAGAAGTTGCATACACTACCTCAAAGTGTAACTTCACTTTTTTTGAAAGACCGCCTGCTTACTTTACAGGCGATTACTCTGATTTTGGAATTGATTTAAACAACAATTCATTCTATGATTATCTTGTTATAAATGTAAGCGTTAATGTCAGCGAAGAAGGATATTATGCGATTTCTGGAGAACTTTATAAAGAAAATATCTCAGCATGGGAAAATTATATTGGTTATTCATCAAACTGGACATATTTAAAGAACGGGACAAATATTGTTCAATTGAAATTTGACGGAAAAAACATATATAAGCAAAATTTCAATGGAAAATATATATTGGCATATTTAAATTTGAGGGATGGTAATTATAATACCTGGGATCAGAAAACAATTGCGTACAATACTTCTTATTACAATTACACACAATTTGAAAGAATAACGAGTTTCACAGGAAATTACACTGATTTTGGAATTGATTTAAATAATAACTCACTTTATGATTATCTAATTATCAATGTAAGTGTTTATATTGACGAAGAAGGCGATTACAAAATTTATGGATATCTTTATGAAAATTGTTCTGATTATTACTACTACTGTGATTACATTTATTCATCAAATGAAACACATTTACAGCAGGGAATCAATATTGTCCAGTTGAAATTTGCAGGGGGAAAAATTTATAAATCAAACTATAATGGAACTTATGTTTTGAGAAATTTATATTTAAATAAAAAAGAGGAAGATTATTGGGGGTATTGGTGGAATCAAAAAGATTATAAATACAATGCTTACACAACTTCGAGTTATAATTACACACAATTTGAAAGACCTTCTCATTTTACAGACGACTATTCTGATTTTGGATTGGACACCAACGACAACTCACTTTACGATTATCTAATTATAAATGTCAGCGTTTATATTGCAGAAGAAGGCGACTATAAAATTTCGGGTGATCTTTATGAAAATTGTGGTGATTATTGGTGCAATTATATAACTTACGCATCAAATGAAACACACTTAAAACAAGGGACTAACATCGTTCAGTTAAAATTTGGCGGAAAAGAAATTTATAATTCAAACTACAATGGAAAATTTGTTTTGAAATATTTATATTTGGATAAAAAAGAGGAAAGTTATTGGGGATATCTGTGGAATAAAAAAGATTATAAAAAGCTTGCTCATATGACTTCAAAGTATAATTACACACAATTTGAAAGACCATCTAAATTTACAGATAATTACACTGATTTTGGATTGGACACCAACGACAACTCACTTTATGATTATCTTATCATAAATGTAAGTGTTTATATTGTAGAAGAAGGTTATTACAAAATTTATGGAAAGCTTTATGAAAATTGTAGTTATTATTACTATTACTGTGATTACATTTATTCATCAAATGAAACACATTTAAAGCATGGAATCAATATTGTCCAGTTAAAGTTTGACGGAGGAAAAATCTACAAATCAAACTACAATGGAACTTATGTTTTGAGAAATTTATATTTAAATAAGAAGGAAGAAAATGATTGGGAGTATTCGTGGAATCAAGAAGATTACAAATCCATTGCTTACACAACTTTAAAGTATAACTACACACAGTTTGAAGAAAGACCTTCTCATTTCACAGACGACTATTCTGATTTTGGAATTGATTTAAATAGCAATTCACTTTACGATTATCTTGTAATAAATGTCAGTGTTAATATTACTAAAGAAGGCGACTATAAAATTTCAGGTGATCTTTATGAAAAGTGTGATAATGATTATTGTGATTATATAACTTCTGCATCAAATGTAACGCATTTAAAACCGGGGATTAATGTTGTTCAACTGAAATTTGACGGAAATATAATTTATAATTCAAACTACAACGGAAAATTTCTTTTGAAATATTTATATTTATATAAAAAAGAGGAAAGTGATTGGGGATATTCGTGGAATAAAAAAGATTATAAAAATCTTGCTCATATGACTTCAAAGTATAATTACCCACAATTTGAAAGACCTTCTCATTTTACAGATAACTATTCTGATTTTGGAATTGATTTAAACAATAATTCACTTTACGACTATCTTGTTATAAATGTCAGTGTTTATGCTAATGCAGATGGAAAATATAGAATTTATGGGGATATTTATGAAGATTGCGGTTATTATTGGTGTAATTACAATTACATAACTTCTGCAGAAAATGAAACATACCTAAAACAGGGAATAAATATTGTCCAGTTAAAATTTGCCGGAAGAGAAATTTATAAATCAAAATATAATGGAAAATTTGTTTTAAAATATCTAAATTTATATAAAAAAGAAGAAGGTGTGTGGAATTATAAAGATTCTAAATATGAGGCTTACACAACTTTAAGTTATAATTACACACAATTTGAAAAACCGCCAGCATATTTCACCGGAAATTATTCTGATTTTGGAATTGATTTAAACAACAATTCACTTTATGACTATCTTGTCATAAATGTCAGCATATATGCAAACACAAAGGGAACCTATCAGATTTCAGGAGAAATTTACGAAGATTGTAACTCGTGGGATTGCAAACTTATAGATAAAGCAAAAAACGAAATAAATTTGACGGAAGGAATGAATCTTGTGCAATTAAAATTTGACGGAAAAGAATTTTATAAATCAAAATATAATGGAAAATTTGTTTTAAAATATCTAAATTTATATAAAAAAGAAGAAGGTGTGTGGAATTATAAAGATTCTAAATATGAGGCTTACACAACTTTAAGTTATAATTACACACAATTTGAAAAACCGCCAGCATATTTCACCGGAAATTATTCTGATTTTGGAATTGATTTAAACAACAATTCACTTTATGACTATCTTGTCATAAATGTCAGCATATATGCAAACACAAAGGGAACCTATCAGATTTCAGGAGAAATTTACGAAGATTGTAACTCGTGGGATTGCAAACTTATAGATAAAGCAAAAAACGAAATAAATTTGACGGAAGGAATGAATCTTGTGCAATTAAAATTTGACGGAAAAGAATTTTATAAATCAAAATATAATGGAAAATTTGTTTTAAATAATTTACAGTTAATAGATAAAATAGGTATAGTTGATTACAAATATTATGCCACCAGGACAAATTCATCTTACAATAGTGTGCAATTTGAACATTCTGATGTTTTAATTATCGGAAATTGGACATCCGAGCAGTATGGCAATTATAAGGATGGAAACAAAACATATAAATTTTTGCTCATACAGGTTGATCTAAATGCCTCAAAATTAGGAGAATATATTGTAACCGGGGAAATTTATGATGAAAACGGAACTTATGTCTCAAATTATGCGGCAAACTTAAATTTAACAGGAGGCATCAATAAAGTAGCGATGAAATTTGCAGGAAAGGATATATACGATAATGGAATTAGCGGAAACTTTTATCTTAAAAATTTATATGTAAAAAATACTTACGGGAAAAATTTGGACTATAAAGATGATGCTTATGCTTTGGGATATTATAATTATACCTCTTTCCTTCTTGCAGAGGAATGTATGGACTTTGATAACAGCAATGGAATGGTTGACATTTTTGATGTTGTAGCAGGATTGGAATATTTGTCAGGAGAAAAAGATAGTGTAGCGAATTATGAATGTCTGAAACATAACATGGGGGATTTGAATTTATCGGATATGTTTAAAGTAATGCATAAAATATTAGATTTATCATAGAAATTTAAGTTTATAATATGGACAAAAGAATAATTTGCATAATTTTTATTTTTTTAATTTTTGGAATAAATTATGTAAATGCGTACAACAATTTAGGAAGCGGTGTTTGTGAATGTAATTCTTGTCAGGACTGCACAAACGCATTAAATGATAACTCGTGCAGCAATGTATTATTAATTCAGGATATTTTAGACTATTCCGGAAAATGTATTAATGATCCTTCAAATTTCAACAACAAAATTTTTGACTGTAAGGGACATACAATTGATGGGGATGACAGTAGTAATGACTATGGAATATATCTTTACAACAAAAGTAATAACTTAATAAGAAACTGTATAATTACAGATTTTTATGGTGGAATTTATTTGGCGCACTCTACACATAATACTCTTGTAAATAATACTGCAAATTCAAATAGTTATTATGGAATTCATTTATATAAATATTCAAATGATAATGTGGTTGAAAATAATACTGCAACAGAGAACGGACTTGCAGGAATAAGATTAGAAAAATCTGATAACAATAATGTTTCAAATAATTATTGCGCTTTAAACAAGGACTATGACGGAATTTACATGACAGATTCTTCAAATAACAAAATAATCAGCAATACATTGACAATGAATGATGATTCCGGGCTGTGGATATTAAGTTGCTCAGATAACTATATATTTAACAACACCATAACATTGAATGGAATGATTAATAATAGTAGTAGTCCCACTGGTTATGGAATGTTTATGAGGACTTCAATTAACAATACAATAGAAAATAACATATTCTGTGATAATTTAAATTTTGATATTTACAGCGATGATGATAGCAATAAAAACAATATAAAAAGAGATAATTGGTGCGATAATACAAGTAATTATGCAGATGAGGGAAAAAGTTCTGGATGTACTTATAATTGTCCAGTTATATGCACATGTGAATCATGCAAGGAATGCAATAAACGACTGACCCGAAATTGCCCAATTGTTACACTGATAGCAAACATAACAAATTATGACAGGTTGGGAGGAACATGTATTAATAACCCGGAAAATTTCAATAACAAAATTTTTGATTGTAATGGAAATACAATTGATGGTGATGATATGGAAATGGATTATGGAATATATTTAAACAACAAACAAAACAACACAATAAGAAATTGCATAGTCACTGACTTTAAATATGGAATTTATGTTGAAAATTCCTTAAATTTTTCTGTTGTTAATAGCACAATAAATTCAAACGAATATGGAGTATTTTTTTCAGCTGATTCTTCAAATATTACTCTGCTTTCAAATACGATGTGCGAAAATTTGAATTATGATATTTATGCTTATAATAATACAAACGGAACAAATAATACCTGTGGTGCAACTTATAATTATAATGACATTAATAAATCCAAATGTACTTTTTCTTGTCCCGTAAACTGCACATGCACATCATGTGACGAATGTAAAGAAAAATTGAACAGTTACGCCTGCAGCATAGTTACATTGATTTCAAACATTACAGATAAATTTGGACACTGCATCAAAGATATAGACAATTTCAATAATAAAATTTTTGACTGTAATGGAAATACTATTGATGGGCAAGGAGCAGGATATGGAATATCTTTAAATGGCAATACAAATAGCACAATAAGAAATTGTACAATTACTGATTTTGCCAATGGAATTTATTTAGAGTCCTCATCAACTATATCCATTTTCAATAACGAAATTTTAAATAACTCTCAAATAGGGATATTTTCGCTTTTCTCAACCTTAATTTTAATAAACAATTCTGTCTGCAATAATGCCAATTTTGATATTTATTCTTTAAACTGGATGTCAAGTTCTGGAAATAACAATACATGCAATAATGCAGATGGCTGGAATGATGACAACAAAACAGGATGCAGTTATTGTTGCGATGGAAGCATTCCGAAAATTTATTATAAAGACAATGACGGAGATGGATATGGAAATTTAACAAACAACATAACAACATGCAACTTAACTTCTCCATCAGGATATGTAAATAACAGTAATGACTGCAATGATAATAATGCATCAATTCATCCAGGAGCAACAGAAATCTGCAATGGAGTAGATGACAACTGCAATGGTGAAATTGACGAAGGAGTAAAACTAACATTTTACAGAGATGCGGACAACGATGGCTATGGAAATCTAACTAACACAATTCAAGCATGCACAGCACCAGCAGGCCACACAACAGATAACACTGACTGCAATGATAATAACAACACAATACATCCAGGAGCAACAGAAATCTGCAATGGAGTAGATGACAACTGCAATGGTGAAATTGACGAAGGAGTAAAACTAACATTTTACAGAGATGCGGACAACG
>Ga0210034_1003677_pt1 | contig 10736 bp, 7 predicted proteins | sample CryGeymeta201505_FD_185466 | JGI IMG/M metagenome (GOLD analysis project Ga0210034, IMG submission 185466) | Groundwater microbial communities from Crystal Geyser aquifers in Utah, USA - Crystal Geyser metaG 2015-05 (SPAdes) (version 2) | ecosystem: Environmental > Aquatic > Deep subsurface >... | reverse complement strand
CATATTGCGCCGACCGAAAAACTAATATCTTTTGAACGCCGGAATCTTCGTGAAAGAGGACAGATTTCTGCACCGAAAACTCCTACCAGCATAACGTGGTGGAATAGATAAAGTTAGGTCGAATTGTGAGCAAATAATAATGTAGTGTCTCATCTGTCGTTCTCCACAAGGACTCATCAGGCCAACCAGACGTACCTCTAAAGCTAAACTGAATTTTTGTCCAGGCCACATGGCTTCCATTTCCGAGAACCATCCTTGTTGAATACCAGGAATACCATTGCCATTTTCTTTCTTGAACATGATTTTCGCGATGAAAAACCTTTTGTGGATCGACCCTTGCTAACCCTGTTAGTTGTTAGTATCAGACAAAAATCGAAGTGAACTTGTCATTGGCTTGGATTTTGGATTTTGTGGATTTTTGTGTTGAGTCAATCACGAGGAGTGTTGGACAGTCACGCATGTTGTCCACTACCACTAGTATTAGGGTACTGTACCTACTACTACTAGTAGTAGCTAGTAGGAAATACTAGCTTTTTATTAGTAGTAGCAACTACCTGGTACTCTACTCCTATTACCCATCAGTACTACTGTATCTCCTGCGAATGAAGCCCTCCGGAGCTCCCCTGTACCGTGACTGTAGCTCATGACTCACAGTAGAAACACTGTACCGCTGGTACCAACTTCAAGTTAATTAGGCTGTCCCAAATTTTAGACGTCTAACTATCCCCGTCACTTTAATTTTATCAGTACCCTTATCAGCTAATTGCATAACCGTCAGAGCATGGTGATGTGACAATGGATGCAGCCCATTGGAACTACGGTGGTAGCAGTAATTATACTAAACTAGCTGTGCTGGTGTTACTGGCTGTAGGGTACTATGTCGTAGAAGTCATTTGTAGTTTGGTACATAGTTAATACAAAAGATCTTCCATCTTCCACTGCATCTCTATCCCCACCAGTCCCTACTATAGTGTTACAAGCACTCCAGCAGCCATGAGTGATTCACTAACCAATGCCCAATTATTGGAGACTATGCAGGGCCTTGGGAATAATGATCCCCCATCTCCTTTTGAGGAGACACCTGTCGGTGGGTGCACTCCTCCTATCAACAATCATGACGGTGGATTAATTCCCATCATTGATGTTCAGTGCCCCACAGAGGAGGACCCAGGAGTATCATATCAATTATCTTTGGAGATGTTAATTGAAGCAGAAGAGAACAAGAGACTTGCTGGGGAGGAGGAGGAGGAAGTCCACACCCCTCCCCTTACGGACATAAGGGATGACAGCCGTGGCAGTGCAGAGAGCAAATGCAAGTCTGCCTTGGCTCATCTAAATTATTTTTTGAAGAATCACTACAATAAGTCCCTAGGAACAAACAAGAGGGATTATGTACCAGCGGAGGAATTGACATATAATCCTCAGAATAAAGAAGATAATGAATGGTGGGATGACATGATTGGTAAGTTCTTAACTTATCTATCCAGATATGCTACCCGGTATTGCAAGAAAGGTGGTGTCTCTATCAGTCATGAGACAGGAACTGGTTATGCCAGTGCTATCAAAGCCTACTTTGACAACAAATTCCGTTCTTTCAGTGAGATCCCTGTCTTCAGGCCATCCAATTGGAGTAAACTGCGTAGGAAGTTGCAGGCTGCTTTTGTGGAAAGGCACAAGCTTTCCAAGACCCGGATGTCCAATCCTCACAAGGCATCTACTGATGAGGACAGGATATCTATTGCAATTGGTTGTGTTTATATGAATGATCCTCTTTCTGCAGAGTTCTTGCACTTGAACAATACAATGTTCCAATGTGTGGGAAGAGGCAGTGAGGTTGCATCTATTCAGGTGGCTGATTTGTCCACGGTTCACTGTAATGAATTCTCTAGTGATTTTCATGTAGTGAATTGTTTTTTGAAGAAGGATAAACAAGGCACGGAGCAGGATTTGAAGATCTTCCCCCACAGGGACTCTTGGCACCAAGATTGGTACTTTTCTAGTATCTACCATCTATTAATGGGGTCTGGTGGTAATGATGGTTCTCCATTCATCTTTCCCAGTTTTGCCCAGTGTGCTTCCAATGTAACGGAGAGTGGACGTATTGAAAGCAAGGTATCTTCTAAGTTCACAGAAGTATTTAAGGAGATTCAACATGCTCTGACGGAAATATGTGGATGTTTTCCAGTATGCTTGCTTTCTTCTCATCATTGCAAGAAAGGTGGTAACTACAAGATGGGAGAGGAACCAACAGTAAGTGGCCTTGCACAGATTTTTAGATCAGGGTGGATTGTACGTGGTCTACACAGTTTGTTTGACTATGTTATGGGAACACCCGTGATGATGACTGCTGCTGGTAAAGTGCTTGCTAATTGGACAACCAAGTGTGGTGGGGAAATTATAGGTGGCAATCCACCCAACCTGGATGATATACATACTAAGCCAGAATTGTTGGACGGATTTGTTGACTGTATTTTCCAGAATGATGTTACTGAAATGTGGCCTCGTCATATAAGATATCTGTTGGTTGGTGCATTGCTCAGGCACTATGATGAATTTTGTGGTTGTCTTTCTGCTCACCCAAAGCATCTTTACGACAATCTGGAGAATCATCTTTTTATCTCCAAAGTTAAGAATGCTCTGAGATCCTGTGGAGTAGATGATGCTACATTTGATGCATGGAAAGAAGAGGTTGGTATTGGTTTCTGGTCTAGAAATTGCCAGTCACTTGTCATCTCACGAATGCCAGCACAGCTCTTGGATGGTAGTCCTCATCCATCCAGGAGTGTCATGATGGATCCACGCTGTTTCATGGATCATTTTAATGACTTGGCACGGAGTATGATGACTCTTCAAGCCACTCAACGCCAGCTTGTTCTTACCCTGAACCGTTCCGAGCAACGTCAATTACTTATTTTGGATAAACTTGCACAGATTTCTTCTTTTCCTGGATCCTCCCCTGTTGTATTAGTTGCTCAACAACCAGACCAGGAAATGGAGGACAGTGCTGCTCCACCCCCAGTAATACGTTATACTGTTGCTGAGAAAGGATGGGGCAAAGTGAAGAATGTTGAGCAGTACTTTTTTCACTTCTTTAATGATCAAGCTATGGAAGGTTACCAGTTGGATTTGGAGGATCCTCAGTGGGCTACCAATCCCGACACATCCAAAATCAGGGCAAAGTTTGGCCGTTTGAAGAAAGTGATAAAGATTATGCTTGCATATGCCGACACATACCCACCCCCAAAGCCACGACAAGTTGCAAATATCGCTGCTTGGCAGAGAGCTGTGAGGGATATTGCTGCTGCATGTAATGCCCGTATACTCCAGAAGCTAAATGACCTGAGTAACAGTCCCACTATTAAGACGCAGCTTTCTCAGGCTGCCCTTATTGCCGCAAAGGAGGTACACTGTGATGAGGATATGTTACCGGATGATACCCCTATTGCTGCGAGGGCATGGTTTACCTTGCAGGCAACCAAGGTGGCAGACGACATGATAACTAATTAGGAATTACATGCACATGCTGCTATGAAGTAATTATTAGTAAATCTTTATTTTATCATATTTTTTAATTGTACGTTTTGTTTTCCTAGCGTTATGCATTCATTTCTTGTTTTTGTTTTGGTTACCAGTTTTCCAAGTTCAATTGGACGTGAACTAGTAAGCAAGGGCTTGTAGAAGGTGGAACCTTTCAGTATGGCAGTGCCATGGGTTGATGCAGCAGTGGATGGGCTGACGGGTGGGTGAAAGGGGACGAGTAATTAACTGTTAGAGGTGCAATTTATTTGTTTGTGGCTTCCAATAAAACACGATGATGATAACACGATGGCATGTTGTTTTGTTCAGTTCGTACCGATGTTGCTACTTGTATTTTCTTTACTAGTAGATAAGCTGTATGCGTCGAAATTCGTACCGATGTTGCTAGTTGTAATCTCTCTACTAGTAGATAAGCTGTATGCGTCGAAATTCGTACCGATGTTGCTAGTTGTATTTTCTTTACTAGTAGATAAGCTGTATGCGTCGAAATTCGTACCGATGTTGCTAGTTGTAATTTCTCTACTAGTAGATAAGCTGTATGCGTCGAAATTCGTACCGATGTTGCTAGTTGTATTTTCTTTACTAGTAGATAAGCTGTATGCGTCGAAATTCGTACCGATGTTGCTAGTTGTAATTTCTCTACTAGTAGATAAGCTGTATGCGTCGAAATTCGTACCGATGTTGCTAGTTGTATTTTCTTTACTAGTAGATAAGCTGTATGCGTCGAAATTCGTACCGATGTTGCTAGTTGTAATTTCTCTACTAGTAGATAAGAATTTATTCGTATTTTTTTTGGCAAAAGCAACAAGACACTGACAATGGGAAAACGACGTCATATCGAAATTACAGAAGATGATCCAAGGCTGTTTGATTATCTTCAACCATTTCCACGAGCTCAGGCACGTTGGAATGACGCAACCAAGGATCGGAAAGAGAATGACAAGCAAGAGAATGAAAACGGCAATTCCAACAAGAAGAAGGCTACTAGCAAACCTTATCTCAACAAAGGTGGTGTCAAAGCCAAGGACAAAATACCAAAGAGAAGACGAGTTGTTCCCGAACTCAGAGAGGTTGGATATCGGGATACCGCAGCGCAAGTATGGAAGGATCGTGTTTCCAAAGTGGTCAAGGACTCTTGTGATTATGTCAAGCATTCTGATTTCCCCATGCATTCTCGTAAAATTTCCAAGAAGAGCCCTGGAAATCTTCCTCTCATTCAAAAGAAGAAAAAATTGCTACATCTCACAATTCGAAAATTCGTGCAAGCGTATATCACTTCTCATTTTTTGCACGACGATTTGAAGGCCTCGAACAAGAATCCTGCCGTTCCTGCATCATATGCTCCATCAGCTTTCAACTCCTACTACTCTCTCCCAGTGAACAACTACAATGGGGAAGATAAGCCAGGATACACCCGTGTTTGGTCTTATGGTAGTGGATCTGGCTCCTCTACGATAGGTCTGGATCCTGCGACTCACAAAATTTTTCGTGCCACGGACAAAACATCAGCTGGATATTTTGCTGCCCGTGTTTTGAAAGAAATGGAAGAGATAGCACGCATGGATCCCGATTTGAACCAACAATTGGGAGATGATCACTTCAACGTGATTTCTATTAAGGTTTATTGGGGGGAAAAAGAAGTTAATCGCCATAACGACATTGCAATGACAAAATATAGCGGACCCCAAAGAAACAATTCACAAAAACCTGGTACCCCCGTTCTTATTTACACAGTTGGTGATCCCAAAAAATTGGTTTTTCATCGGCATGAATTGGAACCCGCTACCGATCATTCTTGTTATGATTTTGTACAAACATCATGTCAACATGACATTACCATTGGTCAGTTACATGGTGATTTGTTTGCACTCATCTATGAAGATGAAAATCATAACGGTGGTTACTATTTGTCGCATTCTTCCAACGCTGAGGGTTTGGTGCCTGATGGTGAGTCATACTACAAGGGTTTTACTATTTCTATAATGACGAGAGTCTGTGTCCATCAAGTTTGGATCAGTGATGTGGATGACACGGTCTTTTGTGAAAAACCACAGACAATTCCCCGTGACGAGAATGTTTTCTTTACGGACTTGGCCACTTCCGTTATTGGTAGTAGTCAGCACAGATGCGTGTGGGCTGCTTTAAAGCACAATGCTGGGACAATGCTTTATGATTATTACAAAATTCGTCTTTGGGGAACAGATACTGCAGCATGGGACGACCAAGATTGGGATGGAACTATGGATAAATCATACCCATCCAAAGAAGTAATAAAATCCACGATATTAGCAAGAAAGAAAGCACGAGAGAAGCAACACAGGAAAAAAGGGAGAGAATCCAGTAAAAAATAACAATACTAGAAGTTTAAATGTTTCGTAATCTATGTATTGTATTCCATTTTTGTGCTTTGTCTTTTGTTGTACTTTATTAAGGTGTTTGTGGTGTGACAGCGTTTGCTTTGGCTTTTTTTGTGGATCGGGCTGGAGTGAAATCTTCCGTCTCGCTGCTAGACTGGCTTGTAGAAGTGTCCTCCCTGCTACGTCCGTTGCTTGTAGATGAGGAAGAAGGGTATCTACGTCTTTCGTCTGCGAGAGGGCTATCATCAGGAGGTACACCAACTAGTATATCTGCGGGAGGACCTTCAGGACCAGGGTGACCTGCACGACTGGATGCCTTTGCAGGACCTGGAACTCCCCGGCCAGCAGCTGCTGCACGAGCTGGAACTCCAGTGCCTCCACGACCGGCAGGACCTGAACGTCCTTCAGGAGCTGGACCTCCACCACGGCCAGGGGGACCACGTGGACCTGCACCTCGACCACCTTGAACTCCTGGAGCTCTCTGGGCACCTGCACCTACTCCACGGGGAGGACCAGGTGGAGGAGGTGGAGGAGGTACAGGACCAGCCGGAACACGAGGACCTTCGGGACCCCGACCACCTTGAGCTCCTGGAGCTCTCTGGGCACCTGCACCTACTCCACGAGGAGGACCAGGTGGAGGAGGTGGAGGAGGTACAGGAAAATGTTCTCTATAAGGAAGAGCATTCAATAGAGCAGCATTCATCAAAGTTCTTTTCATTCCACGTCTCTCCCAGTCCAAATTGGAGTGATATTTGAATTCACCAGCAGAGGTAGTAACGTCCCAGGGATATAGCCTCTTTTTAAAAATATTCTTCTGCCATTTCACATTTTCATGCTCGGCCTTCAATAAATAGCTAGAAACAAATTTGGTCTTGGTTGTTAGTTTTGCCCAGTAACCAGGGATCACAGCATCCAATAATTGCACCATCTCAAAATTATGACCCGAAACATAATTCACTAATTTGGAACTGTTCTCTCCGTCAGTGCGTAACATGGACACAAAAGCATTGCTCCATAAAGCTCCATCAATTCGGGGTCTATGAGTGTGAGTACTCATAATGTTGGTGACTTTGAATTTGCTTACAGCGTCCCACTTTACCTGGTCCACGGAAGGAAAGACAAAGGCGAAAATGAAACGACAGAGGGACATAACAAAGCCATGGTAGAATTTGTACTCAGCAGATTCGTGGTTATTGAATTTTACTTCAATTGCAGATAGACTAGAAGCCGGAGGGGTAGTTCCAAACCCATAGCTGCAGCCCATAATGGCAGCTGCAGTTGCTGCAACACGTACACTTGTCTCATACTTCTTTAGTGCACTGGAGAGTGTGGGAACACGAAGCACATTGGGGGGAAGAAGTGTCTTGGAAACAGTGTAACAGAATTCGACACAATCCCGTGCACACAAGTAGTATTTTCGCAAGGACACTGGATGGACTGTACAACGGAAGGGTGGATATAACCATTCTTTAATTGTAGGAATGGGAGCTTCTTCCTGTTCCTCAGCAAACGTAACAAGAGCATTTTCATGTTCCTGGTGACCATCCAACAGGTATACCCCAATTCGGGGAAGGGTGAGATTTGCCACAGGTGCGGTATGAATGTGTACCCCTGTTCCGTCATTAAAATTTTCCAATTCTTGCACAAAGACAGCATCCTCTACATAAGGAAGGAAGCCACCATGAAGTCTGTTAAGCAAATTGGGAAAACCATCATCGTCCTCATCGTCAATGTTTGGATTGTTTGCATTGTTTTCCGCCATAGTGTTTTCAATTTTGTAGGAACAAAAGAATACGTCTGGATTATGAATAAAATGAAAAGCTTTCGTGCTTGTCCATGAAGACAAAATAACATTAGAACACATCACGCTGAGTATTCCTCAACACGTTGTACTCCTCGTTGGGCAACTCCATCCCACGATGGCACAGTGGTTTCAACAGAACGTCACTAGTACTTAAATATATTCCTTTATTAATTGGGTACCACGGATTGGGTTAACGATTAAACAGTCCCGCTCTAATTCCATTAAGACATTACTAAAAACAATAAACGAATACCTAATTCGTATTGAGAACCAACACCACTATTACCTAATTCGTAGTGAGAACCAACACCACTATTACTATTCAATATAAAATGAAATAGGAAGAAAATACACTAAAGATTAGGTACCACCGATTGGGTTAACGATTAAACAGTCTCACTCTAATCGGATTAAGACATTACTAAAAGCAATAAACCAATACCTAATTCGTAGTGGGAAATAAGGATACTATTACTTATCAAACCAACGCAACTAGTACTATTAAATTTAAATTAAATAGGAAGAAAATACACTAACGAATAATACAAAGAAAAAAAAACATTGAAGATCCCGTCACCTTAACAATTCAATTAAAATTAATTACCTAGCAATAGACAGATACAAATTAAACAGCACCTCTAACGGTGTCTTACTCGTCCCGCCACACCCACCCGCCCATCCACACTCCAATTAATTAAGTAGCACTTAATGGAACTGACAGAAATCTTTCATGAAACTCTTCCACTTTAATAATTGTTCTACCACCGCAGCTTCCACAATTGTCCTTCAATTTGTAGCAGCATAACTTAACCACTTGCTTGTCGTCCTTGTACACAATTCCATTCATAGCATCCAAGACAAATTTAGCAAGATTATCAATGTCACAACCAGTAGGAGCAAGAATCCCACAACTGGAAGAACTGCTCTTCAAACGACCATCTCCTCTTTTGCTACACTTAAAATCGCAATTAGGACGTTTCAAGTAAAACCAAACTTCCACTGAAAGAGAGATACCACCGGAGAAAGGAACAAAAGATGGGTCAAGTTGGTCAATAATGACCCTCTTAAACTGTTCACGCTGATCCTTCTGTTGGTTAGCTATGCCACCATTATAAAAACGGGGACGAGACTGAGATACTGGGGGCTCATTAATATAAAACCACTTAGTTGTTGTTGGAGATGAAACACAACCCCCATTCTCTTGGCTGGTAGTAGCAATGTTCCTGTGTGCATACGTTGCTTGACCAACCCCAACTAGTGCTTCTTCTCCTGCTGCTTCTCCAACCACATTCTTAGAAGACATCCTGGTATGCAGGAATACAACCTCATCATCATCAACATTGTCGTCTCCTCCTTCTTCATCTTCAATTTGTTGTTTCGTTGCTAACTGCATACTGGTATCACTTCTTCCCAGATTAACCCGTTCATGTGGGCCATTCCCAGCATCAGGGAAAGCATCTGCCAAATTAGAACTGGTAGTGATTGCCAATTGCTCCGTTTGGACATTTTCCTTTGCCCCTTCTTTCATTGCACTGTCATCACCATCATCACTGACCTCCTCATCAGTTAACAAATCATACAAGATACATAAAGTTGGCATTATACACAATCAGTGAGTAAGGGAATGAAACAAAAAGACAAATGTTGCTTTGTCCCTCCGTTAATAGAAGCAAAAATAGTGAAATAAATTTCCAAATAAAAGGAAAGACAGGCTTGCAAGATAACGTCTGAGAGTAGGCTACAGATGGGGCTTCATATATCCCTTTTACCGCCTGAAGAAATCTGATTGTACTAGAAGAGATGTAAAGGCCTACATAGGTTTACACAGGGGAACATTGGGAAATGTAGCTCACATAAAGCCCTTACTTAGGAGAGAAAATAACGTCTGCTTAGTAATTAGAGAGTGTGTTGCCCAGGACCCCCCAAATGAAGCCTAGCCTGCTACGCAAGGAGAAAGATATTATACTGTACTCCTCTACTACAGTAGCTCACTCTAGACTACCAGCTAGACTCCACCAGATAGTCCGGTAAAAAATGACAATAGCATTGCCTTGTTTTTGGTCAGGTCATTAAATTTAGTCCCGAGTAAACGAGTTTAAACGCCAGCTTAGTAGACTCTAGTGTGTTCAGACGCTTCAATAAAAACGATCAATAATACTATTATTATCATTTTTTTATCAACTACACTAAACTAGTAGCTACTAGTAGCTCAAATACATTTCTCGAGTGTACTACAGTAGGTGAATAGCAGGTTTCTGCAGGTTATGATCAGTTTGTATGAAAATTCAATGACGAAAATTTTGCCGCTTCTTTCTCTCCTCGTTGGCTGGAAGTGTTTTGGTCGAGTGGGTGGGAGAAACACTTGAAAGTTCCGTAGAAGCAGTGGCGGTATTGTTCTTGGCAACGATAGTTGGAGAAGATGTGGGCTGCCTTTCTAATGCAAGAGCAGCAGCGTACATGTTATCGGCAATGGTTGGAACCTGCGTGTTTTCTTCTGGTGGCGCCAGAGTTGGCGCTTCATCATGATCGATGATGTTCACGAGAAGAGTTGGGTCTGTTGTTGTTTCCATTGTCACAGCTGTAGCTGAGGCCTCCACAATGTTGACAGCATTCGAGTCAGTCTCAACAACGGTTTGCTGTTGATTTATGGTTGGACTTGGCGTCGGAGAAAGACTGGAACCGTGTGTCGGGCTATCTGAGATAGCTTCACTAGTTGGCAGTTGCGTAGGTGCAAGAGTGGCAGCTGGTGGCAACTGTGAGGGCTCCCCCGAGGGAGCTGTGCTTGTTGGTGCGAGAGATGGACGCAGACTGGGTGGCTCTGTGGGTGCAATTATTGGTGCAAGTGATGGACGAAGACTGGGTGGATGTGTTGGTGCAATTGTAGGTACGAGAGATGGACGAAGACTGGGTGGCTCTGTCGGTGCATTTGTGGGAACAAGACTGGGCTTCAGTGTGGGAATTTGAGAAGGCGCCACTGTGGGAAACATAGTAGGAGCTGCCTCGTCGCACCTGGACATGGCAAAAACTTGACCTGTTGC
>Ga0210034_1003668_pt1 | contig 10751 bp, 9 predicted proteins | sample CryGeymeta201505_FD_185466 | JGI IMG/M metagenome (GOLD analysis project Ga0210034, IMG submission 185466) | Groundwater microbial communities from Crystal Geyser aquifers in Utah, USA - Crystal Geyser metaG 2015-05 (SPAdes) (version 2) | ecosystem: Environmental > Aquatic > Deep subsurface >... | reverse complement strand
TTCAGGCAACGTTGCGCCAGCGCGAGGTGATCGCGGCAGGACGCCATTTCCGTCTGTTGCGCGTGCCGGCTGATGCCCGCCTGCCCGGCGCGGATGGCGCTGACCTTGGCGCGCACGGCGGCGCGGTAGACGAGATAAAAACGCAGCACGGCGATGCCGGCATAGTCGCCGGTCGCTTCAAGACAAGCGTTGAGCAAGCGCCACGCATAATCTATCCGCCCGTGATGCAACAGGTCCATCATCACAAAAGCCAGTTCGTCCATCACGTCGATCCAGCGCAGGGCGGGGTCGAACTCGATGCCGTCGAACGGCAGCGGCACATCGTCGATCAGGGCGATGTTGCCCAGATGCAGATCACCGTGGCATTCGCGCACAAAACCCTGCGCGCGGCGCGCGGTAAAAATTTCCGCACAGGCGGCACACTCGGCTTCCGTCGCCTGCGCCAGTGCTGCCAGGTTTTGCACATCGATGCCGGAATGCAACAAGGGGCGCAACTGGTCGAGGTTTTGCCGCGCGATTCGCCCTATCGACTCGGCAGTGCCATGCACCGAATCCGTTTGGGCGGGCGGCAGGCGCGCATGGAAATCGGCGATCGTGGCGGCCAGCGCATCGATGTGGCGCGGCAGGATTTTGTCCCGCGCCAGTAATCTGTCCATCAACGTTGCCGCGCCGAAACGTTTCATCTTTACCGCATATTCGAACACCGGCTCGCCACCGAAGCGCGGCGCGTCCGGTGTGCCGCCGATGGCGACGACATCGAGGTACAAGTCTGGCGCGGTGCGCCGGTTGAGACGGATTTCTTCGGCGCAATAATGCTTGCGTGCGGCCAATTTCGTGTAATCGAGAAAACCGAGATTGACGGCTTTCTTGATCTTGTAGGCAAATGCCCCCGCCAGCACGACCCACGAGATGTGTGTCTCGATCACGCGGATGTTTTTTGCGGCATGCGGATAACACTGCGGATGATGCAGGGCGCGGATGATGCGAAGTTGCATGTCGTTGTCGTTCATCGCGCAAGCCGTTACGGGCCATCTGTTTCTTGTGGGTCGGGTTTGTGCGTGTGTTGTTGGGGCTTTAGCCCCGTACAACCACGGCCTACCCCTTGCGGGTGCAACCCGACAGATTCGAGAGTGGCGGGATGGGTCTGTCGGGTTGAAACCCGACCTACAAAACCTTTTAAAACCCGACCTGCAAAACCGGATGAACGTTGCGCTTTCACTCGAAATCACCCCATGCGCTCTTGCGCGGCGCACGCCCGCCATCCACCATGCGTTCGATCTCGCGCCGGTCGCGCTTGGTCGGCCGCCCCTTGAGATCGGACTGCGGCAGCAGCTTGTTCTGCTCCGCCTGCACCGCGCGCCGCTGTTTGCTCGCGTTGGTCTCGCGATACAGCTTTTGCGCCACCGGCGCCGGGCCGCGCTTGCCCGAGAGACCGAGCACCTCGACCTCGTGCTGGTAAGGCCCGAGGCGGATGACGATGTGATCACCCACGCCAACGGTCTTCGCCTGTTTGACGCGCGCGCCGTCCATCGTCACTTTGCCGCTCTCGATCGCGTCGGCGGCGATGCTGCGCGTCTTGAAAAAGCGCGCCGCCCACAGCCATTTGTCGATGCGCAGTTTGTCAGCGGGTTCGCTCATGTTTCATCCGGGAGAATTTTTGGTTGTGCGGCCGACCGGAACCTTCCGCCGGTTCGCGCATCCGATGAGGCGGATTGTGTGGCAGTCTGGCGGGGGCGTCAAACCGCCGCCCCACCATTCTGGCATACCCGATAGAATCCGTTCCGTTCCCTGCGAAAGCCCCGACCATGAATGACGACACCTCCCCGCGACCATCATCCACGTCGAACCAAGCCATACCCGGCAAACGGCGCACGATTCTCATTGCGCTGGGCGCACTCGTTCTGCTGCTGGCCGGGTGGCTGACTCTTTCTTCCAACAGCAACGACGGCGCGCGCTACGTAACCGAAGCCATCAGTCCCGGCGATCTGGCCGTGACGGTTTCCGCCACCGGCAAGCTGTATCCGACCAACCAGGTGGATGTCGGCAGCGAGCTTTCCGGCATCGTGGAAAAAGTTTTCGTGGAAGAAAATGACCGGATCAGGCACGGCCAGGAACTGGCACGGCTCGACCTGTCGCGCCTGAACGACCAGGTGATCAAATCGCAGGCTGCGGTGCTGGCGGCCGAAGCGCAGGTGGCGCAGATGCGGGCCACAGTGAAGGAAACCCGCGCCACGTTGTCCCGCCTGCGCCGCTTGTCCGAACTTTCGGGCGGCACGCAGCCGTCGCCGAGCGATCTGGATGCCGCCGAAGCCACGCTGGCGCGCGCCGAGGCGAACGAAGCCAACGCGCGCGCCACCGCCGCGCAAACCGCCGCCACCCTGCGCTCCGACCGCACCAACCTGTCCAAGGCCTCGATCCGCTCGCCCATCGACGGCATCGTGCTGACACGCAAGATCGAACCCGGACAAACGGTGGCGGCCTCGCTGCAGGCGCCGGTGCTGTTCACCCTCGCCGAAGATCTGGCGCGCATGCAATTGCAAGTGGATGTGGACGAAGCCGACGTGAGCCAGGTCAAGCCCGGACAGAGCGCGTTTTTCACCGTCGATGCCTGGCCGGGACGCAAATATCCGGCAAAGATTCAGCGCGTCGGCTTTGGCGCGCAGACCACCGAAGGCGTGGTCACCTACAAGACTTTGCTCGATGTGGCCAATGACGACTTGAGCCTGCGCCCCGGCATGACCGCCACGGCGGAAATTGCCACCGCCAATCTCAGCGGGGTGCTGCGGATGCCGAACGCCGCGCTGCGCTTCACGCCGGCGGCGGCGAAATCCGCGCCTTCCGGCAGTTTCATCTCCAGCCTGTTGCCGCGCCGCCCCATGGCACCCAAGTCAGTCAAGGAAAACACCACCGGCCACAGCAGCACACGCACGATCTGGCTGCTGCGCGACCAACAGCCGGTCCCGGTCGAGATCACCGTCGGCCTGACCGACGGGCGCACCACGCAAGTGGTGAACGGCGCACTGCAAGCGGGCGACCTCGTTATCACCGGCACACAAAATTCCGCGCAATGAGCGACGCGCTGATCCGGCTCTCCGCCATCACCAAGACCTACGGCCGCGGACAGGCCGCACTCCAGGCCTTGCGCGGAATCGATCTGTCCATCAACGAAGGCGAGTTCGTCGCCATCATGGGCCCCAGCGGTTCCGGCAAATCCACCGCGATGAACATTCTCGGCTGTCTCGACACACCGACCTCGGGCGCGTATCTGTTCGACGGTGCGCAGGTGGAAAGCCTGTCGCGCGACCAGCGCGCGCTGCTGCGGCGCGATCATCTCGGCTTCGTGTTCCAGGGATTCAACCTGCTGGCGCGCACCACCGCGCAGGAGAACGTCGAACTGCCGCTGCTGTACCGCGGCGAATCGGCTGCGGCGCGCCATGCGCTGGCGCGCGAAGCGTTGCGGTCGGTCGGGCTGGAAGACTGGGCGCACCACACCTCATCCGAACTTTCCGGCGGCCAGCAACAGCGCGTCGCCATCGCGCGCGCCATCGTGACCAATCCGAAAGTGTTGCTCGCCGACGAGCCGACCGGCAATCTCGATTCGCAACGCGGCCACGAGATCATGGAACTGCTGGCCGGCATGAACCGCGAGCGCGGCATCACCATCCTGATGGTCACGCATGAATCCGACATCGCCGCCTACGCCCAGCGCAGCGTGCACTTCATCGACGGCCGCATCGCGCGCGACGATGCGAACGGAGGTGCGGCATGATCGGCTGGACCACACTGCTGCTGGCCTTGCGCGAGATCCGGCGCAACCTGATGCGCTCCTTTCTCACCGTGCTCGGCATCGTCATCGGCGTCGCCGCCGTGGTCACCATGGTCACACTGGGCAACGGCGCGACGCAATCCGTGTCGGACCAGATCAGCAGCCTCGGCAGCAACCTGCTGATGCTGCGCCCCGGCCAGCGCATGGCCCACGGCAGCTCCGGCGCACCCGCATTCAAGGTTGGAGATGCGGAAGCGATCAAAGCCCAGATCGGCGCGCTGAACGCCGTTGCGCCGACCGCCAGCCAAGGGGTGGTGGTGGTCGTCGGCAGCCGCAACTGGACCACCTCCGTCACCGGCAGCTCCGTCGATTATTTCGCCGCCGGCAACTGGAAACTCACCGAAGGCCGCCTCTTCAGTCCCAGCGAAGAACGCGCCGGCAAGGCCGTGTGTGTCATCGGCGCCACCGTGCGCCGTGAACTGTTCGACCCGTACAGCGCGGTCGGCGAAACCCTGCGCGTCAAACAGTTCTCGTGCGAAGTGATCGGCGTGCTCGCCGCCAAGGGACAAAGCGCGATGGGGCGCGACCAGGACGACACCGTGGTCATGCCGCTGCGCACCGTGCAACGGCGACTGACCGGCAAACAGGAAATCGGCACCATCCTGATCTCCATGCAGGACGGCGCGTCTGCCGAACAAGTGGGCAGCCAGATCAAACTGCTGATGCGCGAGCGGCGCAAACTGGCGGACAACGAGGACGACGACTTCAATGTGCTGGACACCAAGGAAATCGCCAAAACCCTCTCCGGCACCATCGGCACCATGACCGCCCTGCTCGGCGCGGTCGCCGCCGTCAGCCTGCTGGTGGGCGGCATCGGCATCATGAACATCATGCTGGTGTCGGTGACGGAACGTACAAGAGAAATCGGCATCCGCCTCGCCATCGGCGCGCTGGAAAAGGAAGTGCTGATGCAGTTCCTCACCGAAGCGGTCGTGCTGTCCGCGCTCGGCGGCCTGATAGGATTACTGCTCGCCTTCGTCGCCTGCTACAGCCTGGCCAACCTGCTGGCGCTGCCCTTCCTGTTCAGCCCCGGCATCAACCTGCTCGCCTTCGCCTTCTCCGCCGCCATCGGCGTCATCTTCGGCTACATCCCCGCACGGCGTGCGGCACAGCTCGATCCGATTGAAGCGTTGAGGCATGAGTGACGGGGGGTTGGTAATGTGGATGGCCGGGATTCGGCCATTGCGGACGCAGGCTTTAAATATGCGAACGTCTGTTATGCCTTCCTCACCAGACTCAGATTTAGAGTGCAACACCAACCTCAGCACTCCTTTGCCAAGGTCAGCCAGGCTAAATGGTTGCTAGTAACGTGAAGTGGGATGGCGGTAGTCTGCGCTAAATCGGTTTGCTATCCAGTTCGAGACATTCCCTCGCAATACTACCTATCCTCGAATGACTTGAGAGTCAGCCACCAAGCAATCCACGAAAGCCCCCCAGCAATCAACAAAGACTCATCGTGCATGGTGCCTGTGGTTTTCGTGACATAAATCAGTAAGTGATAGCCGACAAATGTAGCGGCAGCCACCATGATTGCTGCATTGTTTGACCTTTCAATGGAATCGGCTCGTATTGCATCCAGAGCGTTAAAACGTTGTTGAGATTTTGAATGTAGCGAAGAAGCGGAAAGTATTCCTGAGGTCTTCATTCTAGCTAAATTTTCCAAGCCAATTGAACCAACTTTGTCTTTGTAGTAACCGTCGTCATAAGCCTGGAAATAATAGTCAGCTGCCTCACCGTATAGTTCTCGATCATACAATATCGTACCGAGAGCATCGCATAACTGGCCTTTGCTATATCTGTCAAATTGATGAGCGTCGTCATTAAGATATTGTCGGAGCAAGAATTCATTCTGGAGAAGTGGCGTATTACCCACAGCACTTTGAGGTTTGTCATCACAATATAGAAGTTCAGCCTCCTTCTGTGCTGAAGAATCGCCTTGGTCTGCAGCCTTACGAAATAAGTCATACGCCTGTACATTATCTTTAGATACTCCTTTGCCATCCCTGAAGAATTCACCCAATATTTTTTGGGAATATGCATCGTCTTGATCTGCTGCCATGCGAAACCATTTTGCAGATTGCTCACTAGCCCCTGGCATCCCCTTTCCGTATTTGTAAAAGTCCCCCAGAGACCTTTGCGCATGTATTACCCCACTATTGGCGGCATCAAAAATCTGCCCAAGACTTTGCGGAATGCCCTTTGCATTCACCATCGCTTCAAGTATCTTCTGAGCGAAGAAGTCTCCTCGATCCGCAGATTGTTTAATCCAATGTAAAGCCATCGTATAGTCCTGTGGCAGACCCCTACCATCTGTGTATAGAAATCCGAGTAACCTTTGTGAATTACGTTCTCCCTGTACGGCAGCTTTACGTATCCAATATTCAGCCAGCGAATCATCTTGCGGCACACCCTTGCCGTGCAAGTAAAGGCTACCTAAAGTGCCCTGTGCTTCTGCATGCCCCTGATCAGCTGATTTTGCAAACCAGTGGGCTGCCTCCGCTTCGTCAGAAGGATTGCCATAAAGCAATCTGAGCCCATATAAAAATTGATCTTTAGCTTCCGTGAAATGTTCGATAGGTCGGTTTTGATTAGACATGGCTATCACCTTAACTGGGTAGAGTCATACTATGACAGTAAAATACATCCACCTCATCTTCTAGCATCGCCGTATTGTGACTTCCGAAAGAATTATTCTCGTGTCACTAACAAGTGGCAACTCACCTAAGTGCTGCACAAAAACAGCCACTTCATCCGCGTAAAATGAGCATCAGTACACTGTAACAGCTTTCCAATCTCCTTCTTTGTGCACCCTCGTAGGGAACTGAAAAAACCTATTTCCATAGCGACTCTTATTAATAATTGTCTTTGTCACAAACTGCACGGTCTCACCAGATTTTGTCGTTACTGTTAGCCAGCTTTGTTTCCACAGATCACCACTAAGATTTAGCGAAACCACCACGCTGTTTGGAAATTTGTCACAAATTTTCTGCACAATTTTATCGGCATACCTTTCAAAGTCACTGGAAGCTTGAAATTTTGCAGATTGCTCAACTTTTAGTACCAGCGCCTTATCGACTTCCACTACCCATTTAGAGCCGTCAATTACTCCAGGTGTTGTGAATTTTCGAACGAACTGGCGCTTGGAAACAGGAGTAATGGAATGCAGATCCATTCCATTTCCTTCCAACTCGTAAATGCATTGACTGATGCCATCTTTCATCATATTTACGCATTGCTTCTGAAACTTTTCGAGTATCGGATTCAGTAACTCACAAATAAGCCTTCTCATTTCGCTTTCTTGCTGTACGTCTGGACTCAACATTATTCCTCCTGAAAAATGAATTAATGACGAAGTCCGTATGATGTGATGAATGCCACAGAAAGTCAAAATACTATTTCGAAACAGTATGTTGCTAGAATATTTAGTATTTTGCTGAGCGATAATAAAGACGACATAGTGAATTAGAGGATTGAGCGGGATGGTAGCTATTCCAAACAGCTATTCCCCTTGCGTTAATAGACGACGCATTACTTACTCGCTGCATTCCAGATATTTCGATTGGTAGTATTGAGCGGCATAAATAGGGCACATAGTAGACGTAAGGTTATTACGCTCCCAAAGACTGCTATGACCGATAACCTGCCGGTCAGATCAACGTTCCCAGCCGTCTGCTGACAATCCAGTCCGCTCAAACCAAGCTCAACTCTCCCCCGGACGCCGGTACACCGGGTAATTTCCGGTGCTGTTGCCGGGGCGGAACGCGGCCCATTTGCGCGAGCTTTCCAGGCTGGCCAGTTTGTCATCCGCGCGCACGCCGTGGCGGTTGGGGAAATATCCGTCAAGCCAGCGCACGATGGGCATGAATTCCTGGCGCTCTTTGGCGCTGTCGTTCTCGTCCAGCTCGAAGATACCCATGCCCTGCTCCGCCGACTGCAGATAGATTTCGCTGTCACTGAGACTGGTAAGGAAAGGCATTTTGAGGGAGGTGAGGAAACGCTCCAGCGCGCTGTAGGCGGCATTGGAACGGTTGCGCACGCGGCTGGCGACGACGGCCATGCGCGCGTTGGCGGTGCGCGCGCCGCCGACCAGAAACAAATCCTTGATGAAGTCGGCGGAGGCGCGGATGTCGATCGGCGAAGGTGCGACCGGAATCAGGATGTAGTTCGCCTTGCGCACCAGTTCCTTCAACAACAATCCGCCGATCCCGGCCGGCGCGTCGATCAGCAGCACTTCGGTTTCCGGTGGCACCCATCCCTGGCGGCTGCCGAGACGGATATTGCCTTTGGGGGGCGCGCCGTTGGCGGCCTGGATGACGGGGAGATTTTTGGGGCGCGCTTGCAGCCAGTGCAGGCTGGAACCTTGCGGGTCGTAATCGATGATGGCCGTGCGGCTCTGGCGCGCGGCGTAATAGCTGGCGAGGTTGGTGGTCAGTGTGGTCTTGCCCGATCCGCCTTTGGAATTGATCACCAGTATGGTTAGCACCTCATGCTCCCTGTTCTCCTGTGTTGCCCAGCGCTTTCACGCCGCTCCACTGGCGCCGGCTGACCGGCAGCCGTTCATCCAGCCCGTGCAGCTTCAACAGCCAGCCACTCTCGCCTTCCTCGCCGCCCTTCTCGAAGCCGGCGACCGCCGCTTTCGCCACCAGACAACTGCGGTGGATGCGCACAAAACGCGCGGCATATTCCTTTTCCAGCGCGGTCAGCGATTCCTCGATCAGATACTCGCGCTGCGCGGTGCGCACCGTCACGTATTTCATTTCCGCGCGCAGATAAATGACTTCTTCGATTGGCACCAGGATGATTCTGCCGCGTTCATGCACCGACAGATGGCTGCGCGCTTCCGGCATCAGCTCCTGCAACAGCTCGGTGCGGATCGGCACCGCGTCGCGCGCGCGGGTCAGTGCCTCGAACAGGCGGCCGAGACGGATCGGTTTGAGCAGGTAGTCGATGGCGCGCTGCTCGAACGCTTTGATCGCATAGGCATCGTAGGCGGTGGTAAAAATAATCACCGGAGGATGATCGAGTTTGTTCAGGTGTTGCGCCAGTTCGAGCCCGTCCATCTGCGGCATGCGGATGTCGAGCAGCACCACTTCCGCCGGCGTGGCGCTCAATTTGTCCAGCGCCTCCTGGCCGTTGCCCGCTTCGCCCACCACCTGCAGTTCGATCTGCACGGCGCAATCGTCCAGCAGTTCTTTCAGGCGGCGGCGCGCCAGCGGCTCGTCATCCACCACAAAGACCGTCAGCGGCAGGGTCACGGTGTCGTTCATGGTGCCTCCTTTTCCCGGTAAGGAATGATGATATGCACGGCATAGCTGTCGTCACCGCGTTCCACGCGATACTCGGCCTCGACATCGAACAGCAGTGCCAGACGCTCGCGGATGTTGGCCAGCGCGATGTGGTTGCCGTCGGTTTTCGCCGCCGTGGCGGACAGCGGGTTGCGCACCTCCAGATGCAGACGCCGGTCGCCCAGATAGAGACTGACTTCAATCAGTCCGCCCGCCGCCAGCGGCTCGATGCCGTGATAGACCGCATTTTCCAGCAGCGGCTGCAACACCAGCGGCGGGATCAGCGCATCCTGCGGCATGTCGCGCAAATGCCAGCGCAGCTGCAGGCGTTCGCCCATGCGCAGCTGTTCCAGCGCCAGATAACGTTCGGCCAGCGCGACCTCGTCTTTCAGCGCGACCAGTTCGTGCGCATCGTTCATAGCCATGCGGAACAGGTCGGCCATGTCTTCCAGCGCGGTCTCCGCGCGTTTCGGTTCGCTCTTCACGATCGCCAGCACGGCGTTGATGCTGTTGAACAGGAAGTGCGGGCGGATGCGCGCCTGCAAGGCCTGCAAGCGCGCCGCGCCACGCGCCGGCGACAGGGCCAGATCGCGCCAGCGGAAATAGCCGAGCATCAGCAGCGCAATCAGCGCGGCGATCAGGCAACGCCGCGATTCGACAAAACCCGCCGTCCCTTCCGATGCCGCGAACAATTCGCCGCCCAGGCGCGCGATGGCGAGGGTGAAGAACCCAACCAGCAGGATGATGAACCCAACTGCCTGCCGGTATGTGACGCGGCGAAGCCACGGATTAAGGACATACAACGCGAGCAGCGTGCTCAACAAAACCGGCTGAAACAGGGCGGAACCGTACAACATCTGTTGCCACAGTCCGTCCGGCGAGTCCGCCTGTGCCAGCGCCATGAACAGCGCGATGCCGTTCACCAGCAACACCATGCGCAGCACCGTGCCCAGATTGCGAAAGTCGGGTAACGGAATGTTTTGATTTATACTGCGCGTCCTCGGCATGCACCCTCCGTGTATTCCCTTCATTCTGGACAAGACATGGCAACGATGCAAGACAATCAAACCTGGTCGGGACGCTTCAACGAACCGGTGGCTGAACTGGTCAAGCGTTATACCGCTTCGGTGGATTTCGACCAGCGCCTGGCACTGGTCGACATACAGGGTTCGCTGGCGCACGCGCAGATGCTGGCAGAATGCAAAATCATCAGCAATCAGGACCTGCAAGACATCCGGCGCGGTCTGGCGCAGATCGAAAACGAAGTCATCAGCGGCGATTTTGAATGGTCGCTCGATCTGGAAGACGTGCACCTGAATATCGAAAAACGCCTGACTACGCTGGTCGGCGACGCCGGCAAGCGCCTGCACACCGGCCGTTCGCGCAACGACCAGGTGGCAACCGACATCCGCCTCTATCTGCGCAGCGAGATCGACACCCTCGTCGGCTTGCTAAAGAATCTGCAAACTGCGTTGCTCGATCTGGCGCAACACCACACGCATACCATCCTGCCCGGCTTCACCCATCTGCAGGTCGCGCAGCCGGTCAGCTTTGCCCATCACCTGATGGCGTATTTCGAGATGCTGCAACGCGATGTGGAACGTTTCAGCGATGCGCGCCACCGCGTCAACCGGCTGCCG
>Ga0210034_1003655_pt1 | contig 10766 bp, 9 predicted proteins | sample CryGeymeta201505_FD_185466 | JGI IMG/M metagenome (GOLD analysis project Ga0210034, IMG submission 185466) | Groundwater microbial communities from Crystal Geyser aquifers in Utah, USA - Crystal Geyser metaG 2015-05 (SPAdes) (version 2) | ecosystem: Environmental > Aquatic > Deep subsurface >... | reverse complement strand
AGAATGGAAAGATCAGTTCGTTTTAGGCTTAGACTATACACTTGCCTTCAGCGGTATTACTGTTTTGCTTGCATTAGTCTTTACTTTTTTACAAAGAGATAAAAGATAGGGATGAGTCATTTATGAGTTCACTCTAAAAAGGCTGTTTCCGTCATTGCGAGGCATCCGTTAGCTAAAGAATGCCGAAGCAATCTCTCAATTTCGGCGCCAATTCTAAAGATTGTTTCGCTCCGCTACTAATGACATCCTACATTTTGTCACTGCGAGGAACGAAGCGGTCTAACTTTTAGAACTTCTGAGATTGCTTCACTCGAGGTCTCGTTCGCAATGACGAACTTTATAAATAGCTTTTTAGAGTAGACTCATTTATAAAAGAAGATATGTTCGGTATTGTCTGTCACGCAACGGACAATGACAAATAAACCGATCAATCTAAGTAAAACTTAAACACATTATTGTAAAATGATCAATTGTCAATTTCTTGACAATCCTACTAAACCAAATGTTTTAGTTTTACTTTAAAAATTAGAAACAATATTTCATCAATTAAAAAAAGGACACCGAAATGAAACGGTTATTTTTTACACTTTTATTGGGAGTAATTCTGACAGGTAATATTATTAGTCAGGTTCAAATTACCAATACAACAATTTTTAAAACGCACGAGCAGTTACTGCTTGCAAACGAAATAAACGAAAGCGGCGAACCATTTGCCGAAGCGATCGGATATAATTTAGACGATCTTGATCCATTCGTTTTGAATACACCCGATTCAATTTCTTACACATTGGGAATTGAAAATTATGAATACTCTCGTTATCAGCTTGGAACGATAATCTCACGTTCAGGCTTAGGTTTGCACATGATCTGGTCGCCAATGATTGGTCAAATGGCTGGCATGGAAACCGATCCTAATTTTGACGGCTCGATGACCGGAACACCAAATGGTTTTAAAGAAGACGACGAGATGATGAAAATGGTTATGCACTTTTCTATGCTTGCAAACCAGGCGCCTCCCGGAAACCCGTTTCCTCAGTTTGCAGAATTTATAAGCGGTGATCCGCGCCTTCCGCAGCCGATTGACCCGATAAATTTTGGTTGGAATGATTTTTCAACTTTGCGCTGGGATAGAACCAAAATGGATAAAACTTTAAATCCTGCCGCAATGGGGCAAACCTTAATGAAACAATACTTATGGGCGCAGGATATGCTTGGCGCTTTCCACGATTCAGATGATAACGGTATTGATGCAAATGGAATTATTTCCCCGGATTCAACAGGAAGTATCCATTTTGACCCTACAAATAATGTTTTTTATGGGGGTAATAACTTAGATGGATTTATCGGACAAGTATTAGTTGCAGAAGGCGCCAACAAGGCAATGTTCCTAATTAATTCATTAGCTTATGATGGAACTGCGCTCGGCAGTGTTGACCCGATGACATACGATCCGGCAAACGGAATAAAATATTTCCCTCATAAAGTTGCAGTAACTGAATCAAACATAAGCGCTTCAATGCCGCCGAAACCAGTTGCATTTGTTGTAACCGATGCATCAAGCAGCCTATGGGATCAAGTATCATTCTTATGGGGAACCTTGGGTTTTCAAAATATGTCAGACCCAAATAACTCAAGCGATCCCGCACATCTTGCTTATAAACCAGTTTTTGACGGCGACCCGTTTCCGGCGCCAATGGCTCAAACAGGAATGCCCGGTGTTTTTGATTTATTTATGGGAACGAGCAAAGTAATTACAATGAACCTGCTTGCAATGCACTTTAACACAACAGCAGGGACTTTTGTTGACGTTTCAAATTTAGTAGGGGGCGCTGTTCAACAAGGGACGACAATTTCTACATTTGAAGCCGGATATACTTTGGCAATTCTTAAACAAGTTGTAGAAGAATTTGCGGGCAGCCCATTAGAAATTATGGTTAGGGATGCAATTACTGCTCAGGCTAATTTTATTGTTAATAACCTTTATGATGGTGCAGGAAAATTCTATAACAGCTTTACAATCGGTAACGGCGCCGATAATTCGGCTTCAATTGTTGAAGCTCAATCGGCTGCTATTCGGGGTCTTTTAGCCGCATACCAGGTTACCTATAACAACAATTATTTAACGGCTGCCGAAGCAGGATATAATTATTTAATTAGTAATTTTTACGTTCCAAATGCAATGGCTTTTAGAACCACCGATGGCAACGACATAGCAACTTACACACCGCTAAATTTTGCGGCTGTTGCCGGCGCTTTAAGGGAAGCAAAGTTAGTTTTGAACAAACAAGAAGCTCCTCTCATCTATACAAGATTTTTTAAGAAGGTAGGAAACAAAATGCAGCTATCAGAAGCAGAAAGTTCTGGCGAAACAGGCAATGATTCCGATGGCGACGGCGTTCCGTACACACCCGATCAGGCAGATAATTTGCCGCCGGTTTTTGCAACGGAAGCAACGTTGAATTTATTTATTACCTCTGTTAATGAGCAGCCCGCATTGATAACAGATTATAAGCTTAATCAGAATTATCCAAATCCATTTAACCCGAGCACTGTTATTAGCTATCAACTGCCGGAAGACAATAATGTTACGCTTAAGGTTTTCAATTTACTCGGCGCCGAAGTAGCGACTCTTGTAAGCGGTAAACAAACCTCCGGAGTTCATAAAATTACATTTAACGCTGCAAACCTTGCGAGCGGAATTTATTTCTATAAACTGCAAGCCGGTAATTATACATCCGTCAAAAAATTGATGCTTTTAAAATAATTCGTTCATAAAACTGAATTTTAGATGAAGCCCGGTTAGTAATAATCGGGCTTTATTTTTTATTTTGTATTGCTTAGTGATATCCTTTGAGGTTATATTTTTTTACCACAAAGGGACTCAAAGTTCGTCACAAAGTCGCACTACGCGTTTAATTAATTACAAGCGTCTCTTCGCCGAGCATATCAATAATTTTTACCGCAATCTTTGAATCTTTATTCGGCAAATCTATTTCATAAGTCCCATTAATCAAATCGTTTTTCTTTTCCGGCACATCGGAAGAAACAATGTTGAATACCGAACCATTATAATTGTTATCTATAAGAACTACGTCGATCATACTACGGAAATCGGGAATTTTTACTTTGAATAAATTCTCGTCAAGGTTTAACCGTTCAAGAATTGTTGGAGAAATAAAATCTTTTATTTCTACTTTACCTTTTTTCTCTTTAGCAATACGTGTTATTTCAACATTAGCTGCTGCGGGTTGATGAATAAGGAATTTACCATACTTGCTATCTGTCCTTAGTTCTATTATTTGCAGTTTGTTGACCGGATGTTTTTTGTTGTATTCTTCTACCCGGGGTTCTGTTGTAAGTTCTCTTCCTAAACATACTACTGTAAGCATATGTTGTGCATAGGATTTTTTTTTGCTATTACAACCAGCCCGGGTGATATATTAATAATGTTAAATGACAATATATTAAGCACAGAAGTTAAAATATAGAATATTTTAGTTTTTATTGCTATAGATTTTCCTTTTTCAATACTTGTAATATTCAATATTTTAAAACCATTATTTTCTAGCAAATATGCGATGCTTTCCTTGCTATAACTAATTGTAGCATCTCCTAAAACAGATCCAGGTTCCCTTCCGAGAATACTTTTTTTAAGTTTTGCTAACCAATTTCTATTTGTAATTCTTATTATCAACAATCCATTTGAACTGGTTATGTCATAAAGTTTTTTTATTAAACTTATCGGTTCTTTAATATAATATAAAGAATCTATTAAACTTATGACATCATATTTTTTCCCTTTCGGCAGACTTTCAATCTTTTCAAATATACCTAATCCTTTATTTTGAGCAAATTTTCTCGCTTCTTCTGATATTTCTATACCATCACTATCAACTCCTTGTAAATTTAGAAAATCAATTAAATGCCCATATGAACAACCAAAGTCTAGCCAATTTGAAATATGGTTTGTGTGTTTTTTTGTAAGTGAAAATAAATATTTAAAAAATTTAATCCGCTGTCTATAGAATTTTTTTTCGTTTTTAACATTAGTATAACTGGCTGATTTTAAATGCGAGAAAATGAAATTATCGTCTACGTCTCTAGTAAAACAATTGCAATTGTGGCAATAGTAAAAAGGGATTAGAAAATCCTGACAATTTTCTATATAATAAGTCCCTCCTCCAAAATTAATCGCTTTTTGTCCGCAAATTTTACATTTCATAATTTCCTCAATGTTCGGCTAATTTTGGACACAACAAATTTCCCTACGTAAAATTATGTAATGTCCATGAATAATATCTAAGTCGCTTAGTGTTTTTCATTTTTATAGGAGTACGAATTATCAATGCTATAATATAAATAATTTGCCAGGCAACCTCAAAGCTTTCAAGTATAACAAAACACACCGAATTCACATTTATGAGCCTGCGTAAAAAGGCTCTTTTGAGTAATGTCATCGTCCGTTTGTTAATCGTTAACTAACGGACAATGACTGTGAAGTCATTCTTCTGATAAATAAAGCAAAGCATTTTTCGGCAAACGCAATTATAGAAATAACATTTTCAAGAGCGGCTCATTAATCTCTTCTTTTGTCAAATCCTTGACAGTAACCTTTTTCTAACTGAAGTAATTTTACACAAGAAATTATAAATAAAACAATTCATCAAAAACATAAAGGAATGACAATTGAAAAAGTTATCAGCATTAACAAAAGAACAAGCATCGGAACAAAGCAGCCAATTATTTGAGGGAATTGAAAAAGCCTTCGGTATGCTGCCAAATATTTATGCGGTTATAGGAAACTCGGCAAACGCACTTGGATCGTATTTGGGGTTTTCCAACGCTCAGAAGAATGGTTCTTTTAATGCAAAAGAAAGAGAAGCAATATTTTTGGCTGTGTCTCAAGAGAATGGCTGCAATTATTGTTTGTCCGCCCATACCGCAGTGGCAATGATGACTGGATTTTCTGAAACGGAAACTTTACAATTAAGAGCCGGGACAATTCAAGACAAAAAATTAAACTTAATTACCCGTTTGGCTAAGTCGATTGCTTCCAACAGAGGCAGGGCTGACGAACATCTTGTGAACAAATTTTTTGAAGCCGGATATGATGAAAAGTCCCTGGTTGATTTAGTAGCTGCGGTAGTTGAAAAATCGTTTACTAATTATATAGGAAGATTATCCAAGCCGGAAATTGATTTTCCGCTTGCAAAAAGTTTATAAACATAATTAACAATCTAAAAAAAAATCTTTAAGGATATTCTAATGAAAACAACTATCAAATTTGCCGCAATAATATTATTCTTATTGGGCACAAATATTTTCGCACAAACTTTTTCTGTCGATTCAAAAGACGGAAGAAATCAAGCTTCTTTCATATCAGATGCGCCACTAGAAAAAACTGTTGGGTTGTCCGCTGGACTTGATGCAACAGTTATGCTTAATGTTAATGACATAACTCAAAAACCGATGGGGAAAGTAAAAGTATCAGTAAACAATATTAAAACCGGTATTGATCTTAGAGACGAACACTTAAGAGGTGAAATGTGGTTGAATGCTGCCAAATATCCATATATCGAGTTTCAGCTTACCGGAATAAAAAATGCTTCATCAAAAAAATTGAATGACGGGCAAAAAGTAACCGTCACTCTTTTAGGTAAATTTAGCGTACATGGTGTTACAAAAGACGTCGAAGTGCCTGCTACACTTACTTACCTTAAAGAAAGTGAAAAAACCAAAAGCAAATCTCCCGGAAATTTACTTGTTGCCAACACAGAGTTTACTATTAGATTAGCTGACTACGGTATCATAATTCCTTCAATGGTAGAAGGTAAATTAGGCGAGGAAGTGAAAATCACAACCAACTTTGTTGCAAGCGACGCAAATGGCGGCGGGGCGAATCCTTGTAATCCTTGTGCGCCCAATAAAAAATAATTACTTTACAATGGTGATAGCAAATTTTTGACTATCACCATTTCTTCGTTTAAAAAGCAACCACAAATGAATAGACGTAATTTTGTTAAAAGTTCAACCATAATTTCCTTCGCTCTTATAGCCGGAATAAAATCCAAAGCAGTTGCTCTGGGACAAACCGTTAATGCCCGGTTTGAAGATTACAAACAAAAAATCATTTTGCTTGTTACCGGGCTAAAAAGCGAGGGTTGTAACCTTGTTAAGAAAATAATGAACGGTAAAAAATATGTTTTTGATCCATTCACTCACTATCCTTATGATGGCGGAATAAAAGACAAAACAACAGGCTGCCAATTATTTTTTCACGCACACAGAGAAAATGAGTATGGGCATTTTCATACTTTTGCAACTGATGAAAATGGGGATTTGGTTCATCTACTCTTAATCTCGATGAACACGCAAGGCGAGCCAATCGGTCTTGCCACGGTAAACCGCTGGGTTGCAGGCGATAAATATGTTAAAGCGGATGTGCTAAAAAAGTTTGCCGGTTCTTTTTATGTTGATCCAACTCTTTTTGAAGAGAAAAGAGTTGTTGAGTTTGTGAATTATATTTTCAAAGCTTTCCCGGAAGAGATAAACAATTTATTTGACGAACGGGATAAATGGATTTCCGAATATGCCGGGAAGAATTATCGCGAGCCGTTTGAGGACAGAGAATTTGAAGTGATTTCCTATAGAGAAATAATTCTTCGTTAAACTTTGTGCCCCGCTGCGGCGAAGTCAGCCAGGGCAATACGAAAGAACTATTTTTATTAAGAATATTTTAATTATTTTAAATACAAACAAAAGGAAATATAATTATGAGGATCATCTCCTTATTATTCTTGGTTTTATTTTTCTTAACAATCAATGGATACACGATGAACGACAGCGTTAAAACGGTGGCAAAAAATGCAAACGAAATTTGCCCGTTAAAAATCAGTCAGGGGGTGCCGGACGCAGAATTACAAACGATAGACGACAATACGGTAAACATTAAATATATCGTTAATAACCAAAAAGCAATTTTAATTTTTTACCGTGGGGGCTGGTGCCCTTATTGCAATTTGCACTTAAGCGAATTACAAAAGATTGAAGATCAACTACTTGAACTTGGTTATAAAATTATAGCCATCAGTATGGATAAACCGAAAAATCTTTCGGCAACGCTTGGCAAATACAATATGAAATACGAACTTTACTCCGACCATGCTGCAAATGTTAGTAAGGCATTCGGAATAGCATTTACAGTTGAAGAAGAGTATATCAAAAAATTAAAAGGCTTTAATATGGATATAGAAGCCAGCTCTGGCGAGACGCATCACATACTTCCGGTGCCAAGTGTGTTTCTTGTTGATAATAAAGGAATAGTTCGGTTTGAATATGTGAATCCGGATTACAAAGAGAGAATTAGCGGAAAGCTTCTATTAGAAGCGGCTAAAATTTATAAAGAATAATTTCGGGGCAGTTATGAAGCTATGGTTAAAACTTACAATACTTTTTACGGTGATTATCAATTTGGTAATTCAATTAACTTTGATAATTATACTTCCAAACATCAAAGAAAACAGCTATCAATTAATCGGGGAAAAGTTAAAGTCAATAGCTGTTGCCGCTTCCATCTCTATTAACGGCGATGAATATCAAAATATTAATTTCGATGATTCGCTGGCGTATCAAGAGATTGTGTTTAATTCAATTCGAGAGAAATTGATCCATTTAAAAACATCGCTCAATATCCGGGAGGATATTTATACTTTGAACCCGGTAAGTAAAGATTCTGCGATGTTCGGAGTTATGACCAATCATAAATTATTTTCCGGAGAAAAATTTCTCCTTACAAACCCGGTGGCTAAAAAAGCTCTGCTCGATGCTTACAAAAACGATATCTGTTCGTATACCGATGTTTATGAGGACCAATTCGGTAAATGGATAAGCGGATTGGCGCCAATAAAAAACAGCAGAAATAATATTGTGGGTGTAGTGCAGGTTGATCACTCAGCAAAAACAGTCTCGGATAAAATTTCATTTATAGAAAATTTTATTTTGTGGATACGGCTTATACTTGTTCCGCTTACATTATTAGCGGGTGTTTTAATTGCAAGATATTTCTCCTCACCGATTGAAAGAATTGTCCAAATAATAAATAAGATCGCCAATGGTAATTATTCCGAAAACCCAAGAACTAAATCATCGGGAGAGATTAAAGAATTGTTTGACTCGGCAGAGAATTTACGATTGACTATTCTTGAACAGCAAGAAATAATATTTCATACAATTTCCGAACTTAAGACAGCAAAAAATAAAGCCGAGGCTATATCAAGAATGAAAAGTGAATTCCTGGCGATGATCTCTCATGAAATACGAACACCATTAAATATTATCCTGGGAAATTTGGAAGTGCTGAAATACGAGTTCGAAGGAGAGAAGCTAAAAGAGGTTGAGGAGATTACCGATTCCGTTAAACATGGCAGCAACAGGCTAATCAGAACAGTTGAAATGATTGTGCTTTATAGTGAGTTGGCTTCCGGAAGTTTTGCAACAAAAGCACGATTTGTAAATGTTAATGATTTATTCTTTAGCCTGATTGATAATTATAAAAATATCGCCGGGGAAAAGAAACTTGCAATTAAGACCGATTGCTCTGCAACTACCGGAACCATCAAAGCAGATGAAAGATTGCTGGAGGAGTCCCTAAATCATATTATTGATAACGCTTTTAAATTTACAAGCAACGGCGCTATTGCTTTTTGCATTAAAAAAAGTGTGGAAGGAATTGACATTTCGGTTGAAGATACAGGAATCGGAATTTCAAAAGAATTTATGGATGATATTTTCAAGCCTTTTCATCAAGAAGATATGAGAATTTCGAGAGGATTTGAAGGAAATGGATTAGGACTTGCAATTGCAAAAAAATGCTGCGATGCGAACGGCTTTGAACTCAAAATCGAAAGTGAAAAAAATAAAGGAACTATTGTTGTAATTCATGTTCCCAAAGAAAAACTTTTTAACGAAAATTTGATCTGAGGAAAACAATGGCTGATTGGATTGAAATTGGACTTACTGCAAATTTGGCGCAGAAAACATTAACGGAATTCTCGATAGGCAAGACGAAGTTAGCCGTCAGCTATGTGAACGGAGAATTTGGAATTATTTCCGGTGTGTGCAACCACGTAGGCGGACCTTTAGGCGAAGGAACTCTCGATGCTGATTACGTGGTTTGCCCATGGCACTTCTGGAAATTCCATCATAAAACCGGAAAAGGTGAACCGGGATTTGCAGAGGACAAAGTTCCTTCATATAACATCAAGATTGAAGACGGAAAATTGTTTGTTGATTTAGATTCGGTTAGTAAAAGGAATAAACTTCCGCATGCGCCTCATCCGCTTACGAGAAAGATTGCTCGAAAGCCCGGCGGTGTTCGTTTGGTTGCTATTTCTACAACCGCGATGAATAAAGATTTTCCCCGCTACAGCACTTCGGATCATTTATTAAATATTGCTCTTGATCATGCGGCAAGCAAAGGGTGCGAGACTAAACTTTTTAAATTGAATGATATGAACATAAGAACTTGCGAGGGATATTATTCAAAATCTGCAAAGGCATGCACGTTCCCTTGCTCAATAACTCAAATTGACCCGACTGATGAAATGGAAAAAATTTATGAAGCGTTTGTTCATTGGGGCGATGCTTTTATTATTTCAACCCCCATTCGATGGGGCGCAGCGAGTAGTTTATATTTTAAAATAGTAGAGCGAATGAACAGTATTCAAAATCAAGAAACAATTGCGGGAAAACATTTGCTTAAAAATAAAGTGGTTGGATTAATTATTACAGGCGGACAGGATAATGTTCAGGCGGTTGCCGGAAGTATGCTTGGCTTTTTTGCAGAACTTGGCTGCCAGTTTCCTCAATTCCCTTACATAGCGCATTCCCGCGGCTGGTCTGCCGAAGACATGGAAAACAATGTCAAATATGTTAAGGAAAGCAAATCATTAAATGACGGCGCGTGTGCATTAGTGGATAGAATTTTCGAAATGGCAAGTTTGATGATCGGTGGAAATGCTCTTCACCAAATATTTGACAAGGGCGGAAGAAAAGCCGCGAGATAATTATTTTTTATTGAAATACTAAAAGAAAAATCGAATGAAATTTTTAAAAACATATTTTAATTGGCTGCAAAAAGATGTTCCAACCGGCGAAGTTGAAAAATACCCGGAGATAGATAAAAACGGAGAAACTTCCGTAAAAGGCATTTTTATTATTGGCGATCTTACCGGCATTCCGCTGCTCAAATTAGCCGCCGAGAGCGGAAAAAAAATAATTGATTTCTTTGATGCGGATGCGGAATTCAAAAAGCAAAGAGCCAATAAAATAGGTAATGATGTTCTGGATATTTTAATCGTCGGCGCCGGACCAGCAGGCATTGCCGCAGGTCTGCAGGCAGTGAAAAAAAATTACTCGTTCAAAATATTGGAAGCGGCAAAAAAGTTTAACACGATTATCAACTTCCCAAAAGCAAAACCAATTATTGCCGCGCCGGATGATTTTGTGCAACAGTCAGATTTAATAATAAACAAAGGCATTAAAGAATCTCTGCTTGATGAATTAAATTCTCAAATAAAAAATATCGCTCTACCGATTGACGAAGGCGAAATGGTTGATAAAATCGAAAAAGAAAAAGATCATTTTCTCGTCTTCACAAAAAATAAAAAGTACAAAGCATTAAGAGTGGCGCTCGCAATCGGTAAATCGGGGAACTCAAGACAGCTTGGCGTGCCGGGCGAAGATTTGCCCAAAGTATTTAATAGGTT
>Ga0210034_1003652_pt1 | contig 10776 bp, 6 predicted proteins | sample CryGeymeta201505_FD_185466 | JGI IMG/M metagenome (GOLD analysis project Ga0210034, IMG submission 185466) | Groundwater microbial communities from Crystal Geyser aquifers in Utah, USA - Crystal Geyser metaG 2015-05 (SPAdes) (version 2) | ecosystem: Environmental > Aquatic > Deep subsurface >... | reverse complement strand
ATGGTCAATGGGCTCAAGTTGAAAACGTTTATCAACGTAGAGCCGACCTTATTCCTAACTTAGTTAGTACTGTTAAGGGATATGCAGCTCACGAAAAAGAAACCTTAGAAGGCGTTGTTAATGCAAGAGCTAAAGCTACTTCAACCACTATTAATGCCAATAATTTAGATGCTGCAGCTTTACAAAAATTCCAAGCAGCTCAAGACGGATTAAGCTCTGCTTTATCTCGTTTGATGGTAGTTGTGGAAAAATACCCTGACTTAAAAGCCAATCAAAACTTTTTGGAGTTACAAGCTCAGTTAGAAGGTACCGAAAATAGAATTTCTAACGAACGTATGAAGTTCAATGAAACAGCTAAAGACTTCAATACTTATATTAGAAAATTTCCAAAGAACCTATATGCTGGTATGTTTGGTTTTGAAAAAAGAGCCTATTTCGAATCTACCGAAGGTGCTGATGTAGCTCCAAAAGTAGAGTTTTAATTTTTTAAATATACCTGACAGGTTTCCAAAACCTGTCAGATGTTAACCTCAAATGCCGTAAACAAAGAGTTTTTAATTCTTTTTTTTACAAGCATTCTCGAAAAATTTGTTTTTTTCAAAAATATTTTTCGGGACTTTAAACCTTTAAACTATGCCACAAGATTTATTTACCATAGCCCAACAGCAAGAAATTATTGCTGCTATCAAAGAAGCGGAGAAAAACACTTCTGGAGAAATTCGTGTACACATAGAAAAGAATTGTAAAGAAGATGTGCTCGACCATGCTGCTTTTATTTTTGATGAATTGGAAATGCAACAAACAGCACTTCGTAATGGCGTACTCATTTATTTGGCAGTAGAAGACCGAAAACTTGCTATTTTGGGCGATGCAGGTATTAATTTAAAAGTGCCAAAAGGATTTTGGGATGAAATTAAAGATGTAATGATTACCAATTTTAAAGAAGGTAAATTTACCGAAGGCTTGTCGCAAGGAATTATTTTGGCAGGAGAACAGTTAAAAAAACATTATCCGCATGAGAAGGAGAATGATGTGAATGAATTGAGTGATGAAATATCATTTGGAGGTAAACTATGAAACAACTCTCTATACTACTAATTATACTTTTTGCTTTTACTCCTATAAAAGCACAAGAAAAAAAATGCTTACTTGACCAACCTGCAAAACAGGATTTGGTGCAAGATTATGCTGATATTATAGATGCAGAATCGGAAGCTCATTTACGTAAAACCTTAATTGCTTTTAACGATACCACTTCTACCCAAATTTTGGTAGTTACCATAACTGATTTGTGTAATGAAGATAAAGTTGTTTTTGCTCATGCATTATTAGAAAAATGGGGTATAGGGCAAAAAGGAAAGAACAATGGTATTGTAATCTTGATAAAGCCTAAAGAAATTGATGGTAAGGGGGAAACTTATATTGCTGTAGGCTATGGATTGGAAGGAGTTTTACCCGATGCTATTGCCAAACGAATAGTAGAAAACGAAATGATTCCTTACTTTAAGGAAAAGAAATACAGTTGGGGAATTATAGCAGGCGTAAATACAGTAATGTCTATTACTTCAGGCGAATTTTCGGCAGATGAATATGCCAAGAAAAATTCAGCAGGGTGGATTCCATTTGTTTTTGTGTTGGTGTTTATTGTTTTCTTTGTGCTGTTAAAATCTAAAGGGGCATCAAAATATGCAGCCTCTAATAATTTAGGATTTTGGGCTGCTTTAATGCTAATGAATGCTTCTAGTAGAAATCATGGAGGTTCTTTTGGTAATTTTGGTTCTGGAGGCGGTTCTTTTGGCGGATTTGGAGGAGGTTCTTCAGGAGGTGGTGGAGCAGGAGGGAGTTGGTAAGAAATTAATTCATAATAAAAACAAACTGAAACAATACACCTCCACTAGGTTGGTTGCTTATTTTTAATTTACCATCTAATTGTTCTGTTAAAAGTTCAATCAATTCCATCCCAAAACCTTTTTTTAGAGATTCTTTTATTCCTATACCATTATCGGAATACGTAAAAATTAATGTCTCATTTTCTTCTGTTAAATCAATTGTTATTTTTCCAATTGATGTAATTCCATGTTTTAATGAGTTGGATATAAGTTCATTTAATATCAAACCTAAAGGAACCATTTTTTGAACATCAATATTAGTAATTGAAGAAGATATAACCGATTCTATTTGATGATTAACAGAATGTTGTTTGATTATATCTTCGGAAAGTTCTTTTATGTATTTATCAAATTGATACATTCTTTGATGAACGAAAGACATGGCTAAAATACGATTTTGAGCATCACTAAAAACAATTTTTACTATTACATCATCAATTTTATCAGATTGTAGTCTTAGCATAGAATTAATGACTTGTAAATTATTTTTTACTCGATGATGAATTTCTTTTAACATGATAATTTTTTCATCATATTGTTTAAGCACAATTCGGTTTTGATTTTCAAGACTTTCATTCGATTTTTGCAATTCATTAGTTACTTTTTTATTTGTTACAATAAACACATTGATAAGATAGAAAATAATACTTAATCCAATTAATACTTCAAAACCTAGTGAATAATAGATGGCAGGTTTAAAACTCAATGCATTTACTATGTTTAGTGGTAATTTTGTAAGTATGAAAAGTGTGAAAAATGAAAGTGACACCAAGGAAGCTATTAGACCAGCTGTTCTACCAATATTAAAGGTAACAAAAAGAACAAGAACTACTATCCATAATAACCCTCCTAAATGAAAAGTATTTATGTTAAAAAACATATTTCCAAAAAGGATACAGAAAATAAGTATTGAAAATATTATAGATGCAACCCGAACATTTTTAATGAATTTAAGTGTAAATAAATGGATTAAACAAAATAAGGCTGAAAATCCTGCTGGAATTGTTACTGGAAGTGCACAAATAGTCAGTGCAATTATAAAAACAGATGTGAATGCGACAAAGCTGAATATTGAAAAATTAAAATTTACTTCAGCTTTTGCTTTTTCATAAGGAGAATCTGAGCTTTTAAGAAGCTCTCCAATAAAAAATAATTTAAGTTTGTTCATTTTAGCTATTGATAGTTTTCCCAAGCACGAATATACAATTTAATTTATTTAAACATCATAAAACAAAAAAAAGCTGCGTAGAAAATTCTCTAGCAGCTTTTTAATTAATTGAAAATTAGGTTTAGTTATCTTCTACATCCTTTTTCTCGTCTGCTTTTTTAGCTTTTGCTTTAGCAATTGAAAATACCAAATCTTTAGTTACAGTATCCAATTCAATTTTAATAGTATCTCCCTCTTTAATTTTTGATTGAATAATTTCTTCAGCCAATGGGTCTTCCAAGTATTTTTGGATAGCTCTTTTTAATGGGCGAGCTCCATAAGCTATATCATATCCTTTTTCGGCAATAAAATCTTTAGCATCATTAGAAAGATTTATATGATAGCCTAATTTTTCAATGCGTTGATATAAACTTTCTAATTCTATATCAATAATTTTAAAGATATCGTCTTTTGTTAAAGAGTTAAAAATAACAACGTCATCAATTCTATTTAAAAACTCAGGAGCAAATGCTTTTTTAAGTGCATTTTGAATTATTCCTGCTGAATTTTCATCAACACTTTCTTTTTTTGCTGATGTAGCAAAACCAACACCTTGTCCAAAATCTTTTAATTGTCTAGCTCCAATGTTAGAAGTCATGATGATAATGGTATTTTTAAAGTTTATTTTTCTGCCTAAACTGTCTGTTAAAATACCATCATCTAATGCTTGAAGCAATAAATTAAATACATCTGGATGTGCTTTTTCAATTTCATCTAATAGAATAATAGAGTAGGGCTTTCTTCTCACCTTTTCTGTAAGTTGTCCACCTTCTTCATAACCAACATATCCAGGAGGAGCACCAATTAATCGAGAAACAGCAAATTTTTCCATATATTCACTCATATCTATTCTAATAAGAGCATCATCACTATCAAAAAGATAGCGAGCAAGTACTTTTGCTAATTGCGTTTTTCCAACTCCAGTAGGTCCTAAAAAAATAAACGAACCAATAGGTTTGTTAGGGTCTTTTAAACCAGCTCGGTTACGCTGAATAGCTTTAACCACTTTTTTGATGGCTTCATTTTGTCCAATAACTTTATCATGGATTTCATCAAACATTTTGTACAGCCTGTCTCCTTCAGCTTGAGCAATTCGTTGAACAGGAACTCCTGACATCATGGAAACAACTTCAGCAACACTATCTTCGCTCACAATTTCTTTGTTGTTTTTCGTTTCTTCATCCCAAGCAACTTTTGCATCATCCAATTCCTTTAATAATTTTCTTTCTGTATCTCTGAGTTGAGCAGCCTCTTCATATTTTTGACTTTTAACTACATGATTTTTTTGTTCCTTAATATCTTCAATCTTTTTTTCAATTTCGATTATATTTTTAGGAACTTTTATGTTGATAATATGGACTCGAGAACCAGATTCGTCTAAAGCATCTATTGCTTTATCTGGAAGATGTCTATCAGTTAAATATCGATCAGTTAAGTTTACACAAGCAGCAATAGCTTCAGGAGTATAAATTACATTGTGGTGTTCTTCATACTTATCTTTGATGTTGTTTAATATCTGCATTGATTCCTCTACAGTTGCTGGTTCTATTACTACTTTTTGAAACCTTCTTTCTAAGGCACCATCTTTTTCGATGTATTGTCTATACTCGTCAAGTGTGGTAGCTCCAATACATTGAAGTTCGCCCCTAGCCAAAGCAGGTTTAAACATATTAGAAGCATCTAATGAACCTGTAGCTCCTCCTGCACCAATAATAGTGTGTATTTCATCTATAAATAAAATAATATCGGGCGATTTTTCCAACTCGTTCATTACAGCTTTCATTCGCTCTTCAAACTGACCTCTGTATTTTGTTCCAGCAACTAATGATGCTAAATCTAGTGTTACAATTCTTTTATTAAATAAAACACGAGATACTTTTTTTTGAACAATACGAAGTGCTAATCCTTCTGCAATAGCTGATTTACCCACACCTGGTTCTCCAATTAAAATAGGGTTGTTTTTCTTTCTTCTACTTAATATTTGAGAAACTCGTTCTATCTCTTTTTCTCGACCCACAATAGGATCTAATTTTCCATCCTCGGCATATTTGGTTAAATCTCTACCAAAATTATCTAAAACTGGAGTTTTTGATTTCGCTTCACTTCCTTTTGAAGGTCCTGCACCCATGAAACCTTTTTCACTATCGTCATCATCATCTGAAGGTGTTCCTGGAAACTCTGATTTTGGGTTAAAACTTTCCGATGAATTTAATATCATAATTTCTTCTTTTACGGTTTCATAAGTTACATTAAATTTTAATAAGGTGTTTGTTGCTATGTTTTCTTGATCTTTTAAGATAGAAAGTAGCAAATGTTCCGTTCCAATAATATTACTTTTAAGTACTTTGGCTTCCAAATAAGTAACCTTTAATACCTTTTCAGCTTGTTTTACTAATGGTAGGTTTAATATTTGACTAGGAATACCAGTTCCCATTCGAGTTGATAGTTCAACTTGTTTTCTTAAGTCTTTAGTGTTTACACCTAGTGATTCAAGAATTTTAATTGCTAAACCATTACCTTCTCTAATAATACCTAACAGAAGATGTTCAACACCAATATAGTCATGACCTAAGCGTAATGCTTCTTCTTTAGAAAAGGCAATAACATCTTTAACTTTTGCTGAGAAATTTGCATCCATAATTTTTTGTTTTAATTTCTTTACTTTTTAGTTTCTAATGAATTTATATTAGCATTTAAACTAATTCATTTCACACTATAAAATTACTACTAAAATATATATATCAAAAATAAAAACATAGCTATTATCATGCAGTTGACAATCATTATGTTTTTCAACAGAATTTTGTTAGTAAATAACCCCAAAAAAAACGATTGAAAGAAACCTATTATTAGTACTTTCGGAAGTTCAAAAAAAAACCTAAAAAAATAGGTTTTATTAATTAACTAAAGTGCTTAAAATTAATTTTAAATAACATGGCTGAAGAAGGTGAAAAAATAATTAGAATAAACATAGAAAAAGAAATGAAATCTGCCTACATTGATTATTCAATGTCGGTAATTGTATCAAGAGCTCTTCCAGACGTTAGAGATGGTTTGAAACCTGTACACAGAAGAATTTTGTTTGGTATGATGGATTTGGGAGTATATTCCAATAAGCCTTATAAGAAATCTGCTAGAATAGTAGGTGAAGTATTGGGTAAATACCATCCGCATGGAGATACAGCTGTTTATGATTCTATGGTTCGTATGGCTCAACCTTGGTCGTTACGATATATGTTAGTTGATGGACAAGGTAACTTTGGGTCTATTGATGGTGATAGTCCTGCCGCAATGAGATATACAGAAGCACGTTTGCAAAAAATTGCAGAAGAAATGCTCTCCGATATTGAAAAAGAAACCGTTGATTTCAGTTTGAATTTTGATGATTCATTGGAAGAACCAACTGTTTTGCCAACAAGAATTCCTGCTTTATTACTTAATGGAGCATCGGGTATAGCTGTTGGGATGGCAACCAATATGGCTCCTCATAATCTAACAGAAGTTATTGATGGTACAATTGCATTTATTGATAATAGAGATATTGATATAGATAGTTTAATGGAACACATCAAAGCTCCTGATTTTCCAACTGGAGGTACTATTTATGGCTATCAAGGAGTGAAAGATGCTTTTCATACTGGTAGAGGAAGAATTGTGATGCGTGCTAAAACTGAAATTGAAGAAACCAATTCAGGTCGTTTTAGAATTATTGTAACAGAAATTCCTTACCAAGTGAACAAAGCTGATATGATTAAAAGAACAGCTGACTTGGTAAATGAAAAGAAAATTGATGGAATAACAGATATAAGAGATGAATCCGATAGAAATGGAATGCGTATTGTTTATGAATTGAAACGTGAAGCAATTCCTAATGTGGTTATGAATAATTTGTTTAAGCAAACAGCTCTACAAACCTCATTTAGTGTAAATAACATTGCTTTAGTAAAAGGTCGTCCTGTTGTTTTAAATCTAAAAGATTTAATTAGAGAGTTTGTTGAATTTAGACATGAAGTAATAGTTAGAAGAACTACTTTTGAATTAAGAAAAGCAGAAGAACGAGCTCATATTTTAGAAGGTTTAATTATTGCTTCTGATAACATTGATGAAGTAATTAAAATAATTAGAGCTTCTCAAAGCCCTGATGAAGCCAGAGAAAATTTAATGATTCGTTTTAAACTTTCTGACATTCAATCTCGTGCTATTGTTGAAATGCGATTAAGACAATTAACTGGTCTTGAGCAAGATAAATTAAGAGCTGAATATGAAACCATTATGGCTTTAATTGATGATTTGAAAGATATTTTAGCAAACGAAGAAAGAAGAATGCAAATTATTAAAGATGAGTTATTAGAAATAAAAGCTAAATATGGTGATGAAAGAAGAAGCATAATTGAATATGCAGGAGGAGATTTTAGCATTGAAGATATGATTCCTGACGAAACGGTTGTTGTTACTATTTCTCACTTAGGTTATATTAAACGAACATCTTTAAATGAATATAAACTTCAAAATAGAGGAGGCGTTGGAGCAAAAGGTTCTGCAACTCGAGATGAAGATTTCTTAGAAAAACTTTTTGTAGCCACCACGCATAATTATTTATTGGTATTTACTGAAAAAGGAAAATGTTTCTGGATGCGTGTATTTGAAATACCTGAAGGAACAAAACAATCTAAAGGAAGAGCAATTCAAAACCTTATAAATATTGAATCAGATGATAAGGTGTTGACTTATATTAATGTAACAGACCTTAAAGATGAAGCATACATAAATAGTAATTTTATTATTATGTGTACTGAAAAAGGTGTGATTAAGAAAACTACGTTGGAAGCTTATTCAAGACCACGTGTTAACGGAATTAATGCAATTACCGTTAGAGAAGGAGATAAATTATTAGAAGCAAAATTAACTAGCGGAAAAGATGAGATTATTATGGCACTTCGCTCTGGAAAAGCCATACGTTTTAATGAATCAACTACTCGACCAATGGGAAGAAATGCTTCTGGAGTTAGAGGTATAAGATTAGCCCATGAGCAAGATGCTGTTATAGGAATGATAACCATTGATGATGATGCTAAAAATGTGCTAGTTGTTTCTGAAAATGGATATGGAAAACGCTCTAACATTGAAGATTATAGAATTACAAACAGAGGTGGAAAAGGAGTTAAAACCCTTAATGTAACCGAAAAAACAGGTAATTTAATTGCTATTAAAGATGTTACTGACAATGATGATTTAATGATAATCAACAAATCAGGCTTAGTAATTCGTTTGGCTATTGATAGTCTTCGTGTAATGGGAAGAGCCACACAAGGCGTTCGCTTAATCAATTTAAAAGGTAATGACCAAATTGCTGCAGTTGCAAAAGTGGAAAAAACAGAAGATGAGGACGAAGAAATAAATAACGAAATCATTGATGAAACAAACATAGACAGCTCAGATAAAGATGATAGTGAAGATGTAAATGGCACTGATATTGATAATAATGAAGAATAAATTTTAAAAATAACACTTATGAAAAAAACAATTTTAACACTTTTAGCACTAGTATCAATAACAGTACTCTCTGCTCAAAAGAATAAAGTACAAAGTGCTAATAACTATAATAATGCTTTTGAAAGAAATGGAAAATGTTCTGAAATTCAAAATGGATTGGAAGCTATTAATTTAGCAACTCAAGATGCTTCTACTAAAGATATGTCAAAAACATGGATTTATAGAGGTAATTTGTATTATAATTTATTACTTCCAACGACAGATAAAAACTGTAAAGACTTATATAAAGAGGCACTTGATGAAGCTACAGAATCTTATCTTAAAGGAATGGTGTTAAATTTTGAAGATGCAGCATTAAAAAAACTTGATTTAGAGAAAGAAGCTGATTTGGTGCAATTTTTTGGAGCGTTGCAAAACAAAAGTAAAATGGAAGACCAACAATTGTTTGGAATAGCATTTTCAAGATTACCAGGATTAGGAGGAGAATATGCCAACAAAGGAATTGGCCAATTTCAGAATAAGGATTTTAAAGGAGCTCAAGAAAGTTTTCAAAAAGGGTTGATGTTAATTCAATTTTCAGGAAAAACAGACACCTTAATTTTATATAACTTAGCGTTAGCCTCTGAATATGCCGAAGATTTTGAAACAGCGAAACAACTTTATAATGCGTTAATTCAATTAAACTACAACATTGATGGAAATGGAGCTAGCATTTACCAATCATTAGCAAGAATCCATAAAAATGGAGGAGATAAAGAAAAATCATTTGAAACTATTAAAAAAGGAAGAAAAGCCTATCCTCAGAATCAACATTTAATTTTTGAAGAAATAGATTATTACCTACAGTCAGAAAAAGACCAAGAAGCTTTAGTAAGTTTAAATGATGCTATATCTATTGAACCAAACAACGCTTTTTTATATTATGTAAGAGGTACGGTTTATGAAAAATTAAAAGACCAAGAAAATGCTATTGCTGATTATAAAAAATCTATAGAATTAGACTCAAAACAACATGATGCAGCATTTAACTTAGGAGCATTTTATTTCAACAAGGGAGTTGATAAAATCAACATAGCCAATGATTTGCCTTTAAATCAATCTAAAAAGTATGAAGAAATGAAAGCTGATGCAAAAAAAGATTTTTTGTCGGCTATTCCTTATATAGAAATGGCAAACAAAGCCAAACCAGAAGATACAGATACCGCCACTATGTTAATTAAATTATACACACAAGTTGGAGAAGATACTAAAGCAAAAGAACTAAAAGCTAAATACGAATAATTAAAACTTATTTTAGTAAAAAGAGAGGCTTCCTGTTTTTCAGGTAGTCTCTTTTTTTATGTTATTAAATTATTTTTAGTGATTAAAATCATCTAAATACATAAAAAAAATAGTGTACTTTTGGTTGTATATTTATTAGTATAAAACTTTTAGTTATGAAAACAATACTTCTTCCAACAGATTTTTCAGAAAACTCTAAAAATGCTATTAATTGGGCTATTCAATTATACAAGAAAGAAAAAGTAAACTTCATTCTTCTTCATGCTTATTTTTCTCCTCAAGCAGGAATGAGTTCTGTAGTTTCTATCAATGAAATTTTAAGAAAACAATCAATAAGTGATTTAAAAGATTATAAAAGGGAATTAGAAAACTCATTTAAAAATGAAAAACATACTTTTAGTTATGAATCAATTTATGGAGATGTACTTCATGCTGTAAAAACAACCTTAGAAGGCAAAGAAAATATTTTTGTTGTTGTAGGTGCAAAAGGAATGAGTGCAGCAGAAAAATTATTTATAGGAAGTAATACTTCGGAGGTTGTAAAAGAATCATCAGCTCCAGTATTTGTTATCCCTGAAAATGTAACTTTTGATAGCATTGATAAAATTGCAATAGCTGTTGATTTTCAAAAAAATATAAAAAACGATTTGTTTCAACCAGTATTGGAAATTCTTACTAACTCAAAAGCTCAATTACGTCCTTTTTATGTTGAAGATGATGAACTTTTAATTGATAAAAAAACAGAACAAGAAATTACTAATGAATATGCAAAACAATTAAGTCAACAACAATTTGCAATTACTAGAATCAATGAAGAAGACCCATTAACTGGTGTGCAAAAATACATTCATAGCCACAACATTGATTTATTAGTACTTGTAAATAGAAAGAAATCATTTTTTATAA
>Ga0210034_1003636_pt1 | contig 10806 bp, 8 predicted proteins | sample CryGeymeta201505_FD_185466 | JGI IMG/M metagenome (GOLD analysis project Ga0210034, IMG submission 185466) | Groundwater microbial communities from Crystal Geyser aquifers in Utah, USA - Crystal Geyser metaG 2015-05 (SPAdes) (version 2) | ecosystem: Environmental > Aquatic > Deep subsurface >... | reverse complement strand
ATATTAACATTATGCAATGAGTAGCTATCAAGATTTTTTGATAATACATAAGTGGTTCGCTCATCGAAAAAAACAAATTCATAATTCAGATTAGTTCGGAATTCAGTTTTAACACTTAATGCAAATCGAATTTTATTGTGAGGCATTTCCTCCAGAATTTCCTGGGAATCATCCGGTGAATTAAGATAGCAATAGCTTAGCTCAAGAGATATGTATTGGTTAAAGTTAAACACTGAAGCAGCTTCTATTCCATTCAATTTTGCTTCATCGATATTTTGATAACGATAAGACGATGAAGCTCTGTAAATCATACTCTTCAAATCATTATAGAAATAGGCAAACTGAAGTGAAAGATAGCGGTCTTCATCATTCATTAATAAATACCACTCAAGACCTGCTTCGAATTTGTCTGCTTCCTCAGGTTTCAGATCAGGATTGCCGGATGTTTCGCTGTAAAGCTGATGAAGTATTGGCACACGAACTGAATTTGCATAACTTGCATAAATTCTGAAATTAGCAAATAAGTTTTGACTTAAGCTGACCATCGGAGACAATTTGGTCTTCGTCAGACCTTCTTCTACTCTGAAATACAGATAGTTCAATCCAACAGTAATGTTTGACATTTCCCAAGGACTAAAATAATCTTGGATGAAAACATTCCCAGTATAAGTTAGATTAGTTACCCAGGGCTGATCTAAATTTACTTTTTTGTTCATCAGATCCCTTTTAAAATTTAATCCTGAATGGAATTGATGAACATCAAATACGGAAAATTTACTTTCCAGAGAAGCGCCTGCAGTCCAGCTTTCTAGATCAGAATTAAAATTGATTTCATCTTCCTGCATTTTTTTTGTTTTGTAATCAATCAACCGATCCTGGTAAGCATTAAGATAAATAACTGACTTAAGCTGCATTAAAGGTCCGATATTCCATTGACCAGTGAGTGCTGAACTGTATCTCTGCCATTCAGGAAATTTTCGGTAACTGGGAGAATCCCAACTGTAGATTGTCGTCGGCACATCCTTCTCCGCCCAATTATATCCAACTGAAAGTGAATACAAATCCATGCTTTCTGTTTGGTAGCCGAGCTTTAGGTTTCCGCCTATCTTATGATAAAAACTATTGTCACGCAAAACACCATCTTCAACTGAAGTAGGAACAAAATCGTCACTCATCTTAAAACCATCAGAATAATTTTCGAATGCAGAGACCCAGTAATTAAAATCATTCACTTGCCTGCTATGATTCAAGCTAATATTGCGGAACATATAATCACCTAAACTAATATCGAAAACAGTTTGAGGTCTTTCAAATCCGTTTTTGGTTATGATATCAACGACACCTCCCATATTGTTTACACCATAAGCAACTGAGGATGGACCTTTAATAACATTCAGTTTTGCAATGTTATCAACCGGAAGCATAGCAAGATCAACTTTGCCGTAGTAACCAGGATTTATCGGACGACCATCCACAAGAACTAAAACATACTGAGCAGGAAAACCTCTGATCTTTATTTCAGTTTCCGCTTTAGGACCGGCGGTAAGATTTAAAGCAGGATCAGTTTTTAAAAGGTCAGCGATAGTAAAAACATTTTTGTTTTCGATTTGCTCAGCGTTAATTTCAGCTAGCATTGATGGGTTAATAAAATCTCTCTTGCCATATAAAACTATTTCTTCAAGTTCGTAAGCGTACTGCACTGAATCTGAAATGGTGATTTTTTTTATTTGCCCTATTGTTTGAATTGAAATGATTAACAGGAAGAAAAGCAGGAGTAGTGATATTCTCTCTGCGTTTCTTTTGTGACTTCTCGGTGATTCTCTGTGTAATAGAAAAAAAAGTTACACAGAGCGGCACAGAGTATCCACAGAGTTCCACTGAGCTTTTCTCCTGCAGCTTTTTTTCTATCATTCCATTACTCCAATATCCAAACCAACATTACTTGACTATAATCTTCTCAAGAACTTTTACCTTATATCTGCTACCAATCAAAGTAGTATCCGTAAACATTGTTTTCTCGCTGCTTAACAGCCAATAACCTGTTTGAAATTGATCCCATGTCATATCAGCATTCGGTCCAAAATTATCCAGTGAAAGAATATTATAGTTATAAATACCGGGATTAGTAACCATAGCATTAACAACATCTTTAAGTGAGATTGCAGCTTCTAAAACATTATCGGGATTTAAAATCTGCACAGGTGTAATTTTGTCCAGATCGACAATGTGAACACTGTCTGTGAAATCAAGATCAAACTTTCTGTGAGTATAAATACGTCTTGAAGTTTTCACATTGTAGGCACCGGGTAGGTCTATTTTATTATCCGGAAAGATTACCTGCCTGCTTAAAGTAATAACGTGCCCAAGAAAAAGATGGTCCCAGATATTATTTGCATATCCTTTGCTGCCCGAAGCTGAAAAACCATCATCGCCTTCGATCTGATAGGAATACAGGCTGCGAGCATCGTGTGCAACAGTATCCTTGTCAATAAATGGATGGATTAAAGAAGTATCGATGAAGTAGTTAAGCTGAATTGCTTCTACACCATCAGCATCGATCTTTGGAAGATCTGTAAACGATACTTTAACAGAGTCGCTAGTAAAGTATACCATAAAGTACTTGTCTGAATCATCTGGTGTCACTGGGTTATTTTCTTCTTTACTGCAGCCGACAACTATCAGCAGCAGAATGAAGATAATAAGATATGCACAGAATGTGTGAAGATATGTAATCATAATTTTTCCATAATTAAGTGTGATTGAAATTTATTTATGATTTACTTATGAGTTTTTAATTTGTTCTTAACTGCTTTAACTATTGTGGCTATATCCTCTTCCCTGATTGTAAAGACATCAAATAATATTTCACCTTCACGGAGAATTCCAAGAACAGGTTTTTCGTATTTGAGCAAGGACTTATATAATTTTTCAGCAAAATTTTTATTTGGTATCATAAACATAATTTTTACAGCATAACTATCTAATTCCAATTGAGGAAATGCACCCCCGCCGCACTGAGCTTTACTTTCAATTATTTCATTATTAATCTGATAATTTTTTAAATCATTAGATAATTTTTCGGCAAGATTTAGCAACTCTCCTTTTGATTTGTTCAGCATCGCAAATACCGGGGACTTTTTGAAAAGATCTTCCTCACGCAAATAAAATTTAAGAATCGTGTTGAGTGCTGCAATAGTAAATTTGTCAACTCTTAAAGTTCTCATCAGAGGAGCTTTTGATAGAACTTTTATTAAATCTTTTCTGCCTGCAATAATTCCTGCCTGAGTGGCACCAATGAGTTTATCACAGCTGAATGTAACCAGGTCGGCACCACCCTTTAGGCAGCTCCTGATATCATGTTCATCTGAAAATTTTGGATCCGCAGGTTTCTTCAACAGACCCGAACCTACATCATAAACCAAAATTAAGTTGTGCTTTTTTGCCAGCTGCGAGAGTTCTTCTATATTTACTTCCTCAGAGAAACCGCCAATGAAATAATTTGATTTATTGGCTTTAAATAGAAGCCGGGTTTTAGCAGTTATGGCTTTCTCATAATCTGTTATTCGAGTCCTGTTTGTTGAACCAACTTCAACCATCCTGGTTCCGCTCGCCTTCATTATTTCCGGCATTCGGAATGAGCCGCCGATTTCAATAAGCTCTCCTCTCGAGACGATAACTTCTTTTTTCTCAGCAAAAGTTTTCAGAATGAAGTACACCGCAGCGGCATTGTTGTTTACAATAAGAATATCCTCCGCACCGGTAATAAATTTCAGCAGTTCATTTATGTGATCGGTTCTATCTCCTCGTTTTCCTGTATGAAGGTCAAATTCAAGATTAGAGTAGCCGCTGAGTATCGGTTCCATTTCATTGAGAATTTCTTTGCTTAGCGGAGCCCGTCCAAGATTTGTATGAAGAATTATACCCGTAGCATTTATGACTGGCTTTAAAGTATTTCCGGCAACATCATTGACAAGCTTCTTTACTTCGTCTACCAGCGCATCAATATCTTTAGCTTTTGCACCTTTAAGAATTTCTATTCGGGAATTATCGATTACAATTCTTACGGAATGAGCAATCAACTCCGTCCCAAATAAGTCTTTAAATTTTAATACGGACGGATGAGATAATAATTTATTTACTGAAGGAATTTTTCTTAATTCATCTTGTTCCATATAATCATCTGAAATCTTACGTGGCTTTTAAATTCGATGTTCGTTGCTCGATATTCGTCAATTAAAAAAGTGTTTGAGTATTAAATTTTGAATAATTAATATCGAACAAATTCACTTTAAACGAATACTCTGATATCTTCTTTGCAGAGAGGGCAGGAATCGAACCTGCCACCGCCGGTTTTATCCGTCAGTTACCGGTTTTGAAGACCGGCTGAAACACCAGTTTCTTCCTCTCCAGAATGTGAAAAAAACCCGATCCTAAAAATTTAGGACCGGGCTTTATTTTTTATCCTAAAATCCTTGAATTTCAAACATTGCTTTTTGTATTTGACCTACTTCATCTGAAGACATGTTTGAGCCACTCTTTTTTGACATCCTCTCTATAATTTCACGCTGCCTTACCGAATTCAGAGAAGCGAGAATCTGAAGCTGACTCTCATCATGGCATTTTGCACACTTCAATAAAGCCAGAGAACCATGTACTTTCTCAACATCCTGTGGTGACAAATGAACGTCGGGCATTTGCTCCATATATTTAATGATATTATTTATCTCTGCGTCACCGCCGTGAATACCCATAAACTTACGTTCATTATGGCAATCGGTGCAATTCTCCTGAATTGCTTTGAAAGGCTGAAAAGTAACACTATTTATTTTTTCTTCTTCCATATTCTTGAGCGTTGCTCTAACTTCCATTAATTCAGCTTTAACGCTGAGGAGTATCTGTGCCATGAAAACAACAATTATCGTTGTAATAATTGTTAACAGGAAAGGCAGTAAGCGGTTGAATAAGTGATTTTTATTTTCCATAAGTCAATTCCTTTTCTTAAACATTTGATAATTTATCGTGTTCATATATCGGCAGATTTTCAACTGCCCACTTGAATACAATTAACCCTATGGCAACAACTCCTATAGTAATGAACAACTCGATCCAGTATGGATAATATGTTTCCCACTTTTCAACTATGACACCTACGATAGCAACATTAATCCTGTTCCAGACAAGTCCGACTATTACCAAAGTTGAAGCCCATAATAAGCCGCCTCTTGTTTTAATTATTTCTGGTGATAAAAACAGAATGAGCGGGAGGATGACTCCAATGGTAATTTCCAGCCACCACGAAATAGTTTGCGGACTCATTGTAAAAGTCTGAAGTGCAGCATTTCTTCCAAGCAAATCAGCTATTTTAATCAGCAGGTAGAAACCTAGTAAATAAGGCATCCAGCCTGCAAGGTCAGAAAGCAGATCGAATCTTGCTTTATGCTTAAGAATTTTTTCACTCATGAGTGCTTCGAATGTTACCATAGCGGGGGCAGCCATAATTGCAGACAACAAAAATAACAATGGTATAATTGGAGTATACCAGAGTATATGCAATTTAGTTGGTGCAAGCAGAAAAATACTTCCAAGTGAAGATTGATGCATAGTCGAGAACATTACCCCTGCCATAATCAATAGTATAGGCATCTGCTTATCACGCGGCATCCAGCCGGCTCGCATTGATATTTCCCATACCAGCAAAATGATAACCATCACCAATGCCCATGCTAATGAATATGACATTGCAAGCGTGAACATTCCAAGCATAAAAATAATTATCCAGGGAACGAATGTTCGCCATAATTCAAGCAGCTTATTCAATTTAAATCTTTCGAATACAACAGGCAAAAATTCAAGAATAAGAACTGTTGTATAAAGCATAACGCACCAGGCAACTTCGAACATTGGAGATGCATGGTTCCATGAATAGATTGCTCTCCAAAGATTCCATGGACGTCCAAGATCGAAGAACAAACCAAAAATAAAAAGCAGGTAACCAAGCAGTGCTGTAAGTATTGCTGGTCTTGACAATGCGTGATATTTGTGCCCACCAAAAAGATGAACAGTTCCGGCCATAACAAAACCACCGGCTGCAAGCGCTATTCCTGCTAAGATATCAAAGCCGATCCACAAACCCCATGGATAACCATCACTAAGATTAGTGGCAGCACCCAAACCTGCTGCATAGCGGTAAATTACCAATATGATTCCGAATATCGCAAGCATCCAAACAATTTTACCACCTAACGAGAGTTTACTGAAAAAGTCTTTTGCAGTTTTTTGAGATATTTTTCCTTTCAACATTTACTTAACCCTCCTTTCCTGTTTGTGATTCCTGGTTGATCTGTTTCTTGCGATTAACCACCCACGATACTCCACCAAGAACCAGCCCTAATCCAGTTAGAACATACGGAATGGGTTTCATAGCATGCTCTGCTTTACTTAGAATCGGTTCCATCGGAATTTTTGTATCAAAGCCAATTTCTTCAAAAGGGACATTTGATATATGCATAACACAAGTTCCGCCGGCTTCATCTTTTCCGAAAATATGATGAACGTATCCGGTTGGATTATTCCTGATGCGGCTCTCAGCTTCTGCAATAAGTTCATCCCTATCGCCAAAGACTATTGCGTCCGTTGGACATACTTTTGCGCAAGCCGGTTCCAGACCCGCAGCAACACGGTCCCCACACATTGTGCACTTTGTTATTTCAGGAATAATTTTATTCCATTCAAATCGCGGTACCTTGAAAGGACAAGCTAACTGGCAGTATCTGCATCCAAGACAAATATCAGCATGATAGATGACCGGTCCGGCTTCGGTTTTTTCAAGTGCATGAACTGGACAGGCTGAAGCGCATGCCGGAACATTGCAGTGGAAGCATTGAAGCTTGCCGAATACCCAGTCAAAACGGTTATTAACTTCAACTTCATTGTAAGTGATCACAGTCCAGGAATTAGCAGAAAGGTCGCGGGGATTCTGATAACCTTTGCCAGCAAAGAATGTTGTTTCTTCTGCTTCCAGTTCATTCCATTGTTTACAGGCAACCTGGCAAGCACGACATCCTACACAGCGTGTTGAATCAATTAATAGTGCTTTCATGCTACACCTCCATTCTTTTTATAAACATCACAGAGAAACGCTTTATACTCCGGTATCATTGTATTCGCATCGCCGATATGAGAAGTAAGAAGATTTGCACTGTCGCCTCTTGCTAATCCATTGTAACCGAAATGCCAGATTACGCCAACTTCGTGAACTACACTGCCATTCAACTGAAATGGCTCGAATCTTCTTGTTACCAGTGCATAAGCTTCCATTGAACCGCGGGCAGTTTCGATAACAACCCGGTTGCCGTTCTCAATATTTTTTTGTTTTGCAAGATCAGTTCCAAGCTCTACAAAAACATCCGGAACTAATTCGGCGAGCCAGGGAATATTTCTGGACATTGCACCAGCCTGCCAGTGTTCGCTAACTCTGTAAGTTGTTCCGATTATGGGGAACTTCTTAACATCACCAATTGCATTTCCTTCAGGATTAACTTTATGCCAGAGTTTTATTGCAGGATTGTTCTGCTGACTCGACATAAAATTATCAACCGGACTTTCTAAAGGCTCATAATGTTCAGGTAGAGGTCCATCATTTAAATTCGCTGCAAACAACCATGCATGCCCATCAGGTTTCATTATGAATGGATACTTGTCAGCCGGCGGCCATGGTCCATCCGGAACATCGCCTTCCCATTTACCAGTAGTTTCATTCCATCTTACAACCCATCTCTTTGGATCGAAAGGTTTACCGGTTATATCACAGGAAGCGCGGTTATAAATTATTCTTCTGTTAACCGGCCAAGCCCATGCCCATTGAGGATAAAGACCAATACCATTTATTGCATCTTCTTTAATCCTACGTGCCATATTGTTATTTTCTTTTTCTGGTCCGGGATAGGCATTGCAATAAAGCCAATTGCCTGAACAGGTAGAACCATCGTTATGCAAAAATGCAAATGAAGGAACCTGATCACCCTTCTTAAATTGTTTATCATTCACAACTTTATCTTCGAGGAAATAACCATTGATCTCTTTGGCAACCATATGAACATCGGGTTCCCTATGCGGATATATTTCTTCACCGTTGCCATAATTCCAATTTAAATTTACAATCGGTTCAGGGAAAACACCGCTCGTAGCATATTCCTTCTTAATTGATTTATGAAGAGCATCTATTATCCACAAATCAGAAGCAGATTCACCTACAGGTTCCACAGCTTTATAACGCCATTGCGCCCAGCGCCCGCTGTTAGATACACTTCCTTCTTTTTCTACAGAGGAACATGCAGGAAGTAAGAATACTTCAGTTTGAATATCAGCAGGATTTACACCAGGACGCTTCCAGAAAACTGATGTATCTGTTTCGAAAATATCAACAGCTACCATCCAATCAAGTTTTTCAAGTGCGCTTCTTTCTTTATTTGAATTGGGTCCGCCAACAACAGGATTTTGTCCAAACAGGAAAAGTCCTTTCAGCTTACCTTCATACATAGTTTCAAATAAAGATATGTGAGAATAATCTGCACTTCGTTTGGGTATATAGTTAAAGCAAAAATCATTTTCTGATGTTGCCTTATCTCCATACCAGGCTTTCAATAAAGAAACAATATACTTCGGATAGTTACTCCACCAGTTCGCAGATTTTGGATCGTTCGTTTTAGGTGTAAAATGGGTTTTATATTCTTCAAGTGATTGCTCAGCTTTAGTCGGAGAAGCAAGATATCCGGGAAGAAGATGAAATAATAAAGCCATATCGGTTGAACCCTGAACATTGGATTCACCTCTCATAGCATTTATCCCGCCGCCCGCTAAACCAACATTGCCCATAAGCAGTTGAAGGATTGCATACGTACGAATGTTTTGGGTTCCGTGTGTATGCTGAGTTGTTCCCATTGCGTAAAGCCATGTTGCAACTCTGTTCGGTGCCCATGTAGATGTAAATGTTCTGCAGACTTTTTCATAAATAGCTCTTGGTGAACCGGTAATTTTACATACGGTATCAATGTCATAGCGTTCAAAGTGCTTCTTCATCAACTGGTAAACACAACGAGGATGCTGCAGAGTAAGATCGCGTTTTGCATTTCCGGTACCGTCGAGATCATAAGCCCAGTTGGTTTTATCGTATGCTCGTTTACCGGGATCGTATCCGCTGAATAAGCCATCATGGAACGAATACTTTTCAGAAATTAGAAATGAAGCGTTGGTATAATTAAGAACGTAATCCTTATTTATGAGACCGTTTTGTAGTGCATAATTAATTATTCCATTTACGAAGGCGATATCAGTACCGCTTCTTAGCTTACAGTAAATATCAGCAAATGAGGAAGTTCTAGTATAACGAGGATCAACATTAATAATTACAGCTCCTCTCTCTTTTGCACGCATAAGCCATTTAGATGCAATGGGATGATTCTCAACCATATTAGAGCCCATCACCATCGCAACATCTGTGTTAATCATATCAATCCAGTGATTTGTCATTGCTCCTCTTCCAAACGTAGCAGCCAAACTGGCCACTGTAGAACTATGTCATATTCGCGCCTGGTGTTCGAGGTACGTTATTCCGACCGACCTCGCAAACTTTGAAAGAAGGTAGCACTCTTCATTATCGAGAGAGGCGCCTCCCATACAGGCAATGCCATTAGTCCTGTTAACAATTTTATCATCCTCTTTCTTGAGGAAAGTTGCATCGCGTGTTTTCTTCACACGCTTTGCAATCTCTGATAGCGTCCAATCCCAGGATTTTTCCTCCCATTCAGAACTTCCGGGAGCGCGGTATTTAACTTTCTGAAGCCGTCTTTCATTTACCGCTACCTGGAACAGAGCCATACCTTTTGAGCAAAGAGATCCTTCGTTTATCGGATGATCAGGGTCACCCTCAATATTAATCACTTTGCCTTCTCGAGTTGAAACTATCAGACCACAGCCTACACCGCAATATGGGCATATAGTTGTGCTTTCTGTAGTCTCTACGGTTTTAATTTCCGGAACGCTTGCCGCTTTGGCAGTTTTGGGCAAACCAATGAGCGTAATCGCTCCTCCAAGAGTGCTTGCACCGGCTGCACCCAGAAATCCGCGTCTTGAGATTTTCATAGGTATATTCCTTTATTTTTAATTAAGTATAATTTTTAATTTTTTCTATTTAATCGAATTCAACTTTCTGACGATACATTAATAACTCATTTCCTTCGGAGTTCTCATATCTTACTGTTAGCATTGATTCCTGAAAATATCCTTTCTGCTCTGCAATAACATCTAATGGAAGCGTTCCTAAATAATATTTATCAAAAGGAAAATTCTTCACTTCAATAATGCTGCGAACTTCCTTGAGATATCGTTTACATTTTTTGCAAATCTGGATTCTGTACGATTCTTCATTTTCAGGATTTAGAATTTGTAAGGTTTGATGATCTTCATTCAAACAAAATGCGCATTGAGTTCTCTTGAAATTCCATTTCGAATTGCAGCTTAAGCACCAAAGAGTCCGCTGACCACCTTCTGAGTTTATGTGACCAAGGCCGGGCCAATGACCACAAACCGGGCAATATCCACTGAACCAGTTAAGCTTGTCTAACCCTTCCAATAAATATTCTGAAGCAAACTGTCTGAAAGGTCTTGCAAAATAAATTGCGAAGAAAGTGAATATATCTTCAGCAAGATTATTATCACGAATTACTTTTCTTATTTGGTTGCCTTCATTTTTTATTATCTGAAGAAGAAGATCGCTGGCTTTAATTTTTTCCTGAACCATTGCATCGG
>Ga0210034_1003628_pt1 | contig 10830 bp, 14 predicted proteins | sample CryGeymeta201505_FD_185466 | JGI IMG/M metagenome (GOLD analysis project Ga0210034, IMG submission 185466) | Groundwater microbial communities from Crystal Geyser aquifers in Utah, USA - Crystal Geyser metaG 2015-05 (SPAdes) (version 2) | ecosystem: Environmental > Aquatic > Deep subsurface >... | reverse complement strand
AAGACGCCGGCGCCTTGACACCGGAAGTGGCCTATTAAAAGATTCTTGGCATCTCAGCCCCCGGATGCGAGGCAGGATCGGGGAGATATTTGCATAGCCTTTCAAGCCTCAACCGGGCTCGTCCAACAAACGGTTCAGATCGTGGCTCGCTCCGCGATCACGATCTAACCTTATGCGTTAGCCCGTAGGCTGAGGTAAGGGAACCGAATCCCGGCGATTCGACTCCCGCTCCTGCTGGGGTGCGCTATGCTTACCCCAGCGACAGATCGCTCCGAGTTTCGTTTTTCGAGCTAGCCGGCAAGCTGTTCGCGTGGTTTGACGTTTGTCTCGATTTCCTGGCCCACGGCTACACGCGCTTTTTTGACGTCGTAGCTGCTTTGCAGGCTCATCCAGAAGTCGGGGCTGGTGCCGAAGAATTTGGCAAGGCGCAGGGCGGTATCCGCGGTAATGCCGCGTTGCTCGTTGAGGATGGCCGTGATCCGGTTGGTGGGTACGGCCAGCGCCTTGGCAAGGGCGTTTGCCGAAAGTTTTAGTTCGTCCAGTTCATCCTTGAGGATTTCACCGGGGTGTATAGCGCGCATTCCGTTCATGTTCATTCTCCTTAATGGTAATCCACGATTTCCACGTTGTAAGCGTTGGCATCTTTCCACTCGAAGCAGACGCGCCATTGTTGATTGACGCGGATGCTGAACTGACCGGATCGGTCGCCGCTTAAAGCCTCGAAGCGGTTGCTGGCCAAGCCCATCAAGTCATGGATGGTTTTTGCGTTGTCCAGAATTTCCAGCCTTCTTTCAGCTTGTGCGGCACAGGATTCAAATTTCCTGACGCGCTTGCCTTGGTAAAGTGCTTCTGTATCCGGGCAGCGAAAAGATTTAATCATGGTTGAATATATTTCGTTTTATGCTGTACGTCAAGCGTAACAAACGGCCAAAGACATGGTGTCCATAGGGTTGCGCGTGGCGCAACTTTTTCCTGTAAAATCACCGTATCCCGCAAACTCACTTGCACACCATTATGCTAAACATCAAACGTTATTCCACTGCACAGCCTGATTTTCAGGCCCGGCTGACCGATCTGCTGGCCTTCGAGGGCGCGCAGGACGAGGCCATCGACAACGTCGTCGCGGGCATTCTGCACGACGTCAAGGCGCGGGGTGATGCCGCCGTGCTGGAGTACACGCGGCGTTTCGACCAGCTCGAAGTGACCTCTGCCACCGACTTGGAACTGTCGCAGCCACGCCTCAAGCAGGCGCTCGACAATCTGCCCGCAACGCAACGCGAGGCGCTGCAACAGGCGGCGGAGCGGGTGCGGGTTTACCATGAAAAACAATTGATGCAGTCGTGGAACTACACTGAAGCCGACGGCACCATGCTCGGCCAGCAGGTCACTGCGCTCGACCGGGTCGGCCTGTATGTGCCGGGCGGCAAGGCAGCCTATCCTTCATCGGTGCTGATGAACGCGATTCCCGCCAAAGTGGCCGGGGTGAAGGAACTGATTATGGTAGTGCCGACGCCGGGCGGACTGGTCAACGAACTGGTGCTGGCCGCTGCGGCGATATGCGGCGTGGATCGGGTGTTCACCATCGGCGGGGCGCAGGCGGTGGGCGCGCTGGCCTATGGCACGCAGACTGTGCCGCAAGTGGACAAGATAGTCGGCCCCGGCAATGCCTATGTTGCTGCTGCCAAGCGCCGCGTGTTCGGCGTGGTCGGCATCGACATGGTGGCCGGGCCTTCTGAAATCCTGGTGATTTGCGATGGCAAGACCGACCCGGACTGGATTGCGATGGACCTGTTTTCCCAGGCCGAGCACGACGAGCTGGCACAGTCCATCCTGCTGGCTACCGATGCCGCCTTTATCGACGCGGTGCAGGCCAGCATAGTAAAACTGCTGCCGCAAATGCCGCGCCAGGAAATTATCCGCACCGCACTGGAATCACGCGGTGCGCTGATCCAGGTGAAGGATCTGGACGAGGCCGCCGAGATTGCCAACTATATTTCGCCCGAGCACCTCGAACTTTCCATCGAAGACCCCGTCGCGATGACGAAAAAGATCAGACACGCTGGCGCCATCTTCATGGGGCGCCGAACCTGCGAGGCGCTGGGCGATTACTGCGCCGGCCCCAACCATGTGCTGCCGACTTCGCGCACGGCGCGTTTTTCCTCGCCGCTGGGCGTCTACGATTTCCAGAAGCGCAGCAGCCTGATCATGGTGTCCGAGGCGGGTGCGCAGGTGCTGGGCAAGATTGCTATGGTGCTGGCCGAGGGCGAGGGTTTGCAGGCCCATGCCTGCTCGGCCGGATACCGCGTACGCTGATTCACGGAGCTGACGTGAGCCGTTACTGGAGCAGCATTGTTCATGAGCTGACGCCCTATGTGCCGGGCGAACAGCCCAAGCTGCCCAATCTGGTCAAGCTCAATACCAACGAGAACCCCTATGGGCCAAGCTCCAAGGCGCTGGAGGCGATGCGAGCCGAAGTGGGCGACAGCCTGCGGCTCTATCCCGATCCTAACAGCGACCGGTTGAAGGAAGCTATCGCCGTTTTCTATGGAGTGAAGCCGTCCCAGGTGTTCGTCGGTAACGGTTCCGACGAGGTGCTGGCGCACGCTTTTCTGGCGCTGCTCAAGCATGATGAGCCGGTGCTATTTCCGGATATTACCTACAGCTTCTATCCGGTGTACTGCGGCCTATATGGCATCGCCTGCCGGCAGCTGCCGCTGACCGAGTCTTTCGAGATTCGGGTCGACGATTATTTCAGGCCCAATGGCGGCATTGTCTTCCCCAATCCGAATGCTCCAACGGGTTGTCCGTTGCCCCTCTCCGAGATCGAGCGCTTGCTCCGGGCAAATACCGGTTCGGTGGTGTTGGTGGACGAGGCTTACGTGGATTTCGGTGCTGAATCGGCCGTCGGGCTGGTGGATCGCTATCCGCAGCTGTTGGTCGTTCATACCCTGTCGAAATCACGTTCGCTGGCGGGGCTGCGCGTCGGTTATGCGATTGGTCATCCGGATCTGATCGAGGCGCTGGCGCGGGTGAAGGACAGCTTCAATTCCTATCCACTGGACCGCTTTGCCATTGCCGGGGCTGCCGCAGCGATCGAGGATCGTGCTTATTTCGAGGACACTTGCCGCAAAGTGATCGCTACCCGCACCCGGATGGTGGCCGATCTCGAATCGCTAGGTTTCGAGGTGCTGCCTTCGGCCGCCAATTTCGTCTTTGCCCGCCACGACCGGCATGAGGGTGCCGAGCTTGCCGCCAGACTGCGCGAGCGCAGCATTATCGTGCGGCATTTCAAAAATCCGCCGCGCATCGCGCCATTCCTGCGCATCACGGTCGGGACGGATGGGCAGTGCGAGGCGCTGGTCGGCGCACTTAGAGAAATTCTGGCAGAATGAAATATCGTCTCAGCCCGCTTTGTCCTCTTGCCATGCTGAGTTAGAATGAGAAAAACTTCGGCCGACGACCCAATGCGCACCTCTCAAGTTACCCGTAATACCCTGGAAACCCAGGTCAGCGTATCCCTCAATCTGGACGGCAGCGGCGTGGCCAAACTCGCCAGCGGCGTGCCTTTCCTCGATCACATGCTCGACCAGATTGCGCGTCATGGACTGGTTGATCTGGATATCTCCGCCAAAGGCGATCTGCACATCGATGCCCATCACACTGTCGAAGATATCGGCATTACCCTGGGCCAGGCTTTCGCCAAGGCGGTCGGCGACAAGAAGGGCATCCGCCGTTACGGCCATGCCTACGTGCCGCTCGACGAGGCGCTGTCGCGCGTGGTGATCGATCTGTCCGGGCGTCCCGGCCTGGTGTTCGCGGTGGATTTCTCGCGCGGGATGATCGGCGAATTCGACGTCGATCTGGTATCGGAGTTTTTCCAGGGCTTCGTCAATCACGCCGGGGTGACTCTGCATATCGACAATTTGCGCGGCAAGAACTCGCATCACCAGGTGGAAACCATCTTCAAGGCCTTTGGCCGCGCGCTGCGCATGGCGGTGGAGATTGACCCGCGCCTCGGCGGCGCGCTACCTTCGACCAAGGGTAGCCTTTAACCCATGAGCAGCATCGCGGTAGTGGATTACGGTATGGGCAACCTGCGTTCGGTGGCGAAGGCGCTGGAGCATGTCGCCCCTGATGCGCGCATCGTGGTGACCAGCGACGCGAGTGAGATTGCGCAGGCCGATCGGGTGGTATTCCCCGGCGTCGGCGCGATGCCGGAATGCATGCGTGAGCTGGAGGTGCGCGGCCTGCGCCAGGTACTGGTCGAGGTGGCGCAGACCAAGCCTTTTCTTGGCATCTGCCTGGGTATGCAGGCACTGTTCGAATTCAGCGAGGAAGGCAATGTCGCCGGTTTGGGGGTGCTACCCGGCAAGGTCAGGCTGTTTCCGATCGAGGCGATGCACGATACCCAGGGACAGCGCCTCAAGGTGCCGCACATCGGCTGGAACGAGGTGCATCAAGCCGTGTCTCATCCTTTGTGGAATGGCATTACTAACGGCGCGAGATTTTATTTCGTGCACAGTTACTACGTTGAGGCGGGCAATCCCGAACTGGTGGCGGCGTTTACCCATTATCCCTTCGCCTTCGCCTGCGCCGTGGCGCGCAACAATATTTTTGCTGTGCAGTTCCATCCGGAAAAAAGCCAGGCTGCGGGACTCAAGCTGCTGGCCAATTTCGCGGAATGGAACGGAATGGCATCCAACCTGGGCTGATCCGATTTTTATGGGTATTCTACTGCTGCAACCATCATGCTAATTATTCCTGCGATTGACTTGAAAGACGGGCACTGTGTGCGTTTGAAACAGGGTTTGATGGAGGAGGCGACCGTCTTTTCCGAAGACCCCGGTGCGATGGCCAGACACTGGCTGGATGCCGGTGCGCGCCGGCTTCACCTGGTTGACCTGAATGGCGCCTTTGTCGGCAAGCCGGTCAATGGCAGCGCCATCCGGGCCATCGTGGATGCGGTAGGCGCCGATATCCCGGTGCAGCTGGGTGGCGGCATCCGCGACCTGGAAACGATCGAGCGCTATCTGGATAGCGGCATCAGCTACGTTATTATCGGCACGGCTGCGGTGAAGAATCCGGGTTTTCTGCATGAGGCTTGCTTCGCTTTCCCCGGCCAGATTATCGTCGGTCTCGATGCCAGGGACAGCAAGGTGGCGGTGGACGGTTGGTCGAAAGTGACCGGGCATGACGTGATTGACCTGGCCAGGAAATTCGAGGGTTATGGCGTGGAAGCGATCGTGTATACCGACATTGGTCGCGATGGCATGCTTTCTGGGGTGAACATCGAGGCGACGGTAAACCTGGCTCGGGCGCTGACCATTCCGGTTATCGCCAGCGGCGGCATCACCAACCTGGATGACGTGAAGGAGCTCTGCACGGTTGAGTCTGAGGGTATCATGGGCGCCATCACCGGACGGGCGATTTACGAAGGCACGCTGAATTTCGCCGAGGCGCAGAAAATGGCGGATGAATTGGGCCAAGGAAAGTGAGGAGTCAGGAGTGAGGGGTGAGGAGCGGAGGGGTTTCCCTCACTCCTCACCCCTCACTCCTCACCAGATTATGGGTTTGGCAAAACGCATTATCCCCTGCCTTGACGTGACCGACGGTCGCGTCGTCAAGGGCGTGAATTTCGTGGCGCTGCGCGACGCCGGCGATCCGGTCGAGATTGCGCGCCGTTACGACGAGCAGGGCGCGGACGAGCTGACCTTTCTCGACATCACCGCGAGCAGCGACAACCGCGGGCTGATCCTGCATATCATCGAGGAGGTGGCGGCGCAGGTGTTCATTCCCCTCACCGTGGGCGGCGGCGTGCGTGCCGTCGACGACGTGCGGCGCTTGCTCAATGCCGGTGCAGACAAGGTCGGCATCAACACCGCCGCAGTGTCCAACCCGCAACTGGTGGCGGATGCTTCGTCGCGTTTCGGCTCGCAGTGCATCGTGGTGGCGATCGACGCCAAGCAGGTGTCGGTTGCGGGTGAGCCGCTGTGCTGGCACGTGTTTACTCATGGCGGGCGCAAGGACACCGGGCTGGATGCGGTGGCATGGGCGAAGAACATGGAGCAGAGGGGCGCTGGCGAGATTCTGCTGACCAGCATGGATCGCGACGGCACCAAGATCGGTTTCAACCTCGATCTGACCCGTGCGGTGGCCGATGCGGTCGGCATCCCGGTGATCGCCAGCGGCGGTGTCGGCAATCTGGACCATCTTGTGGATGGCGTTCTCAAGGGGCACGCTGACGCAGTGCTGGCAGCCAGCATTTTCCATTACGGAGAATATTCCGTCGAGCAGGCAAAGCGCTATATGGCGCAACACGGCATTGAAGTGAGATTATGAGCGTAAGAGAACTCTGGCTGAACAAAGTGAAGTGGACGGACGACGGCCTGGTGCCGGTCATCGCCCAGGATGCGACGAGCGGGACGGTGCTGATGCTCGCCTGGATGAACCGCGAAGCCCTCCGGCTTACCGCTGAGGGCGGCGCGGCGGTATATTGGTCGCGTTCGCGCAAGAAGCTGTGGCGCAAGGGCGAGGAATCCGGCCATGTGCAGACGGTCAAGGAAATCCGCCTCGACTGCGACGAGGACGTGGTGCTGCTCAAGGTCGAGCAGGTCGGCGGCATCGCCTGCCATACCGGCCGCAACCATTGTTTCTTCCAGAAACTGGAAAAAGAGCAGTGGGTGGTGGTGGAGCCGGTTCTGAAAGACCCGGCGGAGATTTACAAGAAATGAGCACTATTCTGAGCCGTCTGGCGGATACGCTGGAGGCCCGCAAGCAAGCCGATCCAGCCAGCTCCTACGTAGCCAGGCTGTACACCAAGGGATTGGACTCGATCCTGAAGAAAATCGGTGAAGAGGCGACAGAAACCATCGTGGCGGCCAAGAACGGCGACCGTCAGCAGATTGTGTACGAAACCGCCGATTTGTGGTTTCATTGTCTAGTGATGCTGGCCAGCCAGGGAGTGCGTCCGGAAGAAGTGCTCGACGAACTGGCGCGGCGCGAGGGCTTGTCCGGTTTGGATGAAAAAGCGGCGAGGGGCGAACAGTGAGCGACTGCATTTTCTGCAAGATCGCGGCGGGCGAGATTCCCTGCCGCAAGGTGTATGAAGACGGTGAACTTATCGCCTTCCATGACGTCAACCCTGCAGCGCCGGTTCATTTCATGATCGTGCCGAAAGAGCACATCGCTTCGCTTGCAGACTGTCCTGCCCGGCATGAAATGCTGCTCGGCCGCATCCTCTTGCTGGCGCCGGTGCTGGCGAAAGAACAAGGATTGCAAGACGGCTTCAAGACCGTCATCAATACCGGCAAGGGCGGCGGTCAGGTGGTGATGCACCTGCACGTCCATGTCATCGGCGGCGGTAAATTGCCGCACGTTTAATTTCTAGAGGAGAAGGAAATGGGCTCATTCAGCATCTGGCATTGGCTGATCGTATTGGTGATCGTGCTGGTGATTTTTGGCACCAAGAAACTGCGTAACGTAGGCGGCGACCTGGGTGGCGCGGTGAAGAGCTTCAAGGAAGCCGTCAAGGAAGAGGAAAAGACGCCGAAGATCGATGCGACGGCGCAGCAGACCGGCCAAACCATCGAAGGCGAAGTCAAAAACAAGACCGTATCGTAATCCGCCATGTTCGACTTCAGTTTTTTCGAGCTGGTGGTGATCGGTGTCGTTGCGCTGGTTGTCGTCGGTCCGGAGCGCATGCCGAAAGTGGCCCGCGCTGCGGGCCTGCTGTTTGGCCGGGCGCAGCGTTATGTTGCCGAGGTCAAGGCGGATATCAACAATCAGCTCAAGCTGGACGAGTTGCGCAAGATCGAAGCCGATATGCGCGCCAAGGCCTCGACTGCCGAGCATTTGATCATCGAGGAAACCCAGCATGTCGAGCAGGAATTCAGGGACGTAGCGGATAGTGTCACGCCGGCGACCGCCCCGCTTGTTCTCGAAGGGGACGCAGTTGCGGAAAAGCCCGCTGAGCCGCAGTCCCCTCCATCCACAGAAATCTCCGCAGTGGCATCGCCTCAGCTTGAGTTGGGTCTGGATTCGACGCGGCCCCACCAAGCAGAGGCTTCATCCAAGTGATTACGCCTGAAACTTCCGAATCGTTTTTTTCCCATTTGATCGAGCTGCGCAGCCGCTTGCTGCGTGCGCTGGTCGCGGTGGGGTTGGTGTTCATCTGCCTGTTTCCTTTCGCTGGAGATCTTTACGCCATTCTGGCGCACCCGCTGCTCGTTGCGCTGCCCAAGGGTGGTCAGATGATCGCTACCGATGTCGCTACGCCTTTTTTTGTGCCGATGAAGGTGGCGATGATGGCCGCCTTCATGATCGCCCTGCCCTACGTGCTTTACCAGATATGGGCCTTCATTGCCCCCGGCCTGTATGCCCATGAAAGACGGTTCATCGCGCCACTGGTGGCGGCGAGCACGATCCTGTTCCTGTGTGGCATGGCTTTCGCCTATTTTCTGGTTTTCCCAATCGTATTCGGTTTTGTGACCTCGGTCGCGCCGCAGGGCGTGGCGGTGATGACCGATATCAACAAGTACCTGGATTTTGTCCTGACCTTGTTCGTTGCCTTCGGCATCACCTTCGAGGTGCCCGTGGTGGTGGTGGTGCTGGTGAGCATGGGGATGGTCAGCGTCAAGAAACTGCGCGAGATTCGGTCTTATGTGGTGGTCGGCGCCTTCGTGATCGGCGCCATTTTCACTCCGCCCGACGTGGTGTCCCAGATCATGCTGGCGGTGCCGCTTTGGCTGCTGTACGAACTGGGTATCGTGGTTGCCTCGATGATAGAGAAAAAGGCCGCTGCGGCTGAGCCGGATTACCAGCCGCTCAGCGACGAAGAAATGGAACGCGAGCTGGACACGATAGAGCGGAAGCAGGGCGAAACGCGGGACTAGGAGCCTGTCGGACTTATGGGGATCGAAGCGAGAATTCGGCTGGGCGAGGACAGATTTTGCGAGTTGGGCATAAAGCTGCCCATCCCTGCTTACCCCATTTGCCGGTTTTGCAGGTCAATAGTCGTTCTATTGACCAAAAAAGCGGTGAAATATGGACCGCCCAGGCGGATTTGCAGCCGATTCATCATAAGTCCGACAGGCTGCTAGATGTAGGTTGGGCTGAGCAGCTTTATCGCGAAGCCCAACCTACATTCTGGTTCTAGATTTTGCCCGTTTCTGTCGTCCACATTGAGGGAATGAAACGGATTACGCGATTGCGGCCCTGGGTCTTGGCCTCGTAGAGAGCGACATCTGCGAACTTGACCGCTTGCCAGAAAGTATCCGAGTCGACCGGAAACTCGGCAACGCCGATGGAGATGGTTTTCTGCAGCATCGTGCCCGGCAGTGAAACCCTGGTTTCCTCGACCTTGGCACGGATCTTTTCAGCGACATTCATTGCGGCTTCAGCACCGGTATCCAGCAACACGATGAGAAACTCCTCCCCGCCGTAGCGTATCACCATGTCGGATGCGCGCACGCTCTTGATCAGGGTTTCGGCCAGGGTCTTGAGCACTTTATCGCCGGCTTCGTGGCCGAAGGTGTCATTGACCTGCTTGAAGTAGTCCAGGTCCAGCATGAGCACCGAGAAAGGGCTTTTTCGGCGCTGGCTGGTGGCGACCAGGGTGGTGGTGTATTCTTCCAGGAAGCGCCGGTTGTAGAGGCCGGTCATGGCATCGCGCAGCGAGTTTTCCCTCAGGTACTCCGCCAATCGCTTTGCTTCGAGCACAGGCGCCGTTTCCCGCAGGTACACGGCGATGAATGGAACCAACAGCTTTGCAAACTGCGCCTCGTCCGGGCTGGCCACGATCTGAACCACGCAGCCGACAGTGCCCGACTGGGTGATCGGCAGGCAGATGTGGAGGTATTTCTCTCCTTCGTCGTTTTCACCCCGGAACATGGTGCAAATACCAGGAGAGTCGATGCCATTGACTTCGTGGCCGGTACGTTTCACCCGGCAGGTGTTGGCGTCGATCAGGATCTGCTGATCGCACCATCTGCACGGCGCATTGATTTCGCCGTCGACTGCAATCGGCGTCATACGGTTCTTGCTCGATGCGACCTCGTAGACGGAAAACCGGTGGAAATCGTATTTGTCGCTCAGCACATTGACCAGGCGTTGATAGACTTCCAGCTTGGTCTGGTCTTCCTCGATGGCCTGCTTGAAGCGTGATACTTCCACCAGCCCTTCCACCATTTCGGTGGTGGTGACCAACTGGTTGCCGGTACCCAGGGGCTGTTGATGATGGTCCATCAATTCGCCTACGCGCCGACCGATAGTGTCGATCCCCTTGTCGAGGTACTCCATCAACTTGTTGAGCTGGACGGCGATTTCGCCGACTTCATCGGAAGTGCGCTGCTCGATCCGACCATGGAAGGCTCCGCCGACTGCCTGGGTGACGACAGTTTTCACGGCGTTGGCAGTTTCCACCAGCGGTCGAAGCATCCGTCTTAGCAGCAGTAGCGCCAGCAAGGCGGTCAGAAACACGGTCAGGCTGACTATCGCGGTGGCGGTGAGGGCTTGCCGCTTGATGTCGCTCAGCGGGATGTCGATAGCGACCGCGCCCAGCACGGTGCCGTTGCTGACCTCGTGGCATTTCAGACAGTTCGGCGTGCCCTGATCGGTGGCGATATAGGGGATGATGGCGCGGAAGATTGAATCCCCCTCTTTTTCCAGTACGTCGAAGCTCGCCTTGCCACGGATGAACGCCGGGTTTTCAATTTTATCGGCCTGGTGACCCTGGGTGAGGCCTGGGCCGAACTGCTTGACTACTGCCGACCCGCGTAAAATGCGCACATTATTAACCCCCGACACCCCGGCCAACCGCTCTATGAATGGCTT
>Ga0210034_1003625_pt1 | contig 10833 bp, 10 predicted proteins | sample CryGeymeta201505_FD_185466 | JGI IMG/M metagenome (GOLD analysis project Ga0210034, IMG submission 185466) | Groundwater microbial communities from Crystal Geyser aquifers in Utah, USA - Crystal Geyser metaG 2015-05 (SPAdes) (version 2) | ecosystem: Environmental > Aquatic > Deep subsurface >... | reverse complement strand
TGGTTTTCGGGTAGTGTTGGATGTTATCAGCACACATCGTTATATCTCACAACTGATAAAAGTAACTTTTGTAGAAAAGGAATTATATCTGTACATTGTATCTGTACAATAAAAAGGTTGTTGATATGTCAATTAGTTTAACTTATACCCAGGCGCGAGCTAATCTTGCAAAATTATTAGATGAGGTTTCGCTCAATAAGGAAGTGATAATTATTAATCGTAAAAATGCTGAAAATGTAGCTTTGGTCTCCGAAAGTGAACTGTCCGGTATTTTAGAGACAGCGCATCTCCTGCGTTCACCAAAAAATGCACAACGTTTATTAAAAGCATTATTAGAAGTTCAGAATGAGAAAAATACCCCACAGTCCTTAGAAGACCTAAAAAAGGAATTCGGTCTTGAAAATTAAATCGTCAAAAGAGCGGTTAAGCATATTTCACAATGATTTTAGAGAAGACTTGGCGCATTGGATAAAAGTAGATCGTAAAGTTGCGTTGCGAGTTTTGGATTTGGTTGAGGCAATTATGCGAAATCCTTTTGAAGGAATGGGTAAACCGGAACCGCTCCGCTATCTGGGTAGTGGTGTTTGGTCTAGGAGATTAACGCAAGAACACCGCATTGTTTATGTTGTTGGCGATGACAAAATCAATTTTCTTCAATGCAAATATCATTATTAGAAGAAGTATAACTTAAACCAGAGGCGGGTGAACAAGAGAAAAATAAATTGTTAAATAATTTGGTAGTGTTGGATTTTAACATAACACACCATTATAAACTAAAATATTGAAATTGTAATATGAAAACATCTTTATTTATGATAGCTCTTTTGTTATTCGTAGGTTGCGATAAATCTGTTGAACCTATTAGAGAATACTATTCAGAAATAAAAGGTATTGTAGTTGTTGGTAATAATACAGAATTACTTGATAGTGTTTTAGTTGGATTTAAAAATCTAAGTATTCCAGATAGTCTAATTTTTATCGGAGATTCTATTTCTATAAATATATTAAATGACCCCAAAAACTTATCTCCTTTTACGGCACCATTTATGTTTTCAGTTAATGGACAGTTTCAATTTGGTTTTGCTTTTGCAGCTAAACCTCCTATACATTATGATCAAATGTTTGCTTATAAACCGGGGAAAAAACTTTGGAGATTTGATTCGAATAAAGATACCGTATTTCACTTAAACGCAAATCTTGATTCTATTATGATTAGAATGTTGATTAAATGATTCAAATGAAAATAGTATTTTATATTTTTTGCTTCATCTTAACTACTTTTAATTAGCTAATGGATGGTGTAAAAGCCACACTTCTCAGCTTTGGACATATAACTAATCTGCTTTACAAAATGAAGACAGTTCGTTAGCGAAATAAAAATTTTCTCCATATTTTTACATCAAGGGTGAAGGATCACCCTTTTTTATTCAACTTAGAAATCCAATTATACTTGAAATACATAATTCTCATATCTCTTTTTCTTTTTTATGCTTTCTTTCAATATCAAGAGAAGCAAACAAGCGCTGTTGGTGATATAATCGACAGCACAGCCGTTAAAGTAAATGTTGATGATTCGAGTAGAAGTAAAATTAAACAAGTGGCAAAAGTATTCTCTTCCTATTCAATCAAAGTTTCTTTAGATGTTCAAAAGAAGTTGCTCAAAGCTTCACAGATCATAACATGGAAAAATCCATCAACCATTCCAACTTCCGAACTTTATTTTCATCTTTACCCGAATGCTTTCGGCAACAAGCGAACAGAATTTTTAAGTGGGAGAAGAATCCCCGGCAATTCCCATTCTCATATTAATATCAATAAATTAACAGTAAACGGTAAACCAAAATCATTAAATTATTCTTCCAGCAGAACAGGTAATCGTTTTGATAGTACGGTTGCCAAAATCGATATAGATCAACCGGTAAATCAGTATGATTCGCTTGAAATTGCGTTTGAGTATGAGGTAAAAATTCCCAAAGCTTACAGCCGCTTCGGGTACGATGCGAACGAAATATTTTTCTTCTTAGCGCAGTGGTTTCCCAAATTAGGAGTGTATGAAAATGGAAGCCTGCCTGGCACAGCGGGGTGGGTTTGCGACCCTTATTATCCTTTCACGGAATTCTATGCAGATTTCTCCAACTACTCGCTTGAAATAACCATTCCAAATAGTTTCAAACTTGCCTCTTCCGGTGAAGTGATAAGTAAAAAAGTCGAATCGAAGAACACAACGTATAAAGTAGTTCAAAATAATATTCATGATTTTGCCTGGCTTGCCGCTAAAGATGTTCTGGATTTTACCGATACAATCAAACGGAAAGATCATTCGGAAGTTACTGTTCATTACATTCTTCAAACTACAAATGAGGGGAGTCGAAATAGAGTTTCTACAGCTGTAAACAATGCTTTTAATTTCTTTGAAAAAAATATCGGAACGTATCCATACAGAACGCTAACGGTTATAGACGCACCAACAAAAGCCGGAATGATCCGCGCAATGGAGTATCCCGCGCTTTTCACTTTTTCCAAAGATTATTTTTCTCCGGAGTTTACCAAAGATTTAGATGAAGTTATTCTTCATGAATTCTCTCATCAATATTTTTATGGTATCCTCGCCAATAATGAATCAACCGAAGCCTGGCTTGATGAAGGGTTTGCTGAATACATTTCTCAAAAAATATTGCAAAAAAAATATGGACAAAGATTCGCTTCGTTTAAGCTTTTCGGTTATCTGCCGGTAACCGGGATGGAACTTCTTGCGATCGAAAGGATTCCCTTTATTTATACGCTTACACAAATTCCCAAACCGTTTGAAGCTGATTTGATGGCTGCATACTACTCATATGCAACATTTGGAACGTTGAGCGATACAAGTTTCCGTTTGTTGAACAGGAGGGTCTATCAATCAGTTTCGTACGCAAAGGGAGCGCTGTTCCTTTTTACGTTGGAAAAATATCTTGGCGAAAAGAAACTACTATTTGTTTTGAGGCAATACTTTAATCAGTACAAATTTAAACATCCAACAGCGAGTGATTTTTTTGCAGCGCTAAGAAAGTTCAGTCATCAAAATATCGAGTGGCTTATAACAGATTTTTATGAAAAGTCCTACACGTGTGATTACAAAATACTTGGGATTGATGTTTCCCCTGAACGGCATCGAGCTGAAATTGTTATTGTGAGGGATGGAGAAGCAGTTGTACCGCTGGAAATTGATCTTTACACCGATATGGACACTATAAAAACTTTTTGGAATGGTAAAGAAAAAATTAAGCGATTCACCTTTAACACAAGAAATACTATTATCGCTGCGGAGATTGATCCTCAGCGAAAAAATTTATTCGATCTCAATTTTGCAAACAACTCGTATACAATGAAAACGCAATACAGCGGCGCTCTTTATATTTCCACGCGATGGTTCTTCTGGGTGCAAAACTTGCTGATGATCTTCGGAGGATTGTCTTGAACCTTTCGATAAAAGAAATTCTTGTGAATGGTTCACGTTTGGTTTTTGCTCACCGGAAATTTGTTCTCCTTTTCTGGATCACTAATATCGTTTTTGCGTTTGCTTTATCTCTTCCTTTATTTTCAGTACTTCAGCATGGTTTAGCGAACTCTCTTATAAATAGTAATCTCAGTCTGGGCTTTGATTATCTCTGGTATGTGCAGTTTCGTCATATCTATAGAAACTCACTTGATGCAATACCTATTCTTCTGTATGCTTTTGCCGGTGTGTATGTTCTTGTACAGCTTTTCTATTTGGGTGGGTTGTTGTCGGTTTATACCAACTCAAAAAAAAATCACGTTGTTGATTTCTTTTACGGAAGCGTAAAATATTTTATTAGATTTCTGAAAATTGCTGTTGTTGTTGGAGCGCTTTACTTTGCAGCAATCAGTATTAACGTTCTGATAGATTATGGGATCAAACAAATCTTTTTAGAAAAAGAGAATGCTGCCGTTGAATTTGCAGTGCAGATATTCCGTTATCTCTTCTTTCTTCTTCTCATTAGTATCATTAACATTATTTCAGATTATACGAAAATTGCGATCGTGGTAATTGATTCAACAAAATTGTTCCGATCGCTCTACAAATCTTTCCAGTTCATCAAAAAGAATTTTGTTAAAGTGATGACGGTTTATTTTATCATGTTGGTATTTGTGGCGATTGGCGCGACAATTTATAATGTCGTTGACAGTTTCCTTCCCAAAAAGCCGGTTTACTTCCTCCTTCTTACCTTTCTAATTCAGCAGTTGTTAATTATATTTCGGGTGCTCATCAGGATGTACTTTTATTCCACAGAGTTATTAATTTTTACCGACGGCGAAGCCCAAACGGTTTCGCCCGCTTTTGAAGAAATTAGTTAAGGAAGACTGTTATGGCGATTTTGCCAATTACTCTTTACGGAGATAAAATATTAAGGAAAAAAGCGATCCGCATTTCAAAAGTTGATGCGAAGATCCTTACCTTAATTAATGATATGTTTGAAACAATGCGAAACGCCGATGGAATGGGCTTGGCGGCTAATCAGGTTGGCAGCCATAAATCTATTTTTATCTACGATTTATCTTCAGTAAAAGGATTTGAAAAAACAAAACCTATGGTTTTCATAAACCCCAAAATTGTCGAATACTCTGCAGAGACTACAGTGATGGAAGAAGGTTGCCTGAGTTTACCCGGTATTCGTGCAAAAGTTGAAAGACCGGTAGGAATAAAACTTCTTTATCAAGATTTAGATCTGAATGATCACATACTTGAAGATGATGATTTACTTGCCCGCGTTATCCAGCATGAGTACGACCATTTACAAGCAACATTTTTTACCGACCGCCTCGATGACGAGGGGAAAAAGATGGTGAAAAAACCTCTTCAAAAAATTGTTTCGAGAAAAGTTGAGATCGAATATCCGATTACGGATAAAGGGACAATGTAATTCTTTATGAAAATAATTTTTTTCGGAACACCCGCTTTTGCGATTCCATCACTTCAAATTATTCTCGATCATAGACATGAAGTTGCTGCCGTTGTTACTGCACCGGATAAACCGAGAGGGCGGGGAAAGCAGGTTTCTTTTACGCCTATTAAAGCATTTGCTCTTGAACATTCCATAAAAGCTCTTCAACCGGAAAATCTAAAAGATGAAAACTTTATTTCGGAGTTAGAAGAATTAAATGCCGATCTTTTTGTTATAGTGGCGTTCCGGATTTTGCCGAAGAAAATATTTTCGATGCCGAAATTCGGATCATTTAATTTGCATGGTTCGCTTCTTCCTAAGTTTCGCGGAGCCGCACCGATACAATGGGCATTAATAAAAGGCGAGAAAACAACAGGCGTAACAACTTTTGCTCTTGCGGAAAAAGTTGATACCGGGAATGTTTATTTAAAAAAAGAAATTCCGATTGAAGATGAAGATAATTTCGGTTCTCTTCATGATAAATTAAGTTCACTCGGAAGTCAAGCCGTTATCGAAACAGTTAAAATGATTGCCTTGCAATCCCCCCAGATGCGGGATCAACTACTTCCGCAGGATAATTCAGCGGCGACACCGGCTCCTAAAATAACCAAAGAGCTTTGTGCGATTAACTGGGCGTGGGATGCAGTTGAGATTCATAATTTAGTACGTGGACTTTCGCCTTTCCCGGCAGCCTTTTTCGTCCATCAGCAAAAAACATATAAAGTTTATAAAACTAAAGTCGTTGAGCGAAATCTTGCACCGGGAGAAATTCAAGAAACTCCGGCAGAGTTGATATTTGGCTGTGGAAATAATTCATTGAGCATTTTGGAAATCCAGCAGGAAGGAAAGAAACGTTTGAAGATTGAAGAGTTTTTGAGAGGGTACAGGTTTAACAAGTGAAGGATAATAATGAGTTTGGTAGAAATCTAATTGTGCGGATTTTGTTAAGTAGAAAGAATGTTTGAAAGAATGGATGAATGAAAAAAATCAATTGATTTATTTTATCGAAAGATCATTCAGCCATGCAATCATTCATCCATTCAAGCTGCATTGATCGATAGACTATTTACTTGTTCGATTATATGTTTGAAAATAATGAATTAGAAATTTACTACTGGTTTTTATTATTACGTTTATAAAAAGAGGATTTCATGGATTATAAGAATAATATTTTAGAGGCGATTGGTAATACACCGTTGATAAAGTTGAACAAGATAAATAAAGGTTTGAAGCCGTTAATCTTAGCGAAACTTGAATCGGTGAATCCCGGCGGCAGCGTTAAAGACCGCATCGGTATTGCAATGCTTGATGACGCTGTTAACCGCGGAGTTATCAAACCCGGCGGAACGGTTGTGGAAGCGACAAGCGGAAATACCGGAATTGGTTTAGCGTTAGCTGCGGCAATCCGCGGCTTTCAATCTGTCTTTGTTGTTACCGATAAAGTTAGTTCGGAAAAAATTAATTATTTAAAGGCGCTCGGTGCGCAGGTAATTGTTTGTCCGAACGCAGTGAAACATGATAGTCCTGATTATTATGTTAATGTGGCGCGTAAAATTGCAGCGGAAACGCCAAACGCATTATTCATGTATCAATACGCGAATCCGGCAAATCCGAAAGCGCACTACGAAACGACCGGTCCTGAAATTTGGAAACAAACTGACGGAAAAATCACTCACTTTGTTGCGGGAATTGGCACTGGCGGAACAATAAGCGGTGTTGGAAGATATTTAAAAGAAAAAAATCCGAATATTAAAATTATCGGCGCTGATCCGGTCGGTTCTATTTTAAAAGAATATAAAAAAGATGGAAAGCTTCGTGAAGGTGTTCCTTATTTAGTTGAAGGCATTGGTCAGGATTGCATCCCTGAGAATATTGATTTTCCCGTTATAGATGAAATAATTAATGTCTCTGATTTCGATTCATTTTCTGTTTCACGTGCTTTAACAAAAGAAGAAGGAATTTTCTGCGGAGGCAGTACAGGAACGATTGCAAAAGCTGCTTTAGAAATCGCAAAAGATTTACCTGAAGATGCGGTTATCGTTTTTATTGTTTGCGATACCGGTGAAAGATATTTAAGTAAAATGCACAGCGAAGAATGGCTAAAAGAAAAGCGGCTGTTAAATCGGGAGATGAAATCGTTGAGAGATTTATCCAACGCAAAGAAAAATGGTCCGGTAAAAAATTTGGTTTTTTTGCAAGCGAAAGATAAAGTTCGCCATGCTATAGAAGTCCTTAACACAAATGGCTTCTCGCAAATTCCGGTAATTGAAAATGGACAATCGGTCGGCAGTATTCGCGAAGCAAAAGTTATGGCAAGTTTGGTTGATAACCATACGTTGCTTGATGCTACAGTAGAAGAGGTAATGGGTTCTTCATTTCCTTCGCTTGATGAAAAAACTGATCTTCAAATTGTAAAGAAACATTTGGCGGAATCTCCCGCTGTTTTAGTTTTGGAATTCGGAAGAATCATTGACATTGTTACGCGGTACGATATAATCGAATACGCTTCATCATTATAAAATTTGAAAGGTACAATATGGGATTTTCAACAGATGCAATTCATGCAGGACAAAAAGCCGATTTAGAGACCGGTGCAGTTATTACTCCGGTTTATTTAACCTCAACGTATCATCAACCCGAACTTGGCGTGCACAAAGGGTATGAATATGGACGGACACATAATTTAACACGCTCGGCGCTGGAAGCAAACATCGCAACACTTGAAAAAGGAAAATACGGAATTGCATTTGCTTCAGGTCTTGCTGCAATCAATTCTTTGATGGCATTGCTGAAATGCGGCGACCATGTAATTGTTACCGATAACGTTTACGGCGGAACCTACCGCTTGTTTGAATTAATCATGACCGATTTCGGAATATCTTTTTCGTGGGTTGATACTTCCACTGTGAAAAATATTGAAGCGGAAATAAAGCCAAACACAAAAATGGTCTATGTTGAGACGCCGACAAATCCGATGTTAACATTAACCGATCTAAAAGCAGTCGCAAATCTTTGTAAAGAAAAAAATCTCATCAGCGTAGTTGATAACACCTTTATGAGCCCGTATTTTCAGCGTCCAATTGAGTTTGGGATTGATATCGTTCTGCACAGCACAACAAAATATTTAAACGGACATAGTGATATTATTGGTGGAATTGTAGTAACCGGAAATGAAAAAATTCAAGAACGGTTACGCTACATTCAAAATGCTGCGGGAGCGGTTCCATCGCCATTTGACTGCTGGTTGACGCTGCGTTCAACAAAAACTCTCGCGGTGAGAATGGATCGGCATAATGCCAACGCAATGAAAATTGCAAAATATTTAACGCAGCACCCCAAAGTAAAAAAAGTTTTTTATCCCGGATTGACGGAACATCCGCAGCACGAACTTGCAAAAAAACAAATGTCCGGCTTCGGCGGAATGATCTCCGTTGAGTTTGACACTTTTGAAACCGCAAAACAATTTTTGAATAATGCAAAAGTTTTTACGCTTGCAGAAAGTCTCGGCGGAGTTGAAAGTCTTTTATGCCATCCTGTTTCGATGACCCATGCATCTGTTCCAAAAGAAAAAAGAGAAAAATTCGGTTTAACGGAAAAACTTGTCCGCTTCTCTGTGGGTATTGAAGATGTTGAAGATTTAATTGCAGATATTGAGCAGGCAATTAAATAAATCTATAACCAATGAACCTTCAAGAAAATTATAATTTACAAAAGAAGAATACCTTCGGATTAAGGTTATTCGCTAAATACTTTTGCGAAGTTTTTTCTATAACTGAACTGAAAAAGGTTCTCGAACAGTTTAAAGGTGAAAAAATTTTACTTCTCGGCAGCGGAAGCAATATTCTGTTTACAAAAAACTTTGACGGGTTAGTGCTTCAATTCAATCAAAAAGGGATCTATAAAATAGAGGAAGATAGAGATTCTGTTCTGTTAGAAGTTTTTGCTGGCGAATTGTGGGATGACTTTGTTTCTTATTGTGTGGGGAATAATTTTTATGGAGTTGAAAATTTATCATTGATCCCGGGAACCGTTGGAGCCGCGCCAATTCAGAATATCGGAGCCTATGGACAAGAAGTGAAGGATACTTTCTTTGCGTTAAATGGAATTTATTTAACAGATAGTTCTGAAAAAACATTCATCAAACACGATTGTAATTTCGGATACCGAACAACTATTTTCAAAAATGAATTAAAGAATAAATTCATCATCACATCCGTTCTTTTTAGATTACAGAAAAATTTTGAATTGAACACTCATTATGGTTCAATAGAACAAGAGTTGAAAAGTATCGGGAAGAAAAATCCCACGCTGGCAGACATTCGCAATATTGTGATAAAAATTCGGAATGATAAACTTCCCGATCCAAAAGTACTTGGCAATTCCGGGAGCTTTTTCAAGAATCCCGAAATAGAAAAAAATCATTATGCAAAATTAAAAGCAGGATTCCCATCACTTAAAGGATTTCCCACTTCAGAAGATACGATCAAAATTCCCGCAGGCTGGTTAATTGAACAGTGCGGCTGGAAAGGAAAGAGAACCGGCAATGTCGGAGTCCACGAACATCAAGCGCTTGTGCTTGTTAATTATGGAAAAGCGGATGGAAACGAAGTTCTTCAACTTTCTCAGAAAATCAAAGAAGACGTTTATCAAAAGTTTGAAATTCAATTAGAAGAAGAAGTCAATATCGTGTGACAAAACTTTTTTTACCTGTCCCATTTTCCGTAAATTTCATCATCATAATTGAGAAAAAGAGAACCGATTGTTAAAGTTCGTTTTAGAAGCGCAAGAGAATAAAGCAAGAGCGGGATATTTTAATACCGCGCATGGAGTTGTACAGACTCCTATTTTTATGCCGGTCGGCACACAAGGAACGGTGAAAGCTGTTAATCCAATTCAACTTGTTGATGATATTAAAGCGCAAATAATTTTAGGGAATACGTATCATCTTTATCTGCGCCCGGGAACTGCTATCATAGAAGAAGCAGGCGGCTTACACAAATTTATGAATTGGCAAAGACCAATTCTTACCGATAGCGGAGGTTTTCAAGTATTTAGTTTGTCAGAATTGCGCAAATTAAAAAAAGATGGCGTTGAATTCCGTTCGCATCTTGATGGCTCAAAACATTTTTTTACTCCCGAAAAGGTAATTGGAATTCAACGTATGATCGGTTCCGACATCATGATGGTTTTGGATGAATGCACTCCGTTTCCGTGTGATTATGAGTATGCAAAGAAGTCAAAAGAATTAACTTCAGCCTGGGCTGTTTCGAATAAAGAAGCTTTTGAAAACACGAAACCGCTTTACGTGCATGAGCAATATCTTTTCGGAATTGTTCAAGGCAGCGTTTACAAAGATTTACGTGAAGAATCTGCTTCCGATTTAACCAAATTGAACTTTGACGGTTACGCCATCGGCGGATTAGCAGTTGGAGAACCGACAGAAACTATGTACGAATTAGTTAATTTTACGACCGATTTAATGCCGGAACAAAAACCCCGTTATTTAATGGGAGTTGGCAGACCGGAAAATATTCTTGAAGGTATTGAGCGCGGCATTGATATGTTTGACTGCGTGATGCCGACCCGGAATGCCCGGAACTCGTATTTGTTTACGTCAAACGGTATTCTTTCAATGAGGAACAACAAATACAAGAGTGATTTTTCCCCGGTTGATGATGCGTGCGATTGCTACACGTGCAAAAATTTTACGAGAGCATATCTGCGGCATTTGTTTATCGCTAAAGAAATTTTAGCTTTGGAGTTAGCATCTGTACATAATTTGCACTTTTATCTTAAACTGGTTACCGAAGCAAGAAAAAATATTTTAAACGGAACTTTTAAAACCTGGAAGGAATCAATTCTTCCGAAAATTTCACAACAAAAAACAATA
>Ga0210034_1003608_pt1 | contig 10871 bp, 10 predicted proteins | sample CryGeymeta201505_FD_185466 | JGI IMG/M metagenome (GOLD analysis project Ga0210034, IMG submission 185466) | Groundwater microbial communities from Crystal Geyser aquifers in Utah, USA - Crystal Geyser metaG 2015-05 (SPAdes) (version 2) | ecosystem: Environmental > Aquatic > Deep subsurface >... | reverse complement strand
TATGAAAAAATTGACAGAAAAGATTGGATGATGATTGCGATGGCTGCATATAGACTCGTCCTCCCAAATGCAAAAGAAAATGCTTCATTTTTACTTGACCTTATTACAGATCTTGAACATGGGTCTGGATTTATTTTTTCTAGAGGGTACTACGAAAAATTCACTCTCAGTGACAACGAATACTCTCATAACCAATATCGTGCCTTTCTGAGCTTCAAATCATCATGTACTTCCTTTACTGATTGGATTTCACACCTAAGATCTCACAACTATGTCCCGGAACCCCAACTAAAAGACCTAGAAAGTATTTATAAAGCAATCCAACATCTTAAAACCGCCCCAACGCGCGCAAAAGGCTATGAATAACTAGCTCACTCCTAAATCCAACTGTACACAAAACCTGTTCTTTTCTGGTATACTGGACGTATGCAAAAACTAAATCTCTCTGGGACCGATACACTCGAGAAAGAAACGTCGGTTGACTCTGCTGTAATTGTGGCTGATAATAGTGAATCGGAAAGCGATGGCAGTGATTATGCAGTAGAAATACCTTCTCTACGGAAAAAAGAAGCACCCATGAAAAAATCTCAAAAAACATTCCTAACTTTTGCCTTTGTAGCAGTTCTCCTTGGTGTTGTAACTGGATTCAGTGGGTATCGTCTTTATGCAAAATCCGGAGCAATGAGTGGCAGCAAAGAAGATCTTACAATGGTTGTTGATGGCGCAATCAAAAAAGGTGCTACTTTTGGTAGTAATGACGAATCATTTAAAGATACCGCGAAGGGATATCTCGAAATTGGAGGATTTGAAGGTGAAGGTTCACATAAACTCCTTCGTCCGGGCGGAGATAACCAAACAGTCTACCTAACCTCTTCAGTCACTGATCTCAGTGAGTTTGAAGGTATGGAAATTGAAGTTTGGGGTGAAACATTCCAAGGACAATCAGTTGGTTGGCTTATGGATGTAGGTCGAGTAAAAGTACTTGAAACCAAAGCACAACCACCTTCAGAAGAGTAACCTTTTTCACTCCTTTTTTATACTTTTGAAATGCACTGTATATTGTGTATTCACCTCGAGAATGTACTAGATCTTAGTATTGATTGCCGACACAGAACACGCTATAGTGAGGATGTTCTATGATAGTTTTTAATTCTGTATACCGCACCTTCGATCCAGATGACTCTGGTTTAAAGGATATTTCATTTACCATTGACCCTGGTGAACTTGTTATGATCACAGGCCACTCTGGTAGTGGAAAAACTACCATCATGCGCCTGCTTACTAAAGAGTACACTCCAAATAAAGGTGAGATTAGTTTTGATGAACAAAATCTTTCCAAGATTAAAAAAAGCAAACTCCATGAACACAGACGAAAAATTGGCGTCGTCTTCCAGGATTATCGCCTAATTCCAGAAATGAATGTCTGGGAAAATATTGCACTGCCTTTAGCCATTACCGGTAAAAAAGATACTGAAATTGCCGAGCGCGTAACAGATTTACTTAATCTGATTCAACTTCCGGAGAAAGCTCATCTCTTCCCAAGTCAGCTTTCAGGTGGAGAAGCACAACGTATTAGTATCGCTCGAGCACTTGCAAATGCTCCTAGAGTTATTTTTGCTGATGAACCAACGGGAAATCTCGATCAAGATACCTCACAATCCATTGCTCATTTACTCAAGCAAATAAATGAATTGGGAACAACATTGATATTTGCTACCCATGACCCCAAAGTTCTCTCGATATTTTCTGATAAACGTCATATTAACTTAAAAAATGGCACCGTCGAGTTTGATACCGGTGAAAAGAAACCAAATTCAGCTAAAAAAGACTCAAAAAATGAAGATAAAGATACTGATAAGAAAGCTTCAGAAAAAGAAGGATCCACTAATAAAAAATCAGCAAATATCACAAAAAGCTCATCTAAAGAAAGTTCTGTGAAGAGTGAAACTACTACTGGCACTTCAGAACCTGAATCAAAGGATACATCAGAAAAAGATACAAAAGAAGAAAAATCAGAGAAACCAGCAAAAAAATCTGGTGGCTTGTTATCTCGCTGGTTTGGCTCAAAAGAATCAAAAACTGCAACTGAAAAAACTAATGCAGATGGAAATGATCTCGATATCGAGATGAGATTAGTCGAGACAGATTCAAAAACTGAAGACACTAAAAATGATGACAAGACATCTGTCACAATGAAGGATGAGAAAACTTCCAAAAAGATAAATACTGCAAATAAATCTGATATTGATGCAGAAAAATCTTCAAATGATACATCAAAACACAAATCATCCAAGAGCAAAAAGTAACCTATGAACTCACTCACCGCCGCCCTCACCACAATCCGCAGATCTCCCTACCAGGCTTTGGTCTCGATTCTTATGGTCAGTGTTACCTTTTTTGTTGCTTATATCTTTAGTTTTTTCATTGCTGGCGCTAACGAAGTACTGAGTTACTTCGAGACGCAGCCACAAATTATTGCCTTTTTCGAACTTGAAACCCCGAGTAGCAGCATTGATTCGCTCAAAAAAAAGATGGAGAGTCAGTGGTATGTCGATTCAGTCAAAATTGTTACCCAAGATGAAGCTCTGAAAATTTATCAAGAAGACAATAAAACTGATCCACTCCTTCTGGAGTTAGTCACAGCTGACATTCTGCCAGCTAGTATCGAAGTAGCAGCTAAAGATCTGAATTCCCTTGTTCTTGTAAAAGATGAACTCGAAAAAGCTCCAGATATTGAAGATGTCGTTTATCAAGAAGATATTGTAAAAACACTTGGTTCTTGGACACAATCTGTCCGTATGATTGGCGCTGGTGCCATTCTCACGTTAGCAACCATTTCATTCTTAATAATCATGATTGTGGTTGCCATGAAGGCAGCACATAAACGAGGTACCATTAAAATAATGCGCTATATAGGCGCAACGTCTTGGTATATTAAGCTTCCATTTCTCCTTGAAGGCGTGCTCTATGGCATGATTGGTTCACTTCTTGGTTTTGGCGCCACTATGGCCGCTCTTATGTATGCTTCCCCTTGGGTTTCTGAATTTTTAGGTGAAGTTCACATATTCCCTATACCGCCCGAATTCTTAGCTGCCCAAGTAGGAGCTGGCACAGTAGCTGGAATGCTTCTTGGCGGCTTTGCTGGTCTCTTGGCAGTACAAAGATTAATAAAGCAGTAGCTATGCGAACTCACTCCACTGGCTTTTTCCACACTTGGCCGTCACTTTTGCGGAAGTTTTCTATTGGAATTTTTGCGGCACTCTGTATTTTTTCCACACTGAGTATTACTCCAACTTCTGTTTCTGCAGAGGCATGTGACGAAAACTGTAACAAAGATGCAGATGATAGCGAATACCTCCAATGTATTTCTCGTAAGAAGGAATGTCTAGAAAAAGAACTTTCAGTCATTTCAGATCAAAAGAACACCCTCAACAACACTATTAGCCTGATTAGTGGCAACATTAGAGTTCAAGAGATACAAATTTCTCAGACAACGGCAGAAATCCGTGCACTCGAAAAAGAAATCACCGAACTCGACCAACGCATCGGTGGCCTCAACATTTCCCTTGATCGCCTCACCTCACTGTTAGTCAATAGAATTCGCAGCCAATATAAGCGCAATCGCGTCTCACCACTAGCACTCTTTACCAAGGCAGATACTTTCAACTCATTCCTTACACAGTATAAATACATTGGTCATGCTGGTGAACAAACCGCCAAGGCCATGAGCCTCGCCGAGTCCCAACGACTACTCTATGACGATCAAAAAACACTCAAAGAGGAAAAACAAACCGAGTTCCAGGCAAAAACTAACCAATTGCAAAGTCAGAAAACCGAACTCGACCGACAAAAATCAGAACAGACCGCTATCTTGGGAGTTACCAAAAATAATGAGGCAAAGTATCAAGAACTCCTGGCTGAGGCCCAAAAAGAACTCCAACAAATTGCCGACGCTGCCAACGTAGTTATCCGTGAAGGCAATGGAGTGCCCGTTAAAAAGGGTGAAACCATTGGTACTATGGGAAATTCAGGATTCTCGACCGGAGCCCACCTGCACTTTGGCGTGTATCGTTACAGTGCAGATCAGTTTGGTCAAACCTCAAGTTGGGGGTGGTACTATAGTAACTACGTAAATCCAATTGAAAAACTCGGACCTACATCTGTTACTTGGGATACAGGCTGTGGCCATGATCCCAGTGGCAATCAGACATCAGGAAACGGCAGCTGGCAGTGGCCAATGACATCATCACGCATTACCCAAAACTATGGTTCAAATACCTGTTACAACTGGATGTACGGCAATAAGCCACATCCTGCAATCGATATTGTTGGCATGGGTTCTAAATCTGTCACCGCCGTTGAGGATGGCGAAGCCTACTTCTGCAGGAACTGCCTCAATGATGGAGGTAATGGTGTTTTCGTTTTTCATAGTGACAACTACATGACTTTGTACTGGCATCTTCAGTAACTACTTGATCAATTCAACTCCCGATTCCCCATTGATATCTTTATATTTTTTACTATCTTCACTCAGAAATAGTGCAATCCTATAACTATTGACAAAGCGACTTAGTGGTGATATAGTATGCAATAGTAATAACAGCAGACAAGCTGATTGGAGCCTACAACCACTCCAACTAGTAGATTCTGCACAAAAGGGAAACATATGAAAGCATTAAAACTCACCTTAGCTGGTGTTCTTGCTACAGCAACAATGCTCAGCTTCTCAACTGTGGTTTCTGCAGATACAGCTGAACAGTCACAATCTGCTGACCAAAAAGTAACAGTTAAATGTACAACTGGTTCTTATGGACAAGACTCAACTTGTGAAGCTTCTGGAGAGCAATCTCTCGAGCAATCACAAAAGATTGTCTATACCAACGTTCTTGGTAAAACCCATGAGCCTGTTGATACAGCTCTCGACTTTGGTACTGCATCTGCAGCTGCCATGAGTTTAGTAACTGGTGCTGGTGCACTCGTACTTAAACGTAAGATTGCTTAATTTCAACATTTGAAGCTAATTAGAAAGACCCCTTAACAGGGGTCTTTTTAGTTGTAGATGCTATGAGCAGTTTACTCAAGAATTAGTCCCATAGTATTGACATATGTTAATGATCGTGTTATAATACTCTTATTAGTGATGCACAAGCGTCACTCGCATACAACCAACATTAAACATTTCACTCTTGGTTGTAGAACCGCTCATACATAAAATAGACACCTGTTGACAGCTGTCAGGCATTTACGAATGCTCTTCACCTGTCAACATACCGCATCTTGGCATTAGTGCCAAATCCTGCGGGCGAGACAGAAGCTGTTTTCAGATTTATCTGGAAACTGCACCTTAACAGGTATACAGAAAAAAGAAATTTCATTTCCTCTTGTAATTGGGAAAGACAGAATTTGGTCGTTGTGCAACCCACAATGGGCGCGTTTATTGGTTGTAGCGTGCTCATTGTGGGTTGCAGACCCAGATTTTTGTTTTTTTAAATTTAAGGCGGGGTCTTCCCGCCGACCTGGATCTGCATCCCGCGGACCAGGAAATATACCCTATTTACGGAGGCTCAAATGAAGAAAGTACTATCTTTCATGTTCTTAGCAGTTTTATTGTCCGCGTGCCGGATCCCCGGCACTGATTTCGTTATTTTCGAAAGCATTGCTGAAGAAAGTAGCGTAATTGTAGTTGTCGAACCCACCCCAACCCCTAGCCCAACTCCTGTTGTGGCTATTGAAGACGCTGCTTTTCAATGGGTTCCCGGCGTAGATGCTCGTATTGACAATCTGTTCACTGATCCCAACCATGCTTATGGTACCGATACCAATGTTGCATGTGGGACCCCCAACAATGCTGATGGGGTTATTATTCCAGGAGATGCTGTGTATTCAGCCGAAGATCTCCGCTACATGGAAGAAGGTGATCATGATTATCCCAATGATATCTATGTCGATTGCAAAAATTTTATCGGATGGCAACTACGCATTCTTGATCCCGAAATGCCCAAAAGCGAAACTGCCGAAGCAACTGCAACCCCGGCCGCTGAAGTTGAAAACACCGATCCAATTGGTGAAGAAGTTTTAACCGCTGATGGTACCTGGCGCGTCAAGCTGTGGCAAGATTTGTCATATGGCCCTGAACTGGGTCACAGCCGTCCTGGCTTCGGAACTTCAATTAATGAGATTGGCATCGCCGTTGGCGTTGACCTGTCCGTTATCATTGATGGTAAAGAAGTAATGCTCGGTGGTGGATGTAACCAAATCGCCGTTATGCCAGAAAGTTACGCCCGCGACGCGGGTGGGAACGACTGGGGCTACCGCTCATACCAGTTCAATCCTGAGGTCACGCAGGCCTTGGATGAACTCGTGGTGCTGAACCACGAATGGGCACGTGCGCAGATTAACGACGAAGATTGTCCCGAACTGTCCGACGAAGAACTGCTGATTCACACCTTTGTGTTTTGGCAAGATTCTGAAGGCGTAGATCACCTCCAACCATGGCAAGAGTTCCGTCGGGCAACCGGCGAGGACAATGTCATCATGGTTCACCCGTCTGACGGGGCCATGATCGGTTGGCATTGTGGCGAAGGCGACAGCCAAGACAACCTGGCCGACAACGGCCAGTGTTTTGTCGAGGATGTTAACTTCTGGGGTTACCTTGGTGGTGGCGTTGTCCACCCCTGGGAAGGTGAAGTCCCGGCTAATACCGTAGACGTCACCAAATAACCCTTTTCAATTCTGTATACCTATCGCCGCCAGACCACAAGTCTGGCGGCATAGCCAAAGTCAATAATTTTCACAAAGAATTGTTGCTTTTGACTATGCTCGTACAAATAAATAGTAAAAATTAAGCGCTTTGCGCGGAAAAGTACTATGACAAAAATTTTAACAACACTGTTACTTTTTCTTTCACTCGTTTCGATGTCAGCATTTGGATACTTCTTTATGCTTACAAAACAAGCTGAAGTAAGAAACCAAGCTATTGCCGATTGTGCAGCAGCATATCGCTACAGCTTTAGTGAAAGTTCAGGAGCTACCATAACTGTTCCTGTTAGTGACAAATTTGATGAATGTTTACAACTTAAACACATCGAAAAATAAACATTAAAAATAAGTTAAAAGCCGGGTAAAACCGGCTTTTTTCGTGTTTTAAACACATTTTCATGGGGATTATTCCCTTACTACCCAATTGTCTTGATTTATGACCCATCCAGGAGCTTCTAGCTGTATATCTGGGTTCTCCCAAAAGATCTTAAAACTTACCCAATCAGAAACATCTATTGGGCCTGCTACAAAGCCACGTTCTGCACCAATACTCTTCCATTCAGGTGAAAATAAAACTGAAGAATCCATCCCAGGAATGCCCCCGACTTCAAGTTGTGTGTCCTTTTCTAGATTCCAGAGTTCTAACCAGAGCGTATTTTCGGTTCCTTTTATAACAAATTCGGGTTCAATTACTCTGAAAACCGTAAAGATGTCGCCTTCATAGACTACAGGATACCTTGACCAGAAGTGATCTATGTATGGATCTATATCACACATACGTCCCGGATAGTTTCTGCTATCGACTAAGATGTAGTCTTTAGGCTCAAATTTTTGATAATCAGAAATTCTGAGACTAAATGATTGCCAAGATGGACAACTTTCAAAAAAGCGAAACCCCAATACATTTCCATCTCTTTCTAGAGTATTTAGGACAAAGGGTGAATACTCTTCAAGAATGGTCAGTACTTTAGCATCCTTCTCAATCATTGATTGAATACCGGTATACTCAGATTGCATGGACTCGTTCCAAAGTTCATATGAACCAAACGAAGCATAGGCTTGAATGTACTTCCACCAACTTATCGGACCAAACCAAGTTCCCATAAGTATATCTAGAACTAACAGCAACATACCAAAAAATTGAGCAACACCGCTCTGTTTATATAACGTTCTAACCAAATCAAAGAAACTAGATGCGCCCACACCAAATAATAAAGCAGCTGGTAAAACCCAGGGTAATGCATAGTAATCGTGCGTTCGTGTTCCCCAAGAAAGCAACGCTGTCAACAAAATACAGCTTAATACCCATGTTACTAAGACTGTTGAAGAAAATCGTGAGTTTTTTTTAACTGAAACAAACAGACCCACCGATGCAAAGAAACCGCCAAGTGGAGTGAGTAACTCACCAAATAATCTTTCAGTTCCAAAGGTAATTGGCCACTGTGTCTCCTTCCAAAATGGAAAATACCCCTTATGACCATGCATAAGCGTAAGAAAATCGGGATCTGAGCGAACCGAATCTGGAAAGGTGGCTATCCACAGACGCCAGAGCAATAACAAAAGTAAAGGTATACCCAGTGCAAGTACTGCTTGAACCAAGAATGTAGCGACTTGTTTGTTTTTTCTGGTCCCAATAAGTACTTTTACTAACTGTTGCAGATGTTCTCCAAAAAGAGCTACAAATAAAAGTAGTCCAAAAAGTACGTAACTTGGTTTTGAAAGTATTGCCAACCCAAATCCAAGACTCATCACGAGTAACCACTTACTATTAGTTTTAGCCTTCACCGCAGCATAGACAGATAAGGAAAATCCAAAAAGTGACAGAATATCAGGAGTAACCGCTCTTCCCCAGAATGAAAACCCCGGAAAAAACTGCATAGCAACTGCACCAACTGCACCAGGCAAATCTGACTTAAATAACAGTCTGCCAGTTAAAAAAACAATAACTCCAATGCCACATGCAAGCAAAATGTTTACAAATCTGACTGCAACTAGACCAGTAGACACAGTCGAGACAAAACCAATGATAGCTTCATAAAAAGGCACTTCTGCTAAAAAATATCTCCCAGTGTTGGCTGGATCTGGGGCATGATAAAAGGTTGGAGCAAAAAAACTAGCTTCACCAGAGGCCAACTTTTGGCTAATTACCCAAGTATCTGTCTGCCTGAAATTGTGCCTGTCAACAAGTGGTCGCTCTATATTGTAGAGGCGCGAGAGAATACCAGCTACAAAAATACACAAAAATACCACCCAGAATCTCTTTTTCATATATCTATAATAGCAGTTTTTAGCCAAGTTGTCTCATATTTAATATAATCCTATAATATTGACGTATTACTGTTTCCGTGTTATAATTACCTCAAGTTAAGTAATTTTGCTTGACTGTATATCCTGAAATACTAGCGCATGCAGACGCTGCGTAATGTATTTTAGGACTGCACATTCACATAGGAGAAAAAAGTGAAAAGAATCTTATTGATCCTAGGGACATTCGTTCCTACAATTCTTATTCTGTTCGTCTCATCTGTGGTTTTTGCTAAACCAGCAGATCTGACAGCCACTGTGTTTGGTAGCGGTGAAACCTTTACCATTACGGTAGAAGGCGGCACAGGCCTCGAGCAAATCGAAGCCTATACACCAAACCAATTGGTCTTTACACCGGAATGGACTTTGATCACCACTAATACATACCAGGCCGTGATCACAAGCACTACTGGCTGGGACAGCTTCACGCTGTTCTGGAAAGACCAAACCTGGGTAGATCAACATGACACCTGGGAAAATAACGGTGACGGTTTTATGGTCCGCGCTCAAACACCGCCGGCACCACAACCAAATCCAATTACTGCAACCGTTACTGGTCAAGGTGAAAGCTTTACCATAACGGTAGAAGGCGGGACAGGAACCGAGCAATTAGAAGTGTACCGACCTGATCAGTATGTCTTTACGCCGGATTGGACGCTAGTTACAACTGGCACCTATCAGGCGATCATAACAGACACAACGGGTTGGGACAGCTTCACGCTGTTCTGGTTAGATCAAACCTGGGTTGATCAACATTCTACCTGGGAAGATAACGGTGACGGCTTTATGATTCGTTCACCTAAACAGGTATTTTGGTCCTTCCTTCCGTTCATTCGGAAGGACTAGTTCTCCTCTGTGTTAGCCCCCGGCCTCTGAAAAGAGATCCCGGGGGCTTTCTATTTATAATCCTATAATATTGACAAATCACCATTTAAATGCTATACTTGTATCTAGTATGAAACAAAAAGACACACATACACCAATAATCAGTGTCGTTATGCCTGTGCACAATGCAGCGGCGTACGTTTCCCAAGCAATTGAGAGTATTCTCAATCAAACTTTCACTGATTTTGAGTTTATTATTCTCGATGACTATTCTACCGACGATTCTCTTACGATTATTAAAAAATGGTCTAAAACAGATTCTCGCATTAAAGTCATCTCTAACACCAAAAAACCTGGTGTAAGTTCTGCGGCCAATCAGCTACATGCTGCGGCACAAGGAATGTATATAGCCCGTATGGATGCTGATGACATTTCAGAACCTACTCGACTAGAAGTGCAGCTTTTAGTTTTCAAAAAGTATCCTAAAACAGTTGCCGTTGGTAGCCAGTGTACCGTTATTGATGAAAATAACGCTACTATTGGTGAAAAAACTTTTCCTACAAAGCCTTCAGACATTAAAAAGATGTCTGGATATCTCTATCCTGTGCAACAGCCTTCTGTGATGTTTGCTACCAAACGTATTCCATCAGATTTTGTCTGGTATGACGAATCACTTTCATCTGCTGAAGAACATGAACTCCTCTTTAAGCTTATGCAGTTTGGTGACATTCGAAACACAAAAGAATCACTTTTACAGTATCGATTACATGCAACTAATACTTCAAAAGTACATCCTAAAAAGGATTACTCAGCCATCCTGAGAGCCCGAATCACTGGATTCACTACCTATGGCGTACCACTTACAGCTAAAGCTGTAGTACTTAACATTGTTCAATTCATCTTTGTAAGCCTCTTACCTGAGAAGGCACTCTTTAGCATATTCAGCCTCCTTAGAGGCATGAACAGAAAGGAGACCGCATATG
>Ga0210034_1003551_pt1 | contig 11011 bp, 13 predicted proteins | sample CryGeymeta201505_FD_185466 | JGI IMG/M metagenome (GOLD analysis project Ga0210034, IMG submission 185466) | Groundwater microbial communities from Crystal Geyser aquifers in Utah, USA - Crystal Geyser metaG 2015-05 (SPAdes) (version 2) | ecosystem: Environmental > Aquatic > Deep subsurface >... | reverse complement strand
CCTGCCGCACAGCGATTTTCGACAAGACAGGCACACTGACCTACGGCAAGCCGGAGGTGACAGAGGTGCTCGCAGCAGAGGGCGTAAACGGGAATGATGTCTTGCGCCGTGCCGCCAGCCTGGAGCGCTATTCAAAACATCCGTTGGCCAGTGCCATTTTGGCGGCGGCGGAAAAGGCAAAGTTGTCTCTGATGGACGCGGATGCTGTATCCGAAAAGCCGGGGCAAGGATTAACCGGAACCGTAGATGGACACGAAATTGCGGTGACAAGTCGCAAGAAATTCCTCGCGGCAAATCCCGATAAGGGGGCGCTGCTGCCTGAAACGGCGGCGGGGCTGGAATGCCTGATCCTGATGGATGGAGAATACGCTGCAACCATCCGCCTGCGCGATGCGCCGCGCGATGACGGTAAGCCGTTTATAATCCATCTATCGCCAATCCATAAATTCAACAAGGTGATGATCGTATCGGGCGACCGCGAGTCCGAGGTCACATATCTGGCTGATCTTCTGGGTATCAAGGAAACGTATGCTTCACAAAGCCCTGAGCAAAAAGTCGAGATTGTGAGGCGGGAAACCGCGCTGGCGCCCTCGCTTTATATGGGTGATGGCATCAACGATGCACCTGCTCTGGCCTCCGCCACCGTCGGCATCGCGTTCGGCCAGCACAGCAGCGTTACGGCAGAGGCCGCAGGCGCAGTCATCATGGAAAACTCTCTGGTGAAGGTGGATGAACTAATCCACATTTCTGCCGACATGCGCAAGATTGTCCTGCAAAGTGCGCTGGGCGGCATGGCTTTGAGTGTAATCGCGATGGGCTTTGCGGCAGGCGGGTATATTACGCCTGTTGCGGGGGCATTACTGCAGGAAGCCATCGACGTTCTGGCCATCGCCAATGCCCTGCGCATGACATGGCAGAAGCGGATTGAGGCGGATATTACGAATGAAAACAATTAGGGCATTGTTTATAGCCGCGTTTATGACTTTAGGCTTCGCGCATGTGTGCCTTGCCGCAGAAAAATTTACTCTGGATAAGGCTGATACCATTATTCGTTTTAATGTCAGTTATTTTATATTAACGCGTGTCAGTGGACACTTTAATGATTTTACAGGTTCGTTTGTTATTGACCGTGATGACCTGAAAAACAGCAGCGTTGATATGGTTATACAAACCGATAGCGTCGATACGGGCTTCGCTGCGCGAGATAGTGAAATTCGCGGCCCCGGTCTGTTTAACGCGGTGCTTTATCCGGAAATGCGTTTTCACAGTCATATATTTGAGATTCGGCCAGAGGACAATGCGGGTCATATAATAGGTGAATTGAGCTTGCATGGTGTGACCAAGCCTATGGTTCTTGATCTGCACCAAGTGGCTGGCAAGCACAACAGCGATACAGTCGGCTTCGTTGTCACAGGTCAAATTAAACGATCAGATTTTGGGATGGATGGCTTTATGATTCCGGTGGGAGATGTTGTGACACTTCTGGTTTGTTACAACGTGCAAGATTGCAAGGCCCCAGATACCAAGCCGGAAATGTATAAGCCCCAGTACAATCCTTAAGCTATTTTTAAAGCGTTATAATGCTGGCCTATTATTAACTAAACCGTCCTGATCTCCACCTTGCCTTCAAGCGTTCTTTGAACGGGGCATTTGGCGGCGACGTCGATGAGTTTCTGGCGTTGGTCGTCAGTTAGATCATCCCCATGCACGATCACGTGTTTTTCAAATACGCCGACCTTGTTGAGTTTTTGAAAGGTGAGTTTGACCTCGACCTTCTCCAGCGGCCATTTTTCCCGAAGCGCGTACCAGCGCACCGTCATGGCGGTACATTCCCCGAGCGCGGCGGTCAGGAGATCATAGGGCGCGGGGCCGAGATCTTTACCGCCCGCATCCTCAGGCTCATCGCCCTTAATGGTATGCCCGGAGACATCGATGGATACGGCGAAATCGCTTTCACCCGTTTCAATAATATGCGCGGTGATGGTTTTATCGACTGACATTTGTGCGTCCTTCTTTATTCATTGATTTGATACAGACCGTTTTGCTCTAAAATAACCCTGACCAACCGTTTTATATCATACCCTTCAGGTTCACTTCAGGTTCAGCGCACATTCTTGATAACAGAAACAAGAATTAAGGTGCGCAAAAATGATAAAACTAACGTATCAGGAAAATGCCCTCAATACAGCCAGCCTGTATTTGCAGGAAGGTCGCGCCCGCAAAGTTAGCCCACTCACGCCGTCGGTTATCAGTATTACCAACTTGTTTGAACCGGAGCGCCAAAGAGTCGAAGATTTCATCAGGGCGATTTATAAGCAAAGTTATAATGCCGATATCACGGTGAATTACCCTGTTTTGATGAGCGTGCGGAATGCGGAGAATGATATTCTGGCCGCTGTTGGATTTCGATATGCCAAAGATAAGCCGCTATTTTTGGAACAATATACGCAAGAGCCAATAGAGAAGTTTCTGGGCTGCTCACGTCATGAAGTTGTGGAGATTGGCAATCTGGCGTCTGCCGGCCAGGGGGCGTCAGCGTTCTTGTTTGCGGCTTTGGCTTCATATCTGAATAATAAAAATGTTCTCTACGCCGCAATTACCGGAACGGATTTTCTTCATCGTTATTTTGAAAGGATAGGCTTACAACCTCGCAAAATTTGTGATGCAGATATTGATGCCGTGCAGGAGAGCCAGAAAAGCTGGGGCAGTTATTACGATACCCAGCCTCGTGTGCTGGTTGGCTCCGTTGAAACGGGCGTAAAGCGCTTGAAAACAATGCTCGGTGCCAAGTTTAAAGAATCCCGCCCCCGTCTTTATCCCCGTTTACATTATAAAGGGGATCAGGGCTGATGTTATTTGAAGCAATCAAAAAACATGATCCGGATAAAATTGCCCTGCGCGATGAAACGCGCGCCATATCTTATGGCGATCTGGAGTGTGAAATTCAAACCCGCATGGATGCGCTCTATGGTGTTTCTGTTTTAGGCATTGCGCTGGATAACAGTGTTGATTGGGTTTTATGGGACTTAGCCGCGTTAAAGGCTGAAATCCCGTGCGTCCCTGTGCCGCCGTTTTTTACGAAGGATCAAGTTTCTCATCTCCTCCACTCTGCCAGTGTTTCGCATATCCTGTCCCCCGAAGGGTTGCGCGACACTGGTACAGGGAGAGAGGGCGTTTTGCCGACCGGAACGGCCAAAGTGACTTTTACGTCCGGCACGACCGGAACGCCGAAGGGTGTTTGTCTGCCAAAATCCGCGATGGAGAAGGTCGCCAGCAGTGTTGTTGATGTTCTAGACGATGAATTTGTCGGCATTCATGTCAGTGTTCTGCCGCTGGCAGTGCTGTTGGAAAATGTCGCTGGGGTTTACGCAGGGTTAATGGCCGGATGCACGATTAATATTTCGAGGCTTCAAGCCTTTGGCGGCAATTACGAGAATGTCCATAAAGTTCTGAAAACCACTGAAGCCAATTCCGTGATTTTGGTTCCGGAAATTCTGCGAACTCTCATGGCGCAAGTCGCGGTTCATGGCCCGTTGCCGCATTTGAAATTTATTGCCGTTGGTGGATCGAAGGTTGATCCGGCGCTGGTGCAGCAGGCGCGCGCCATGGGCTTGCCAGTCTATGAAGGATACGGCCTATCCGAATGCGCGTCCGTCGTTTCACTCAATACACAGAAAGATGATAAACTTGGCAGCGTGGGAAAACTTCTGCCCCATATCAAGGCGCGGATTATTGATGGTGAAATACAGATTAAAGATCCTGGCTTTTTGGGTTATATCGGCGAAGCTGCGCCGCATGTTTTTAACACAGGCGATCTGGGCCAGTTGGATGATGACGGCTTTTTATCAGTCACAGGGCGGAAGAAAAATGTCCTGATTACATCATATGGACGCAATGTCTCCCCGGAATGGGTTGAGGCCGTGCTTCTGGCTCAGCCCTCAATTGCCCAAGTTATTGTCTACGGTGATGCACAGCCCGGTTTAAGCGCTTTTGTGGTTCCCGCCTCTTCCGATGCCAATATTGAGGCCGCCATTCTGGCCTCGAATAAAGCGCTTCCTGATTATGCACAAGTCAAAGACTTTCAAATCGTTCCCCCCTTCACGGTGCAAAACGGCACGCTCACGGGTACAGGCCGCCCGCGCCGCGATCAAATCTTAACCCTCTATACCCAAGGCAATGAAAAGGAGAAAACCCATGAGTTTTTACAACACGCTAGTTAAAGAAACGGAAAGCGCACGCAATGGACTTTATATGGTGCCGCAGCTGACGGACGGCATGCAGGGTGATATCAGCCGCGAAACCTATATCGCCTATCTCACCGAGGCCTATCATCATGTATCGCATACCGTGCCGTTTCTGATGAGCATGGGATTAAAACTGCCGCAATCCAAAAAATGGCTGCATAAGGCGATCATTGAGTATCAGGAGGAAGAAGTCGGCCATGAAGAATGGATCCTGAACGATATAGAGGCCGCTGGCGGCAATAAGGAAACGGCGCGTAAGGCCACGCCCAATCTGGAGACGCAAGTTCTGATTGCCTATAATTACGATTATATCACCCGCAAAAATCCGGTCGGTTTTCTGGGCATGGTGTTTATGTTGGAAAGCACCTCAACGCAAATTGCCAATAAAGGCGCGGATGCAGTGAAGGACAAACTCGGTCTACCTAAAAAGGCTTTCTCGTACCTTTATTCTCACGGCGAGCTGGATATCAGTCATATGAAATTTTTCGAGGAAACGGTGAACAAGATCACCGATCCTGAAGATCAGGCCGCGATTATCGAAGTGGCGCAAAACACTTTCCGCCTGTTTGCGAATGTCTTGCGCGCTATTCCCCATAAAGGAGAAATGAAACATGCAGCCTAAAGGACTCTTGAGCGGGAAAACCGTTTACATCACCGGCGGAACGGGCGGGATTGGTACGCCGCTTGTCCAGCATCTAAAAGATGCGGGCGCCAATGTGATTGTTTATGACATCGAAAAGGACGGTGATCTGGTCGGCAATCTGGATCAGACCTGCGCGTATTTGAAAGCCAATACGCCTAATATCCTCATTAACATGGCGGGGTATAACGTCTTTGATTATTGCGAGGAGCAGGATCTGGAAGCGATTATAGCCCTCAACATGATGGTTCCGGTCAGGCTCTCTCAGGCTGTTCTGCCCGGCATGAAAGCGCGGGGTTCCGGACAGATCGTCAATATGGGATCAATGACGGGACTCATTCCGCTGCCGCACCTGACTGGCTATGTTACCGCCAAGGCGGGACTAAAGGGTTTTTCCGATTGCTTGCGCCGTGAACTGGGCGGGACGAATATTACCGTCACCTATATTGTGCCGCGCGCTGTCCGCACCGCAATGAATACGGGCACGCGGGCAGAAATAAACGAGCGCACCGGCGTTCATCATGATGACCCCGTAGAAGTCGCTGCGAGGATATTTGAGGCGGTTATAAAGAAAGAACGCGAAGTGCGCTTCGGCTGGCCGGAACGGTTCTTCGCATTTCTCAATGCCAATTTTCCGAGGCTTATCGATCAGGGGTTGCAAAAAAACCGGAAAATCGGCGAGGAAATTCTGGACGCTGATAAGGCCAGAAAAAAGCAGCAAGCTCAAAAGGCGGCGGCATGAAAACAGCACTTAAAATCATCACCGCTTTATTTGGTCTGTTCTGGCTTGTTTTCGGCCTGAACAATTTTCTGCATTTCTTTCCTATCCCTGAACCTTCACAGGCTGGGGCGGATTTTATGCAGGCGCTGGAGAATACAGACTATCTGCTGCCGCTCGTCTATGGCGCGCAGATCATTGCCGGATTAATGCTGTTGGCTCGGCGATTTGTGCCGCTGGCTTTACTGCTTTTGGCTCCGATTGTTGCAAACATTCTGCTCTATGATCTATTCCTTAATCCGTCCGGTCTTGTGATCGGCGGCTTGATTGGCGCGCTGTATGCCGCTGTTCTGTTCGATCATAAACAAAAATTCATTCCCCTGTTAAAACCCTAGAAAAGGAGACACTCTCATGAAAAAAACACTGATTTTATCAACGGCGCTACTCGCGCTTTCAACGCCATCCATGGCACAAAATTACGGAAGTGTGCTTACGCAACAGCCACAAACAGCAGTCGTGCAGCCGCAAGAAGTCCAGCAAGATCCCGTCATGGAACAAATTCGCTATCTTCAAACCGAATGGGCGCGGATCAAATATCAAATGCCCGACGAAGATGCGCAGATCACTGCTCTCGAAAAACTCGGCGCGCATGCGCAAAAAGTGACAGAAACCTACACGGATCGGGCTGAGCCGAAAATCTGGCAGGGGATCATTCTCTCAACAAAAGCCGGTATTGATGGCGGGGTCAGCGCTTTGGGAACGGTCAAAGAGGCAAAAGCTTTATTTGAGGCGGCGTTGAAGCAGAACCCACGCGCGCTTGACGGTTCGGCTTATACATCGCTTGGCTCACTTTATTATCAGGTTCCCGGATGGCCTGTTGGCTTTGGCGATGACGAGGAAGCGGAGAAGAATTTGAAAATGGCGTTGCAAATGAACCCGAATGGCATTGACCCTAATTTTTTCTACGGTGATTTTTTAATTGAAGATGACCGGGAATCCGAGGCTAAACCCTATCTGGAAAAGGCGCTTATGGCTCCTGATCGTCCGGGCCGGGAATTGGCAGATGCCGGGCGCAGACAGGAAATCAAAGCAAAGCTTGCGGAAATTCAATAGGATAGAGATTAATCATGATTACTGTTGTGATACCTGTTCTCAATGAACAGGATAATATAACTGTTTTGCTTAAAGAAATTGTCGAGATTTCGCAAATTGTTCCTATCAGCGAAGTGATTTACGTCGATGATGGGAGCACCGATAGAACATTTGATGTTCTGAAATTCTTACGTAAGGACATTCCTATATTACGAATTATCCAGCATGAAAAGCGTTCAGGGCAATCCGCAGCCTTTATGAGTGGTGTCCGCGCCGCAGGAAATTCCATCATCGTTTTAATGGATGGCGATGGACAAAATAATCCTGCTGACATTCAAAAATTGTATGAAATCTATACCACCCATCAAAAAGAAAACAAAAAAATAATGGTGGCGGGACAACGCGAAAAGCGTTACGACAATGCCCTGCGCCGCCTTTCATCAAAATATGCAAATGCGATTAGGTCTTATGTCTTAAAAGACGGCATGAGGGATACTGGTTGTTCCTTAAAGTTGATGAGAAGGGAAGACTATCTCCGGTTGCCGTATTTTGATCATATGCATCGATTTTTACCAGCCTTGCTTATGCGCGATGGCGTCAAAATTCTAACGGCTGAAGTATCGCACCGCCCGCGTGAGCGCGGAGTATCCAAATATGGGTTTTGGGACAGGCTATGGGTTGGCATTTTTGATCTTGTCGGCGTTCGCTGGCTTCTGTGCCGTGGTCTTCCATACAATCTTAATTCAAAGGAAATTCTGTAATGTTTAATAATTTACTGCACTTGTTCTTTGAAGCGAACTCGCTCTGGCTCATTATTGGTTTTATAGGGCAAGGTCTTTTCTTTATGCGGTTTCTCGTGCAATGGATTGCCACGGAAAAAGCAAAAAAGAGCGTTATTCCAGATTTGTTTTGGTATTTCAGCCTTAGTGGAGGCACCATACTTTTTTCCTATGCGCTTTATCGTCAGGACCCCGTTTTTATTTTAGGACAAGGCTTGGGCATTTTTATTTATTTGCGAAACCTCTATTTTGTCAGAAAGAATAAAAATGGCGCGTAAATTTGATCTCTACGGCCCTTATATTTTACTGGCTATCTTGTTTATCACCGCCGTTTTATTAAGGCCAGTGCTTCCTATAGATGAAACGCGGTATCTAACCGTAGCGTGGGAGATGTTTCTGCACAAACAATATACGGTACTAAGCCTGAATTTTCAGCCGTATCATCACAAGCCGCCCATGTTATTCTGGCTTATAAATGCTATGTGGGAAATTTTTGGCGTAAGTCGTTCAGCGGCACTTATTCCCATCTTTGCGGCCTCTGCCTCGGTTATGTTTCTAACGCAGAAGCTTTTAAAAGAACTGGTGCCCGAAAAACAATGCGCTGCCAAGCTTATACCTTGGCTGTTAATTGGATCAGTGCCTTTCCTCATTTATAACACGCTGATTATGTTTGATGTTCTGCTCACGGCTTTTGTTCTGGCAACATTTCTTACATTTATAGATCACGCTAAAAATCCGAAATTTTATAAGCCAGTATTGGCAGGCGTTTTTATGGGGCTGGGCGTTCTAGTGAAAGGTCCCGTGATGTATTTGTATGTTCTGTGGCCTTTGGCATTGTATGGATTTTGGAAATGGGAGGCATTCATTAGTAACAAGCAGTTTTATAAAGGTCTGCTTTTTGCTGTAATTATTTCCATTATTCCCATAGTAGCATGGCTTTTGCCAGCCCTATCCCAAACGGGAGATGACTTTGCCTTCTGGCTGGTATGGAATCAAACAGCAGGTCGAATTTCCGGTAATTTCAGCTCAGCGCATGTGCGCTCTGTCTTCTTTTACCTGATAATCTTACCAGTGCTGTTTTTACCGTGGTGTTTTTTGCCTTCATTCTGGAGAAACATCAAACGGCTTCCAGAGGTAAAACCCTTTAAGTTTTTAATGGCGGCAACAATTCCCGTCTTTTTGAGTTTTTGCTTTATAGCCGGAAAGCAACCACATTATCTCGTCCCTCTTTTGCCGTTTCTGATCATAGCCTTTGCTCTGTTACTTGAAGAAAAGAAGCAAATCGTGGTGATGAGTTTAACTATGGTTAGTATTCTCATCTTCGGGCAAGCCATAGCAAGCCAGACAGTTTTTAAAAAATATGATCTTGGCCCTGTATCTAAATTTTATAGTGCAGGTAAAGATTCAAATTGGGCATTTGTTCGTAAATACCAGGGAGAGATTGGCTTCTTGGCAAAAGTCGACAAACCGATGTATAGCATTGAGAGCAACCAGTTGGAGGACTGGTTTAATCAGCACCCAGGAGGAAAAGCAATCGTACGTTATAGTGCCCAAGATGATATGAGCAAATATGTTAGACTTTTTTCTCAGCCCTATAAGAGCAAATACATAGGTATTTTTAAAGAAAGATATCCTCAACATGAATAAATATCCTTTATCTATCCGCGCTCTGCATTGGTTTACTGTCACACTGATCACTTTGCAAATTCTATTTGGTTTTCTCATGGAGGATTGGGCACCACTTTTTTATGGCCACATCATTCTCGGATCAACTCTACTGCTGACGAGCATTCTACGCCTGTTTTGTCGTAAGAAGTGCCATTTGCCTTCAAAACCACATAATCTCACCAAATTGCAATGGAAACTGGCAAAATTCGGACATGTCTTGCTCTATATAGGTCTAATATTCGTTCCTATTTCAGGTGCCTTAGCTGCTATATATAAAGGATTATTTGAAGAAGTGCATGAAACGATGGTGTTTTTATTTATTGGTCTCATAATTGGCCATGTCTTAATGGTTATGAAACATCTGGTTTTGGATAAAGTGAATTTAATAAAGCGCATGAGCCTATGAGAATACTTCTGGTAGAAGATGATAAAAATTTAGGTAAAGCCACGGCGGAAGGATTGAAAGAAACTTACGCCGTGGACTGGGTTCGCACGTCTGAAGAGGCGCAGGATGCAATGGCAACAACGTCTTACGCTCTGATTGTTCTGGACATTAATCTGCCGGGCGCATCGGGATTGGTGTTTCTGGGGGGCTTGCGTAAAAACAAGGATCAAATCCCTGTCTTGCTTTTGACCGCCCGCGATGCCGTTCGTCACCGCGTAGAGGGCTTGAACGCCGGGGCAGACGATTATCTGGTTAAGCCGTTCGATCTGGATGAATTGCTGGCACGCTGCGCTGCTCTTATACGCCGCAGTGCAGGACAAGCCGCTCCGGTTATCACGCATAAAAATATCTCATATGAGCCCGCCAGCGGCCATCTGGAAGCCGACGGCAAGCCTGTGAATCTGTCAGGCCGTGAGCGCGCGATATTTGATTGTCTGATCCGTAATATTGGCCGTAGCGTTTCAAAAGAAAAAATAACCGAAAGCGTTTATGATTGGTCATCTGAAGAGATTGAAAGTAATACGATTGAAGTGCATATCGCATCCCTGCGGCGCAAGCTGGGGCGTGATTTGATCAAGACACAGCGCGGTGTGGGGTATATGATTGAACCATGAAAAATCATGCCAGCTATTATTCGCTTCGCAGCCGTCTGCTCGCCTGGATCAGTGTTCCGATTGTTATTGCAACGCTTCTGGCACTGGCGTCGAGCTATTATTTTGCTCGTCATGAAATTGAAGAAGTCTATGATGCACAGCTTGTGCATTCGGCAAAAGTGCTTCTGCAGCTCACAGAACATGAAATTATGGAGGATGAAGGGTTTCACCTTGGGATTGAAAACCCGGATCTTCAGCACAGATATGAACGCCATCTTGGCTTTCGGGTCTGGGTTGGAGATGAGTTGATTACCCAATCCCCCAATACAAAGGACTTCGATAAATTTGAAGCACGCCCGGGGTTTTCAAATCAGGTTGTGAACGCCCATGAATGGCGCTTTTTTGTGTTTCTAGATCCGGTCAATAAAATCAAGATCGAGGTTTCCGAACGCTATGACATTCGCTATGAGCTTATTATCCAATTGATGGTTTCGCTGATTGTTCCAGCCTTGATGTTCCTTCCGGTTATCCTGCTGATTATCTGGATCGGCGTGCGCAAGGTTCTTAAGCCAGTGGTGAAAATCTCTGCCGATGTTGATAAGCGTGGGAGTGATGATCTTTCCCCCATACAAAAAGAAGCCATGCCGCAGGAAATTGCACCGCTCATAGCCGCGCTCAATCGGCTTTTTAAACGGCTGGAAGAGAGCTTTAAGCGGGAGCGTGAATTTACCGATCACGCCGCGCATGAGCTACGTACACCACTGGCTGCTATGAAAACCCAAACGCAGGTGTTGATGAAAAAGGCCAGAGATATACCTGAATGCGCGGATGG
>Ga0210034_1003529_pt1 | contig 11055 bp, 10 predicted proteins | sample CryGeymeta201505_FD_185466 | JGI IMG/M metagenome (GOLD analysis project Ga0210034, IMG submission 185466) | Groundwater microbial communities from Crystal Geyser aquifers in Utah, USA - Crystal Geyser metaG 2015-05 (SPAdes) (version 2) | ecosystem: Environmental > Aquatic > Deep subsurface >... | reverse complement strand
GAACCCGCCTGCGATCCTCGCTGACTTTGGCGAGCCGTTCTGCGCGTGCGCCAGGTCGGATGAATTCGAATTTACAGAAACAATGTTGCACTAACTTTAGCAACAACAACCTATCATTGTCAGTATCAGCTGCAGCATCCCGCCTACATGACCGAAGTTATTCAAAATTACACTTCATTCTTGAATCCGCCAAGTATTTTTGATCAACTTAAATGGGATTAATAAAAAACCGAGTGGCGCTGCAAGCGTTAATGTTGAATATCCAACCTGCCCGATCAGCAAACTAATAAACAACCCGGCCCATGCTATATGTATGCTTAACCATAAGTCATTTTTTTTAGCATAATCCGCTTGTCGCATAAAAATTAAGAATGGCAACAAGCTGGTTAACAATATAGTTAACAATATAGCAGCACTGTATTTTTCTATATCTACCTGTGGTTCTACCTGTGGTTCTACCTGTGGTTCTACCTGTGGTTCTAAATTCCCCACAAGCACAGAAAGGCTTCCGTGCGCTGCTAATGCCAGAATGCTATCGCCGTAAAAGTTTAGATTTTTAAACACGCCAACTATCAACCACGGCATAAAAAGTAGCAACACAAAGCACATTGCAATAAATTTATTATATTGACCATTTTTCTTTTTAAAATCTCGAAACAGATAACAGACCGCAAGCAAGAAGATGGCGAGAAACGCCACTGTTAGGGTGCCGCTACTCACAGACGCAAACAACATAGCAACTGCGAGATGAAAAAAATACAACAAAGATGAAATTATTCCCTCACTGTATAGAGCTGGAGCTGTGAATATCATTAGGATCCCCACATGTGCCCATACAATCCTGCCATTCATGTATTGCCCTAATACCAAGTAAGCAAATAAAAATAGTAGAGAGACGAAAATAATTACATCGCGCTTGATTTGCATCCGTTTCAAGTATGCGTAAACATATATTGGGAGGCTCAACACGACAATGCTGGTCGCCATATTGAAAATAATGTTCCGATCAATACCAAATACATAGCTCGCCAGATATACCGGACTAACCAAAAGATAACGTAGTGCGTGCGGATGAAAGTTCTGAACTAAATCAAGAGGATTTACTCCCAGTATTCCAAGATACTCAACCTGCCCCCATAAGGAAAAATGAAATATATTGAAATGGGCAAATAGCCATGCAAAGAATATCGCCGCAATCATCACTAAAAGTATGTTTAATTTTGTTATCAGATGCGGCCTGTAGTCCAGACCGATTAATCTCCACCCAATTGTTTTAGAGCTCAAAACGTTCTCTCCATGTATTTAATGCCGCTATTGCCCTTAGTGAGCGTGTTGCGTTTATTTTGCCTGCCTGGTGTGCGGTGAACGTCTCAAGTACCGATGTGGCATTAATAGTGTGATGTATTTGTTTGGGAGAAAATCCAAACTGAATGGCTTGTGTCTCTGACTTGAACCATTCCCCAATCGGTACGGTGAACATTTGTTTCTGACGATAGGCAAGTTCTGGGCCAATTAATTCTGCAACGGCTTTTTTATAGATGTATTTTGTTTCACCATTACACAATTTTAACTTCCCGGGAATGCGAAAGGCTAATTCTACCATTCGGTAATCAAGGAACGGTGTGCGCGCTTCAAGGCTTACGGCCATGCCCATGCGATCGGGCTTGACGAGGTTATTGCCGGGCAGCAATAGGCAGGTATCCAGATAGAGTGCCTGGTTGATTCTGTCCCAGTGTTGGACGCGCCCGAATACTTTGTCGGCAATATCTTTGCCATGCGGACCCTTTTTGTATGCTTCCAATTCGCCCCGATACAACAAGGCCTTGTCCGCCGGCGTGAGAAGGCCGGTGGCTTGCAGATAATTTTGCTGGAATTGTTCTGGCGTTGCTGTTACGGATTCCGGTCGGGAAAAAAAGTCGCGGTATTTGTCATACCCGGCGAATAGCTCATCACCCCCGTCTCCGGTGAGCACCACTTTGACATGCGCGGCCGCCAGTTGCGCTACCCGATAGGTTGGCATGAACGACGCGTCCCCATGGGGTTGATCGCAGTGATAAAGGGTCTTGGGCCACAGACTTAGCATATCAGAATCGACGCGTTCGCTGATGTGCCGTGTTCCAAATCTGTCAGCGGCTTGTTGCGCAAAGAGGGATTCGTCGAAACGCGAATCATTAAAGCCAATACAGAAAGTTTGAATTTGGTATGGCGCATGAGCTGCCATCAGGCCCACGATCGTGCTGGAATCAACTCCGCCGGATAGAAACGCGCCAACCGGCACATCCGACCTCAAACGCAGACGAACGGCATCTTCTAGTGTGTTCAGGAACTGGTCGATCCATTCTTTTTCACTGCGGTCTTCTTGCTCAAGCTGGGCCGCGTCCCACCAGCGTTTTTCACTCGTTCCGCTGGGCGACACCGTCAGGTAGTGTGCGGGCCGCAAGTGCCGAACGCCGGCAAATATGGTTCTGGGCGGGGGCACATAATTAAAGGTGAAATATTGGTCCAGGGCTGCGTAATCGATTTCTCGCTTGGCACGGTCTGCGGCCAGGATTGATTTTATTTCCGACGCGAATAGCAGTTGCTCGCCATCATCGGCGATGTAGAGCGGTTTGACGCCTATCCTATCACGCGCAATGAACAGCGTTTGGCAGCGCGCGTCCCATATCGCAATGGCAAACATGCCATTGAGTTTTGGCAGGAAGGCCATGCCTTCTTTTTCGTAAAGGCGCAGCAACACTTCGGTGTCGGAATGGGTCCGACAAGCAAACGGGGTATTTTTTAGATCTTCGGCTAGTTCGACATGATTGAATATTTCGCCGTTTTGCACGAGCGCAATTTGCCCGTCATCACTAACGATTGGCTGGTGGCCATGGGCGATATCAATGATGGATAGCCGTTGATTGCCTACCGCTGCGGCAAATTTATCGGCATGAAAAATGCCAGTGTCGTCCGGCCCCCTGTGGCGCAAACGATTGCCCATTTCTTCCAATACTGATGAACTTAACCGCCGCCCTTTGCGATTGATGTAGCCAAATATTCCGCACATTTAATTGCCGCCTCTGAATAGAACTTGTTTTGCTGTTAGCAGAATAATCCACAGATCGCGCTGGATAGAATGATTGGTCGCGTAGTCAATATCCATTGCCTTACGTTGTTCGGATGTGGCGCTGGAACGCAAAGTCGCCTGTGCCAGTCCGGTTAGTCCGGGTCGAACACGATGCCTGATTTCCCACTCTTGCTCGGTATATTCTGCTCTTTGGGCCGGCACATCTGGCCTGGGGCCAACCAGGCTCATGTCGCCAGCCAATACATTGATCAGTTGCGGGAGTTCATCAATGCTGCTGCGTCGAATGAACCTGCCTAGTTTCGTTATGCGCGCGTCGTTTGTGGCTGTCATGTAAGAGCCCAGCGATTCCGCGTTGGCGATCATGCTGCGAAATTTTATAATTTTAAATATGCGGCCATCTCGACCGACGCGGTACTGAAGAAAAAAAATAGGCCCGTTTGAGTCAAGTTTTATCATGATGGCAACCGCTGCCAGAAAAGGTGCGATCATCATAAGCATGATTAAAGACAGCAGGACGTCAAAGATTCTTTTCACGCAACTCTCTCATTTTCAGGACAACTTTTCCGGTTGCGTTTACTAGTGCTTGCTTGTTGTCTTGAAACAGTTCTTGCGACCATTTGCTGATAAGTTGTTCCGATAAACGTAATTTTTCGATTTCTTTGCCAAAATCCAGGTTGGCATGCAAGTCGTCAATTGATTGCGAATGGCGGTGAAAGGTTCGTGACAGTATAACTGCGCTGGAGCTTAGCCTTACGTGCTCGCCCAGTATATGTTCTGCTGTTACCATTCCTTCACCAATGCGCGCAATGCCCCCAAAGCCGAATGGCTTGCCATATTTTTTGATTACATTTGCCATTCGCTCCACGGTGCCGTCTGCCAATAATTCGAACATGAAAGTCCGTCGCATTTCAATGTGCAAATCATTCAAACCAATGAACAGCTTATCGACCTCCGGCATGGCGGCAACTTCTTCCAGACATTCGCAAGCCCCCAGCGTTTCAATCAAGGGGATGCATCGAGCACGTCCTGCAACGGCAGCACAAAAATTTCCAACTTCGGCGGCTGTGCGGTACATGGGAAGCATGATCCAGTCGGCCCCGCTTTCAATGACCGATTCAATTTCATTTTCAGAATTTTCGCTCCACGGATTTATTCTGACCAAAAGTTCGGCTTTATGCGCATGCCGCACACCATCCAGTTCGGTTCGTATCGCTTGAACATCCTGGATGGTGTGTTTGCTGATAAGGGTGTCCAGATGCCCTTGACGGGCATGTTTCCCAATGATTTCCAAATCGACAAATATATGGCTAACGCCATGTTTGACGGCAAATATTGCGATGTCAGGCTGGTTGGTAATAAGAAATAAATCGATCACTTTTTATCTGCGAAATATTTTGTGTTTAATTTCCGAACTGGCGGCCAAGACAACTACGCTTAATACAATTGTGAACATCGCTGCCAACGACAGTCCTATCCACGGATTTTCCTGGAACCTGTCAAATAGGAGGGACAGCATAGCAAATGCGGACAACACTGCAAGCAAAGGAAAGTTCAGGTTGGTATCAGCCATAAAAAGTTTCCAGCGTATATGGTGTTTTTCTCCCAGCTCATACATTTGGATCAGCAATACAAGACTATATGCAAGAATAAGAGCATACATCAGCACAATCAATCCTCCTTGCCGGATCGATATTATCGCCATTGACGCAAAGGCCAGCATTCCAACCAAGCCGGACCAGGCTATCATGCGCATGCCTTTTGCGGATGCCAGCGCCGCACTGGTGATCGAAATTCCCCCCTGCAAAAGCAACAGCACGAAGCCAACTGTCGTTAACTTTGCCACTCCATCCAGCGATGCGCTGTCCATCTTTCCCCAACCGAAGGCGATATCGGCCAGCGAAGCGGCAAACCAAATGCAGGGGAGCATAATCACAATGGATAACAAGATAGAAAAACGCAAGCTTCGGAATAGCAGTGTTTGCCATTCCACGGTGTGTTCGCTCTGCCCCGCTTGAAATGATACCTGATGAGCCTTGGCTAGTGCAGGCAATGCCACGACTGAAATGACTGAAATTGCCACCCCCAGCGGCAATTCGATGAGTTTGCTCGCATAGTTGAATTGGGCAAGCGCTCCTTCCCCATATTGAGCAGCAAAGATCCTGCCAATTAATGGCAGAGATAGTATTGCCGCACTACCGAGGAGTGCCAGCAGGTAGGATTTCATTAGTGAAGATTTAACTAGCCACCCTCCCGGATCAAGCTGGCCCCTAGGCATATATCTTTTGCTGTTAATCCAGAGCACCAGATATCGCACTAGACCGCCCCCAATCATCGCTCCCGCAAGCCATATTAATTCATCCCCATTCAATAGCCCTTGGGTTATACCAAAAAGACAAACAACCAAGATGCCGTTATAGATACTGGTCGAGAATGCAGCCGACAAGAATCTGTTATTGGTTTGCAAGTAAGCCGTCGTCACCCCAGCCATTCCAATCAATGGCATTAGCCAAGCCGAGATTGATATCGCATAATGGGTCTGCTTGGCAAGGTCATCTGGCAGCTGCTGATTAAAAATATAAATGATGTTCGAGGGGAAAAAACTTATCAGAAACGCAAGGAACCCAAAAAGCAGAGCCGCCAATACAGTCAACTGCACATGGAGTTGCCAAGACTTGGACTCTGACATTCTGGCAAATTCCGGTATCAGCGCATATGAAAGTGCGCCACCCAGCAGAATATTCATAAGCAGATCCGGCAGAGTTAAAGTGATAATTGCAGCCTCTGCCCTTTGCCCGGCACCGAATGCAGCTGCAAGCTGGGCTTCTCTTAAAAATCCGAGCAGTCGCCCCAACAGGGTTCCGGACAGCACAAACAAACCTGCTTTTATCAACATGATTTCTTGGTGTAACCCGCCGCCAGAAGCGCGGCTATGGTAAAGCTGTAGAACGCGGTCACCAACGTTAAATTTAGGAAGTTGGCTGTTAACCCAAAGACCATGAATCCGCTTACAAAAAAGACACCCATGATTCCTGTTCGTCGTACATGGTTTATGGGTGATTTTGTAAATAGCCAGAATAGGCGGATTGGAATGATATAAATGGCAAGCATAGCCGTCAAACCAAAAATCCCCAGCTCGGCGGCACTTGCTAAAAGATCGTTATGCACCTCACCACGTCCAATGTGGGCCGCATATGGCGTTAATTTTTTTTCTTTGACCATCGGCTCCAATTGCAAAGCGAACCCATCCGGCCCGACACCCACAAACGGATGTTCCACAAAGACATCCAAGGCGGCGCCATATAATTGCCATCGAATTCCGGTTGAGCTATCTCGGTACCCTTGCTTATAGTTTGCGACATCTGTGATCAATTGCCTTGTTCGGTTATGCAAGTTATCGTTGACGAAATACAAAATACCCAATGCCAATGCCATCAACGAGACACTTGTTGCAAACACCCGAAATGTTATACGGCTACTATTGAAATAGACAAAGAGGATAAAAAAAACTGGTATTGCCAGCCAGCCGCCTCTTTCGCCTGAAGCCAGCGATGCAGCCGCGCCGGCAACAAAACCAAGCAGTTTCAGTAGCTGAAGAAGTAGTTTGTCGCGTTTTAACCAGTTTAGCATCACTAGAGACATCACACCGAGCAGTAATTCAAAATTGCCAAAATGAATTAAATCGAGGGTTTTTAGCCCCAATCGTCCATCTTTTATTTCTTCAGAAAGCACAAAACCAGCGATTGCCGCAACTGGGAATGCGAATTGTAAGACAGTTATAATTGTTAAACGAAGTCGCACCAGCAACAAGAACACTGGTATTCCTAGCCAGTATCGTGATGCCGCATCATACGGGTGCGCTGAAAGGGTTTGGTTCCACAGTTGACTGATTGAAATAGCAATCGACAAGCCAAACATTGACACGACATAGAGCGTCCATTCATGACGCCATTCTTCTTTATTCATTTCCTCTAATCGGATCGCCCATACTAATATTGAAAGCAATAACATGAGGATGAACACGCCGTTCATGCCACCCCTGACCGTGAGCATCAATAGCGGATAGGCCAGCAGCAGCAAGGCGGCGGCTTTCTCGACGGCCTGCAGTTGGCGCGGCATCATCAGCGAATGGCCCCGCTGATGACCATACTGCCGGATTTGGCCTTGGCGGGATGCAGCAGCACGTCGATCTGTTTGAAATGCTTGTTGTCATTGTGCCAGCCCGGCACGCGGTAGCCGTCCTGCCAACCCTGCGGCAGGAACATGGAAATGTCATTCACTGATTGGAAGTATGGCAAGTAGTTGTGCCCTTATTTTGCGGCTTATCCCGGCAGGCGTATTTCTTCCGGCAAGCTTTCCTGCTTGTGCCCCATTCGCGTCATTGCGTCCTGGCGTAAACGGTTGAAGGTCTCGATCAGTTTGAGGCTGTATTTCTTTGCCAGCGCCAAGTCTTCGGCAAACCCTGCGGGGTCGGTCATGTATTCATGCACGAGCCGGTTACGCAGATTGCGGATCTCAAGCCATTGCTCTGTGCTGGCGAGCACGCCCAACCGTTCGGCGCGATTGAGGGTTTCGATCTGGCTGCCCGGCACTTCGGCCAATGCAAGCAGCCAGCGGGGAAATAATTTTTCCGCCATCGCGTCTTGCATTCTGCCGAACCGCGACATGAAGGCTTCCAGCTGCTCGGCACGCGCGGGGGCTTGCTCAAGCCGGGCCACCCACTCGAAATCCACAGACTGGCTGAACAGACTCTTCCAGCTGTAGGCCGGGCGCCCTCCTTCTTTCGCGACGATCTCCAGCGTCTGCAGGAAGCGCGTTACCGGCAGATTTAAGCAACCATGTTTTGAGTCAAGCATTTCTTGGGTACCACGGAGCATTATTTTTCAACATTGAGTTCATGATGGTTAACAACTTTCTCATACAAGCAACGATCACGACTTTGGGTGGTTTACCCGCTTTTTTCAGGCGTTCAGCGAATGTCTTGATCGTGTCATTGCAACGTATCGCAGAGACGGTCGCCATGTATAAAACTGCACGTACATCAGCCCGTCCACCCCAGACGAAGCATTTGCCACAATGTTTTCCGCTGTCGTTGGCCAATGGTGCGACACCAGTCAGTGCTGCAATTTCGCGGCGATTCAGCGTCCCAAGCTCAGGACACTTGGCCAGCATTGTCAGGGTAGTCACTGCGCCAACGCCAGGAATGCCACGCAGTAGATCGTCCTTGGCTCGCCACACATCCGATTCGCGCAACTGCTTGCTCAAGCTGTTGTCCACTTCGGTAATCCGCTTATCCAACCATGCGATGTGTTGCTTCAAACTTTTTTGCAGCGGTTTTGAGACCGCTGTGCCGAGCCGGAGGATCTCTTGAACCCGAATGCCGATCAACTGCCGCCGTCTGCTAACCATGTCGTCCAAGGCGCGGGTGTCCGCATCTTTGAGCGATCGGGCCTGCGGTCGAATTGCTTTGGCAAACGCCGCCAGTACCGCAGCATCAACCTGATCCGTCTTGGCCAGCTGGCCTGTAGCCTTGGCAAAGTCACGCGCTTGGCGCGATTAATGACAGCGACCTGCAATCCCTTGCCAGCCAGTTCGGTCGTGATACGCACTTCCAATCCGCCCGTGGCTTCGATAACGATCAAAGTCGGATGATTTCTTTCAGGCGTTCGACGGTTTGGCTGATGCCAGCCTCATCGTAAGCAACATGCAACGTCTGTCCGGGTGGCTTGATGCACACGTCCAACGTGGATTTGGACACATCAATGCCGACAAACTTCTCCACTATCGTTTCATTCATTGCACCCATCCTTGCAAAAATGCGGGCTTATTTGCCCAAGCAACCGTTCGGGTTGTCAGTGAAAAACCGGCACGACGCTCCTTGCTACTCCACGGGCTTGGTGTCCCAAAGGCCGGTCGAGCTGCCGTGCCGGACCAGACTGCATTGGACAACAACAAGGTTAATACTGATCTGGGTCGGGTAGCGGCAGCGCATTACTGCGCCGCCGCCCCCTAAGAACCGTACGTGCGCCTCACAACGCATACGGCTCAAGCCTCTCAAAGGCATTTTTCAACACCCAGTTACACAACTTTTTCTCCAGCGTTGTTAATAATTCCTACAGCAATTGAGATGGTGCATTTTAAGATTGCTTGCCGCATCCGTTCCGCCGTCGGCTCTTTTCACAATATGACGAACTAACGTTTCGGAGTTTAAAACCCCCTAAAAACGCACTTAATTATTTGATTTAAATAAGAAAAGCGGTCTCACAAAGAGTATAATAATGGTTGCCTTGCAAACAGCCAAAACAACTCAGGAGACCGCGATGAATCATGGCACAAAAACGATAGCACTTCCAGAATTGACGGCGAATTTACTTCGAGACGGGGGTTGCCTCATCGACAACCTGTTTGCCGATCTGTGGAAACAGATGGGCATGAAAGCGCGGCTGGATCGAATCGGCTTTCACAAGCGCTCGGGCACGCCGGCGAACGAACTGGTGTACTGCCTGATGATTTGGGTCTGGCTGAAGGTGGACTCGGTTGGCATGTTTGCCCGGGAGTCCTTGAAGACCTTCTCCTGCGCCGAGAAAGACGCTCTGTATACGGCATTAAATCGGGAGGACTGGAACTGGCGTCACCTGCATGGCGGAGTTGCACGACAAGCGGTACGAAGTATTGAGACATTGGGCCGGCACAGTGCTTTTGTGCTGGATGATTCCATTCAGGTGCGCCATGGGAAAAAGATGCCGGGCGTATCCAGCCATTTTGATCACACCTCGGGACGATGTGTCATGGGGCAACAGGTTCTGACCTTGGGACTCTCCGGCGTGGGCGGCTTCGTGCCCATCGATAGCGAGTTGTTCACCGGCGCGACGAAGGCGCAAAAACTCCATCAACCGTTCCGCGATGGTCGCAGCATTGTTGCGAAACGTTACCGGATGGCGCAGGGCCAGACCAAACCCCAGATGGCGGGAGGCATGATCCGCCGGGCGCAACGCGCCGGAATCGAAGCGGATTACCTGCTGGCGGATGCCTGGTTCGGCACCAAACCGATCATCCGTCTGGCTGGCGAGCAGCTATTGATACCGGTTTTACGGATGAAGAAAAACACCATGAAATACCGGCTGACCGAGCGTTTGGAGGGGCGAGTAATCAGTCGGGAGAGGGATGTGAATACCCTCTATCAGTCCTGCGTCCGCCGCCAGTGGCAGAAAATTCCGGGGCAGCCGTATCAGGCGAAGGCGCTGGATGTCGAATTGAATTTGAGCGGCGCGCCGGACGAGGCGGATCAATGGATCAAGGTGCGCCTGCTATTCGTTCGCGGCATTGCCCAGCCTGAAAAAGCGCAATCCGGCAAACATGACTGGGCGGTATTCCTGACCACGGACACAAGCCTTGAGCCGCAACGCATATTGGAGCTCTATGCGATGCGCTGGGCGATTGAGGTGTACTTCAAGGAGGCCAAACAATATTTGGGTTTCCTCAAGGAGCAAAGCAATCACTACGCCGCCTATGTTGCCTCCGTCCACCTGACCGCCATGCGGTTTTGTATGCTGGTGATCGCCAAGTCGAGGCATCAGGCCAGCGGCATCGCGGATATGCGCCAACAGCTCGCGGCGAACGCCACGTCGATCGATTATGCCACGCGTCTGTGGCAGGTCTTTCGGGCCGTGATTGCGGGTGCGCTGGACGAACTGAATGTGCTGCTCGGGGATGTGGCCAATCAAGTCATGGAGACGATCGAACGGCATGTACAAAGCTTCTTTGTGCAAGCCCTGCAACTTGATGCCAGGACCTTGAGGCTGGAAGCCAAGTGAATCAAGGCTTGCAAAGGTATTATCGAGTTAAAATGAACTTCGAAACGTTAGAATGTTATATGGTTTGATCGGCGGCTTCATTGGGCGGGGTGCATGATGCGTGAGGTTTTCCTCAGTTAGGCGAATGGTATCAAAATCTGGCGCTGCTCCGGAGCGTTCCCGGTTTTTCCCCGGTCA
>Ga0210034_1003519_pt1 | contig 11080 bp, 14 predicted proteins | sample CryGeymeta201505_FD_185466 | JGI IMG/M metagenome (GOLD analysis project Ga0210034, IMG submission 185466) | Groundwater microbial communities from Crystal Geyser aquifers in Utah, USA - Crystal Geyser metaG 2015-05 (SPAdes) (version 2) | ecosystem: Environmental > Aquatic > Deep subsurface >... | reverse complement strand
GACCCTTCTGGCCTTATTTAGCTCTAATTATCCTTCTTTCAGGAGTTACTGCCTCACTATTTTTTATTCGTAAAACTGACTCATCTCTAATGAAGTAATCCTCCCGTTCCCCATCCATCTTTGCGGGCTTGCGAAGCAATCTACATCGTTCCACACCAGATCGTCCCATAATTTTTGACAAAAATAATTTTTCAGTAACATTTATTTTTCAAATTTGGTATTATATGGCGTATGTCTGCTATTCCTAAAATAGTCCATTATATTTGGGTTGGTCCTAATCCTATTACACCATTAGCCGTGCGATGTATAGCAAGCTGGAAAAAATATCTTCCAGATTACAAAATAAAACTCTGGAATGAAACCAATAGTCCAATGGATCATCATTATGTAAAAGCCATGTATGAGAAAGGGAAGTGGGCTTTTGTCTCCGATTACATCCGTTTTTGGGTACTTGCCAATGAAGGTGGCATCTACCTTGATACCGATATGGAGGTTTTAAAACCACTAGATGATTTTCTTGGTCAAGTCGGTTTTGTGGGGCGAAGCAAAAGTGGACACATAGAATCAAGTATCATTGGGGCTATTCCGCAAGCGGATTTTGTTCAAAAGGCATTGTCTGTTTATGATAAAGACCACGTATACAATTTGGTTACATCACCAGTAGTGCTACAGAATGTCATCAATGAGCTAAATGATATTAGTATAAAAATATACGACTACTCCTATTTTTTTCCTTGTGATGAGGGAGAAAAAGTCGATTCCTCCTCTCTAGCAAACGCTTATACAAATCACCACTGGGCTGAATCTTGGGTACCACATGCGCGCGTCCGCAAGCTGGCGCGACGTCTTGGTCTAATGCAAATTATTAAAAAGTTTGTATGAAAAAAATTGACCAAATTGAATTTAATAAAAAATCTCATAACCAAACTGCCAGTAAATATGAATCTCTGCACACTGAAATTTTTAATTCTGTTGAACAAGCGAGATTGTATGAAAAGTTAAAAGAAGTCAAATCATTGATTAAAAACAATAGTGGCCAACAATTCACTGCTCTTGATATCGGTTGTGGTAGTGGCAATCTCACAAGACACCTACTTGAGATTGGGTTTTTAGTAACAGCGGGAGATGTTAGTGAAGTATTTTTAGAAAAAATTAACTCCAATTTGCCAGAGGCACAAACATTGTTACTGAATGGTGAGAATCTAGTAAATGTTCCAAATGATACGTTTGATTTAGTTGTCACCTATTCAGTTCTTCATCATATTCCTGATTATGAAAAAATGGTTGGCGAAATGTGCCGTGTTCTAAAACCAGGAGGGGTTCTATATATAGATCATGAACATACTGAAAATAAATGGAATGGTGATGATGTACTAAGAGATTTTTATAAAGCTCAGTCCAAGTATTTATTTAAAGGAAAATGGAAACGTTTACTAACGTTAGCTTTTTATATAAATCGAGTAAAGCGTTTATTTAACCCTAAATACCAAGCTGAGGGTGATATTCATGTATTCCCGGATGATTTTATAAGGTGGACAAAAATAAAAGATGTTTGTAGGGAACACGGTCTTACGATAGTACAAGAAGATAGATTTCTTAACTACAACAGCTTGTACAATGATGAGATCTATAAAAAATATAAGAACATGACCCATGACATGGGTTGCATGATTGCGCAAAAATAATATGGAATTAAAACCAACTATTACGGTGATAATGTCATGTTTTAACGAACCAGTATCTTATGCAAGACAAGCAATTGATAGTATTCTAGCTCAAACTTTTACCGATTTTGAATTTATCATTGTTTTAGATAATCCAGTCAATCATAAGTTATCTATTTTATTGGCTAAATATGCTGAACGCGACTCTCGGATAAAAGTCATTGTCCACGAGAAACCAAAGGGATTAGCCACGGCTCGTAATCGTGCCATTTCAGAAGCCTCAGGGAAATTCGTTGCCTTGATGGATGCAGATGATATCGCCAAGCCGTCACGTCTGGTCGAACAATATGATTATGCAAGAAAAAACAACAGTGATTTTTTGTTCTCCCAAGCCACCTACATAGATGAACAGGGGAAAGAAATTGGTAGTTTCATTACTACATTTTCACCAAAGACACTAAGGCGCGACATTTTTCTTCGTCATATGTTTATTCATCCGACTGGATTTATAAAAAAGGAAGTGTTTGATATTCTCCAATACGATGAAAATTTCCTACGCGCTCAAGATGTTGATTTATGGATACGTGGCATTAGTAAAAAATACGTTTTTGGGGTTGTACCAAAGTATCTTTTAGAGTACAGGATTCACCGTGGCGACACGCCTGATAAACGCTTAGATAGACAGCAGTTATATATGAAGTACGGATTTAAATTATTTATCAAACACCATCGAACATACTGGTACTATCCACCATTTTGGTACTTTGCATTTAAATATATTTTTTATTATTTGGCATTATCGTCCATACCAAAAAAACTTTTGTTTTGGGTTATGAATCACCGTGATCAGAGAAGAAATATTTTATAATTATACTTGGATGTTTGTTGTAAAATCCTGTTTCCTGTTTTTTTTCAGGGGGTTTTCTGTCTCCAACCTTATAGGTTAGTAACTCACGTTCTTTTGTAAACGGTCGGAATTTATAATGGAAGTAGCTACCTAGGTGTTGTTTTTTAATGGCTGGATTTTTTCCGTATACTTTTGGTTTTGGATATCTCTCAAGCACAATATCACGAGTAGGTACAATAATAGTATTGTGTCTTAGTCTATAAGGCATATTATTGTAGTTGCGACTCTCATATTCTGTAGTGTAATGATTAAAATCTGTAAAAAAAGTTTGTTCATTGGCGGTCAGAAGCTCAGTTTCATTATAAGGATTAGTAGTAATTTTTTTTATTTCTTCAATCATTGTATCAGGATAGAATTGATCAGCATCATTGTGCATAATCCAGTTTCCAGGTTTACTATGTTTAGCATTTCTCAGCATGTATGTAAAAGTACAGGCTTGATTGATACGATAAATATTCGTACGAGCATAATAAATAATCATCATTAATCTAAGTGGCCAGTTCCACCATGTCAGATTGTAACCGAATAAATACCATAGACCGCCAGCTTTAGAGTGTCGTTTGGCGCTTATTGTCGTGGCAAATGGGTGTTCTGCAACCCATTTTTCAATTATTTCCCTCGTTCCATCAGTTGATTTATTTTCGTAACGAGTGTCAAAACAACCATCTACAATGATTACTTCCTGTGGATTAAAGGAAGCAATTTGTGCTAAAGACGCCTCAATCCAATCACGTTCATTCCAATAAGTGGCAAAGATTATGATGGGCGTTTTCATTTTATAATTTTGTACCGATTATTACTATTTCATCAATCTCCCTTGGATCTGTCAGGTCAATCTTTATCCCATTATATTCTAATTCGTCTAAGCGACCCACTGTAACATTCCCTAGTTTGGAGAAGTCAAAGTTCTTTTTAATATGATCTATTGATGGTAAATATGAAGGATGTTTAAAGTTTGGACGTTTGTTTATTGGAAAAACTATAAACAAAATGCCTTTTGGTTTTATCAAACCCACTAACTTATCAAAAAATAACTTAGTCCTGTCAACGTGTTCAAGTGTGTGTCGTGAAAATACAATATCATATTTTTCATTTTTTGTGACATCTACTTCCAAAAGATTGATTTCGTGTATATAATCCATTCCTTTTTGATGACAATATTTAACCCAATCTGGAACAACCTCAAAACCAGTGACTGATTTATATCCTATCTCCTTCAAGTTCATCAGTAAGGAACCTTCTCGTGAACCTACATCCAAAATAGTTTTTGATGTATCTTGTTTTAATAAAGTATTTGAAATAAAATCTTCATACCTCTTAAGTATCTCAAATTGTTTCTGGATAACATTTTCATTAAGTTCGATGGTACTATCACCTCTGTTTCGTTGTGCTATCTCATCACTAGATAAATGGTAAGAAGAACCAGAAATCAACTTCTTAAAGTAAAATTTTATGTTTGTCAGTATCCTGCTAAATTTGTATCTATAGGAAGCATTTTTTTGGGGTACGATATAAAAGTAGATTGTAAATATTATTTTTTTGATATCTTTGTTCATAATATAAATAAATGTTTAATTTAATTTTTTTATTAACTTATTTATTTTAAGGGCTATTTTGTATAACCAAAAGTCATGCGGAGCCAATTTAATGAATAGGTTTTTTATTGTCGGGCTATTTACTTCTAGATATTTTAAATAATTTTCATATGCTGGATGGATAAGTGGCGTTTCGGAGTTAAAAAACAACCCAACTGTAGAAGCATAACTTGCAATTGGTTTGCCGTAACGCTGGTAGGGTGCTTCGCCAGTTCCATTCAAAACTTGCCAACAATTTTCATCTAAATATCTAAATTTACTAACAAATTCATCATCGTCGCTAAAAAAGCAATTTGCGAAAATTGCCTCACAAATATTCCTGTGAAATGAATTCTTGTGTAAGTCGTGTACTAATACAGCCTTGACTCTCTTATCATCTAAAATCCTGGTGGCAAGCATTATGGCATCGTTTGCCTTGGGACCATCAATAAATACTATACAGTTTTCAGTTATATTTTTTTCAATTATGACATTTGAATCACCATAAATAAGATCTAGGTTTGAATATTTTGCCAAATATTTCTCGCTATACTTGGTATCTTCAGATGTATTGTCATAATCAATACTAGTGATTTTAAAATCCGGTTCATCACTAAAAAATTTAGCAAAAAGGTTTGTAGAATGACCACGAGCACGACCACTTTCAATTAAATGTAACACTCTGAAATGCTTAACGATACTGACTATAAGTAATGCTTCACTATTGAAGATGCCACGAAGCTGATATGTTTCGCCAACTAGTGTTTTTTCAAACTTTTCCTTTTGTTTAAGGCAGGTGGTGATAATTTCATTTTTAGTCATAAATTGATACTTAATTTGTCAGCTATTTCCTGGAAAAGAGGAGTCTTAAATCTACCCGATTTTAAATGCAAAATCTTCACCTTATCCCCATCACGCTCAATGTTAAATTTTTCAATCCAGTTATAGTTATATATCTCACAAGGTAAAACTCTAATTCTAATAAACTCAGAATCAATCATTATCTCTTGATTAGTTTTAATGTTTTCAAAAATATTAGGTTTTATTTTTTCTAATATCCTTGTAAGAGCTGTTTGTTCACAATTTATTTCATGGGTATTTTTTAATTCTTCATGCCAAACATTGATTAATTTAGTATTTTTTATATTGCCTCCTAAGAAAAATAAAACTCCAACATTGAGTATTGTGCAATTATTATATTTAAATGACCATTCCTCTTTTGGGCGTACAGTAACACCTAAGTCAAAGGATGAGTCTAACAGTTCATCAAATTTATTTATAATAAATGCATCAGCATCTAAAAATATGAAATTCGTCCTATAAGTGTCATTAAAATGTTTTATACAAAGAAATTTATTGAAGATCTTTATTTCAAAAATAATCCAATCATATATTAGGTGTGGGAATAATATAGTTCTTTTTTTAATTAGATTTAATATAAAAGTACGAAATGTATATAATTGAAATAATTTTTTATAAAATATCCAACTATTAAATTTAACAGAAACTTCTACTAATTTTAATTCCCATGTAATTATTTCTATTTTTCCTGAAATTGATTTAATCTTTTCTATACTTTTTTTACTTAAACCCCAATTATAAATATAAAATTTAACATCAGGGTAAAAATTAGTCGCTTGCTTAATTGATACCATTAATGGTTCAACATATGTTTCGTCAGCAATTGATATAAAAGAAAAATGCATAGTTACTTAACTGCTACAATACGCTGATGTGAACTATATTCATGTAATATTTTTGTTTGGGTAAATTTATTTTTAATTTTTTGCAAACCGTCAGTATCTTTTCTTATATCTAATATTAAAACCCCGTTTATATCAAGTGATTGATATACTTTATCCAAATACATATCAACTGGATAATGGAACCCCCATGAAATAAAAGAAACAACTAATTGATATGTTTTTTCAAAAGCACTATTTGAATTATCAGCATCGTGTAAGTGTATTTTGGATTCCGGAATAGAATTAGAAACTAAAATTTTTTTTGCTAATTCTAATGAATTGTAATATGCGGTTTTAGGATTAAAGCCATAATATATTTCTGTGTCTAATGCGGTTTTGTCTAATAAATGTATGTTGGGTATTTTTTTATAATTTTGTCCTAAAATTATATCAATTCCACTAATACCAGAACCTATATCTAAAATATTTTCAACTTCATTAGGAAGATGTTCTTTAATCATATCAAAATCATTTAATATATCTTTTTTAAATTCAGATACTATTTGTTTATTATATAATTTTGCTTTTAACCAAACTGATAGTTTATATAAAAATGGTGATTGAGCACCTATTATATTTAATATCTTAAATATAGTTTTTTCTTTTAAATATTTAGTTCTCTGATATATTATATATATAACAGCTTCCTTAGGAATTTCAAATTTCATAAGAAAAAGTATAGCAGATATTAAAATAAAAACCCAAGATTTATGAGATTGTTTTTTGAGGGGAGACACGAATTACTTGATATTTTTATCAAACAAAGCTCCTTATTGTGTCAAGTATTTGTATTTCAAAATGAAAAATATGAACCACCAAAACTTGGTTTGGTAAATTTTATACCTATACAATATGGAACATTTGGATTAGGTTACCTGTTTAAATGGTTTAATTTTGATATAACCACGCCTTCATATATAAAGCAGTATGATGAAAATATCAGTAAATTAATGCCGACTCATATTATCATTTTTGATTTTTTCCGTTTTTCTTTTTGGCAAGCTTTGGCTTACAAGAAAAAGTATCCAAATACTAAATTATATTTATTTAGTGAAACTAAGCGATGGCCAGTAAGATATTTGACCCGATTAGTTATGAAAATATTTTTTTGGCGTTTTAAAAAAAATATCCAACATATTGAAAAAATTTTAGTTTGGACCGAACAAGGAAGGGGGTGGTTCGCTAAAAATTTGCCAGATAAAAAAGTAGAATTGGTGCCAGCCCCAGTGGATACTGATTTATTTGTTCCTAATGCAAGAAAGACATGGGTGCCTAATGGTATGTTGCGTATTCTTATGAATGCTCGTTATTCACCATATAAGCATCACGAGGATTTGTTACAAGCACTACTTGTGTTGCAAGAGCGCGGACAAAATGTTCATTTGTCACTTATTGGTAGAGCAGATGCTGGAAAGGTAAAATTACGAAAACGAGTGATAGAATTAGGATTGGAGTCAGTAGTGACATTTCTTGATACTGTCCCACATACAGATATGCCTGCTATCTATAATCAACACGATATTTTGGTACTACCGAGTTACAATGAAGCTATTGGTATGGTGGTACCAGAGGCGATGGCTTGTGGTTTACCTACCATTACTAGTGATACGATAGGAGCGAATGTTTATGTGAAAGAAGGAGTTACTGGACTTATTTTTAAAACAGGTGATACAAATGATTTGGTAAAAAAGTTGGAACAATGTTTTGAAGTCGGGAAGCTTGAAAGGATGGGGAAAATTGGTAGGGTTGAAATATGTGAGAAACATGGTTTAGAGATTGGGCAAAGACGTTTTATTAGCACATTGCAAAAATGAGATACCTATTATGAATAAAATACTTATATTAGGTCACAAAGGTATGCTTGGTGATGCTGTATTTCGTTATTTCCGTAAAAATAAAAATTTCGCTGTTATTACAATAGAAGAACGATGGCCCGGTCAGGATTTTAAGGGAAAAATTACCACCTTGGATGCTGATTTAATCATAAATTGTATTGGAAAGATTCCGCAAAAAAAACCAACCAGATATGCTTACAAAATAGTTAATTATGATTTACCAATTTTTCTTGAAACACTTGGCGTACCAGTGATACATCCATCCACGGATTGTGAATTTTCAGGTTTATTAGAAGTAGGAAAAAAGTATAGTAAAACAGACATACGAGATGCTGATGATGAATATGGTAAAAGTAAGGCTTTAATTTCAAAAATGATTGAAGATGAATTTTTAAATACCAAAATAATCAGAACATCAATTATTGGACATGAAAAAGTATCATCCAATTCACTATTGGAATGGTTTCTACTTCAAGATGAGGAAGTATCTGGTTATAATAATCACTATTGGAACGGTATTACTACTTTAGAATGGGCAAAAATTGCCGAAAAGATAATTCTAAATTGGGATTTTTATACTGTACTAAATCAATTTAGTTGTAAGGAATGTTTAAGTAAATATCAGGTTCTTTGTTTAATTAAGAAAGTGTATAAGAAAAACATAATTATTACTCCATTTCTAACTCCCCAGACAATTAACAAATGCCTAGAAAGTGATGAACCATTACCTGATTTGAGATCGCAATTAAGTGATTTGTACGAATTTTATAAGTGCTAGATTCTAGTTTCTAATGCAACTAATTTTTGTCTCATAATTGCTTCTAAATCAATTCCTGTTTTTTGATAGTATACTTGATACGGGGATAGATAACCAAGTCGTTTCCGAGGCCGAGTATTTAATTAATACTCAATCTTTAATATTCCCTGGTTTGTGTTTTTGCCATACCGGTCTATTTTACTAGATTAGTTGCAATTATTCCTGGAACCCAGGAGTAGTTCATTTGCTTTACTTTTGTGTATATATTACTATAAGTGAATTATGGTCAGTTTTGGTGTTTGGAAAAATAGATATAAAAAGTTTTTGGATAACCCAATAGCAGTAGTACCTTTTATTAAAAAACGTTTTTACTATAATAGAATTGCCGATGCCGAGTTGAAAAACTATAAAAATTTCCAATATTTAGACTACAATAAGACAATTGATTTGCTTATATCAGGAAATAAATCAATTGTTCGATTTGGTGATGAAATTTTTGACATGATACAAGGTATTGGTCTGTATTATGGAGATTGGAGACAAAAATATAATCCAGCCCTAGCGAAAAGACTAAAAGAAGTTTTGTCATCAGACAATGATAAATTGCTGGTTTGTTTTAATCCAGAACTAATTTTAAAGACTAAGGAAGAATTTTCTAAAATGGGTATACCAGAACAGTACCATTTTTGGACAAACTCAAAAATTTTTTTGAAAAACTACTACCATCCTAATAAAGTGTACGGTAGTGCCTTATGTTTTAATTCAACCTACAATCAAAATATTGACTATAAAAAAATATTAGTTTTTTTAGCCACAAAACATATAATTGTGGTAACTTCAAATACTGCTAGATTTGGAAATTATCAGTTTGGTAAGAGTACCTCATTTGTGGAAGCTCCACAAAGTGATGCTTGGGATTCATACGATGATTTGTTGAAAAAAACACTGCAATTACTCACAAAATATCCACAAGATGAGTCATTGGTTATGGTATCAATGGGTAGCGCTGCTAAGGTTATGTCATATGATTTGACCGAAATTGGATATTCTGTCTGGGATACGGGTCAGTTTTTTGATTTAGCTTATCAAAAAATAAAAGACGCAAAATAGTTTATGTTAAATGGGAAAAAGATATTTGTGACTGGAGGTACTGGTTCGTGGGGTACCTGTTTAATAAAAACTATTTTTGCAAAGTATAATCCAGCAGAAGTCGTGGTTTTTAGTCGTGGTGAGCACAAACAAGTTGAAATGCTTCGTATGTATGCTGGAAAGAAGATAACTTGTATTATTGGAGATGTTCGTGACTATCAGAGAATGCGGGATGCGTCCCGAGGAGTTGATTATTTTTTTCACATGGCGGCATTAAAACACGTTCCCATTTGTGAAGACAATCATGAAGAAGCAATTGCTACTAATATTAACGGAACCATAAATGCCACGCGTTGTGCTCAAGAAAATGATATCTCGAATTTTATCTTTGTGTCTACAGATAAAGCTGTAAATCCGATCAATGTTTATGGAACAACAAAATTAATGGCTGAAAAAATAGTGATTGGTTCTGGTCTCAAAAATTTAAAAACTAGGTTTGTTTGTGTACGAGCTGGAAATGTACTTGGATCGGCTGGTTCTGTAGTACCATTATTTAAAAACCAGATTGACGCCGGAGGACCAGTTACGCTCACCGACGGTAGCATGACACGATATTTAATGTTATTACGCTCTCCAATTGAATTAATATTTCACGCTATGAATAATTCCAAAGGACGTGAAGTATTTGTGTTAAAAATGCCCAGCGTTGTCATTGGTGATTTAGCAAAAGTATTGGTTTCTGAATATGGTAAAGGTAAGAAAATACAAATAACCGAATCTGGTCCTCGACCAGGTGAAAAATATCATGAGATGTTGATGACACTGGATGAGAGTATGAGAGCCGTTGACATGAAAGATTTTATGGTTATCTTACCATTTGTTGACCCTCTGAGTGCTTTACGAAAGCATTGGGGTACAGATTTTATCAATAGAGAATACAATTCTAAAAATAATTACATTTTATCGGAAGGTGAAATTAAAGGAATGTTAAAAGAAAATGGTGATATTTAGAAATTTTCAATTTTATGTGTTATAAAAAAGTATAATAATATAATAGTGTTAATTATATTAATACTTTAAAGTTTATTTATTTATATTATTATGTCATTTATAACTAATTTGGAGGAATATTATGAAAATGAAAAAATTAATATAATTAAGGAACAGCAAGAAAAAATATTAAACGAAATAAAGAAAAACTATTTAAAATTAGCTGATTCCGAAAAATATCTATCAAGGATTTCCCAAATAGATGATTTAAATTCAGAACATAAACAACATTATGAATTCTATTTTACAGAAATTGAAAAAGTATTAAATAAAATAAATTAGTTATTAGATGAAGAAAATCCTTCGTTGACCTCTGAAGAATGTATAAGAGAATTATTAATTATTAAATACTTTCATGGTTTGAAAGCTATAATAATAGCAAAGAAATTAAATTTAGATATATACGATAATCTAAAAGAGAAAGTAATTCTATATAAAATTAATAATATTTAGTTTGAA
>Ga0210034_1003509_pt1 | contig 11099 bp, 9 predicted proteins | sample CryGeymeta201505_FD_185466 | JGI IMG/M metagenome (GOLD analysis project Ga0210034, IMG submission 185466) | Groundwater microbial communities from Crystal Geyser aquifers in Utah, USA - Crystal Geyser metaG 2015-05 (SPAdes) (version 2) | ecosystem: Environmental > Aquatic > Deep subsurface >... | reverse complement strand
ATTTCATAAAGCATCCATTTAAAAACAGTATAAAAATACTGAAAGTCAACTGATTAAGCAAATAAAATTAAATTAAGTTATTAACAATCACGTTGTTAATTGTTTTGCGGTAAAATAGGTTTTTAGACAGTTTGACGTTTTGCGGCTTGGCGTTGTGCGGGTTTTCGGAGAAGTATTTGTCGGCAAGACAAATGCTTATTTGGAAACCCGCACTCCATTTTACTTGAATGCCCGCATAACGCTAAGCCGCTGTTAGCACCAGTAATTCTGTCCGCTTTATTTTATTTCTTTAACTATTGTGTCAGGCCAAGCGATATATTCTCCGTATTGTCCTTTCTTTGTCTGTGCACCTTTGTTTTTTCCTGAAGTCGTTAAAACCCAGTCGTCATTTCTTCTTTCTATCCAATTCATTTTTTCAAATTTACTAAAAAGGTCTTTGCTCGAAAGTCCAACTTCTTTTGACAATGCGGTCGTAGAGAGGAATTTTGTTTCGGTAGAAAATTTGTTTACAACAACGGTCTCTGTTTTGGGTTCAGTTTTTGTTTCACTAATTACTGCTTTCTTTTCGTAATTGTCTTTTCTACCGTTGCTTTCATACTTAGGTCTATTTGCGAAAAAGTCGGTGAGCTTATCAACTTCTGTTTTTGATGACACATATTTTTTTGATAAACCTAGCATTGTGCTTTCATATTCTGGAACCTTCTTAAACAACAAGTCTGACTGCTCGATAACTCTTGAAAAGTAAGTCCAAGCTGTCCTGTCGAAACTGTCTTCTCCAGTGACGTTTGTCATTAAGTTACTTGCAAGATTTCCAAGTAAAGTTGCCTTAGTCATTACACCAGCTTCAATGTTATTGTCTTGTGAAAAGTTATACAAATTCATTGATGTCAATATTGCAGAAGATTCGTTAGAATAATATTTTGCGTGAAGTCTTTTTTCATAGCGAATTTCAATGTTTGGAAATTCTTTGAAGAAATTAAAATCTTCTTGCTTCATACTTCTTGAAAGGTCTTCTTCATTTTTGCCGAATACAATAATAATTTCAATTTTAGGATTGTCTTTTTTTGTCCGCAATGTAGATGCGTAGCGGTCGTGAAGTTTGATGTAAGGAGAGATGAGAATAATTTGCTCGTCTGCTCTTTCAAAGAGTTTTTCTAATTCCGAATTTAATTCGTTCCCTGTTAAAAACTTTGCCATATTAATGTATCGTTAGTTGTTATTACTTTTAGAAATACTTTTCTTGTCTTTAGGTTTGCGAAATTTTATTGTTTTACCAGTTGCAAATAGGAGTTTGTCAATATGGTAAGTGTAGTCCTTTTCTTGCCTTAGTTCCTTTGTAATTTCATTTGAAATCAACCATTTTTTATATGTCCCAATTAATTGTCTATGGCTTGAGTCTAAAGTTTGAAGTTTTCGTATGGCAGTTGTTTTTTCGTTGTCGGTCAACTTGTAAATTGCAAAGGCTCTAATAACGTGTTGGTCAATTATTGGCTGTCCAGGCGTTTTTGTTAAATACTTTCCAAATTGATAAAATACTAAAGCATCTTCTTGGTTGTCGTTACCATTTTTGGTGTCTAAAATTCCTTTTATGATATGTTTTATTTTTTTTAGGTCGCCATTTTTCCAAGCTGTTGCATAAAGCAATTTTGCAAATGTGTCGGTGAGTTTTGAAGTAATGTCTTTTGGAAAATTGAGTTCTTTATCAATTATTTTATTGTCAATTAAGGCTTGAATTTCTTCTGGGTTTATTTCAAACTCAATTTTCGGATAACCATCAATACTCATTCTGTTTTTAGTAGGAATTTCTAAGCTGTCGGGAATCTTCTCTAAGTCCGCAATTGTCCTTGCTTTTTTAATTAAACCAAAAATGTCAGTCGTTAATTTTATTGCTTGTTGGTCTGTCATATTATTGGTGCTAACGGTTTTCGGCTTGGCGATATGGCGGAATTTTAGCACAAAAGTTCAATGGAGTTACTGCCGTTGAACCTTGCACAAATGTTTCATAGAAGCACTTCAGCCGCCATATTGCCAAACCGATGTTACCAGCAGTTTTATTTAAAGTCAGTGAATGGTTTTCCGTCCAATTCATTGTTGCTCATTGGCTGTTTTACGTAATTTTTCTCTGGTCTGTCTAATAACTGTTTTTCTTCTCCCATTGCAAAACCAAGTTTGTATCCAATGCTATCAGACGTTGTCAAGAAAACATTATCGTACTCTTTGTCAAAGTCGCTTACATAAAGCATCACATTTTTATTTACACTTTTTTCGGTAATCCAAGTGTCCGATGGTTTTGTTGTTGTCCAACCAATAGTCTTAAAGTGTATGTCAAAGCCCATTGGATAATTTACATAATTGATAAAATAGCAATAGATTTCAAAATTTATGTTATAAGGAAAGGTCACAGCAAATTTTTTGTCCGAAAGTTTTGTCAGTCTTGGAATAGCTTGAAATGTTTCCTTGTTGTATGAATTGCAAAACTCCTGTAATATTTTCTTGATGTCATTTTCGCTTACATCTTCAACAATTACAAGTTTGTCGTTTGTGACTTTATTAGTCGGAAAAAGGCTTTCTTGTGGTCGGCTTGTATCCGTGTCTGGTTGTGATTTTTGGTTTTTAAGTTTTGTCCAAGCGACAAAAATTACAATTGCTACAATCGCTACAATTCCAATGATTAAATATTGCTGTTTCATTTTCTGTCATTTTCTGTTTGGTCGTCCTACCATTGGCTATAACGGTTTCGGGCTTTGCGAAGTGGCGGATTTTCAGCACAAATGTTCATTAGAAGCACTAAACTAAAATCTAGCACTAAACTGTCTTAGAAGCACTGAACCCGCCATTTTGCAAAACCCGTGTTATGCCTTCGTTGTTCTTTTTCATCAGGTCTTTCGTCTGTAATTCAAGTGATTTCAAAATTGTCACGTCCGATTCAAAACCAAAAAGTCGGTTTATTCCTGTTTCTCTTGTTTGGATTAAGATTTTCATTTTATAGTCCTTACCGTAAGATGCCTTTTCTAGTTTTTCAATTGCATCTTCAACTGTTTCATATTCTCCTTGAATTTTTACTGGAACTGGCATACCTTCAAAATGGTCTTTTAAAAATCCGTCTATTCCACTATTTCTCTGAACTGGAAATGCATTGATGTTTTGTAAAATAGCAAGCTCTTTTTCGGTTTTCTCTTGATACTCGTTTGTTCCTTTGTTTAAGAGATTTGATTCTGAAATTACCATTTCTTCTAATCGTGAGTATGCAAGTTCAACAGCATCTTGAGAAATGTCGATTCCGATAAATTGTCTTTTCAAAGATTTTGCAGAAACACAAGTTGTTCCACTTCCGCAAAATGGGTCGACAACCAAATCTCCTTCGTCTGTAACGATATTTAAAATTTGATTGAGTAATAAAACTGGTTTTTGGGTTGGATATCCTGTTCTTTCTTTTGCTTTTGGGTTTAAATATGGAATTTCCCAAACGTCAGAAAGCGGGACACCTTTTTTCTCCTTTCCTAAAATAACATTTCCGTTTTCATCTTTTTTATAAACAGATTTTCCGTTTTCGTCACGCTCTCTGTCTTGTAAAATTTGGTCAAGATTTGTTGTTGCTGAATAATCTGTATATAGAGTGTTGAATTTAAAATCTTGTGTTTTAGAATAAAAGAAAATTACTTGATGAGCATTCAACAGTCCTTTTTTTGCATTAGACCATCTTTTGTATGACCAAATAATTTCACTTTGGAAATTTTCACGTCCAAAAACCTTGTCCATAACAGCTCTTATGTTGTGTGATGCAGTTTTGTCGCAATGAAGAAACACACTTCCTGTATTTTTTAAGACACGTTTTGACTGTACCAAAACATTCTCAACAAGTTCTAAATACTCTTCAATAGAATTGTATTTGTCGTCAAATTCATAAGTTTTAGAATTGTCTTTATTTGTAAGACTGTGTTTGCGTTGAGTAAAAAAAGGAGGGTCAAAGTAAATCAAGTCAACTTTGTTGGCTTCAATTTCTTTGAGTTTTTCAACACAATTTCCGTGATAGATTTTATTAGTTTCCATTTTCGGGTGTTCTTTCGTTAGCAATCTGTGTCAATATAGCTTTTAGGTCAACTCCTGAATAAGCTTTTAAGTATTCCCAAGCTTCATCTCCACCATAATATTCTCCTTCCACACCTGCATAAAGCGTTTTCAAAGTTTCTTGAATTCTTATCGCTTGGTCTCGTTGAGGATAATAGAACATTACTCTAATTGGTTTGTAACCGTGTTCTCTGATTACTTTAACTCTTGTATGTTCTTTGGTAATATGGTCTCCGTCCGTAGTAGCGTCTCTCCACTTTACTTCAATAGCGTCATTTCCATTTAGAAAATCAATTTCAAAAGTTTTTGGTCGTTGTCCAATTGTATTTTCAATTTTGGTCTTTATTCCTTCGGGAAATTTGAAATTCAAACATAAAGTTGCTGCTTCTTCAAGAAATGAACCTGCATACTTATAAAGAAATCGCCCTGTATTTTGGTATTGGTCAATAAGTTGCCCTTCTTGTAAGGAAATGCCCAAAACACGATAAATGAGATAATGAGAGTTGTCATCAGCTTTCATTTCTTCTGTTCTAGCTTCAATTTTTCCTTTCAAGTTTGCAGAATATACTTCGGCTAAATTCTTTATATTTTGTATTAATTCGTCCATTCGTTTTTTGATATATAATTTGTTTCGCAAGTTACGAAATTTTGTTCGGTTACGGTCGTCCTACAATGAGGCATAACGGTTCTCAGCTATACGCAGGCAGGGCTTTCTACCACTGAACTTCCTACGAAGAACTGAACATTAAATTTACCACTTTCCTGTCCTACGAAGCACGAAACCCCTGCTTGCGTATAGGTGATGTTATGCCTTCGCCCTTCTTTTTCTTTTGTTTGTTTTGATGTCATTCTTGTCGGTTTTTGTCCTGCGTTGGCTTGGTGGCTCTTTTGCATTTTTTGTTTGGCTTTGAGTGTAGGCAAAAATACAAATGTGCCACCAAATGCGTTGGCTTAGTCCTTTGTAAAGAAGTCTGCCATTAGTTCTGCTTGTTTTAAAACTGTTTCAATTGCTTTGGCTTGTTTGTCTGGCGGATAACCCCACTTTGTCAATGTCCGCTTAACAATTACCATAAGTCTTGCTCTTGCACTTTCTCTAATTGTCCAGTCAATAGTTGCGTTGGCTCTTACTTTGTCTGTAATTTCTCTTGCAATTTCTTTGAGTTGGTCGTCACCCAAAACCATTACTGCACTATCGTTTACTTCTAAAGCATTGTAAAAAGCAACTTCGTCTTTTGTCAATCCAAGTCGTTCGCCTTCTTTGTCGGCTTCTTTAATTTCCTTTGCAATGTTGATGAGTTCTTGAATAATTTCTGCCGTTGTCAGCAAGTTGTTTTGGTAGCGTTTTATTGCACCCTCCAACATTTCCAAAAGTTTTTTACTCTTTACTAAATTGGTTTTGGAACGTGTTTTTATTTCGTCATTCAGTAATTTCTTTAAAAGTTCTAACGCCAAATTTTGGTGCTTCATTCCTTTTACTTCTAAAAGAAATTCGTCCGATAAAATTGAAATGTCTGGCTTTGCCATACCAGCAGCTTCAAAAATATCCATCACTTTATCTGAACTTAATGCTTCATCAACTATTTGTTTGATTGCGGTCTCAATTTCAATGTCAGATTTGCCTGTTCCTGTTCCTTCAAATTTTACAAGTCGTGCTTTTACTGCTTGAAAAAATGCAATATCGTCTTTGATTTCCATTGCTCTTGGGTGTGGAATGGATAAAGCAAAGGCTTGACTTAACAAAGTTACTTCTCTTATGAAACGTGTTTTGCCGTCTTGCAATCCCAAAATGTGTTCTTCTGATTGCAGAATGATTGACATTTTCTCTTTGGCTTCTACATTGAAAAAACGTTTGTAGTTGAACTTGAAACTGTTTTCATAATAGGCTTCTGGTTCTTCTGAAAGAATATCTTTTTGAGTCTTTGCTTCTTCATTAAAAAACTGCTGAACTACTTCAAACTTTTCATTCATCAAAGCAATTGCTTTTTCTAAATCTAAAGTTGGTTCGCCTTTACCACCCGCATCGGAATAAAAAGATAATGCTTTTTTTAAGTCATTTGCAATACCCAAATAGTCCACAATTAAACCGCCTGGCTTGTCTTTGAAAACACGATTTACCCTTGCAATGGCTTGCATTAAGTTGTGTCCTCTCATTGGTTTGTCAATGTAGAGAGTATGCAAACAAGGAGCATCAAAACCTGTCAGCCACATATCACGAACAATTACCAAACGCAAAGGGTCGGCAGGGTCTTTCATTCGTTCTGCTAAATTTTTACGTTGTTGTTTTGTTGTATTGTGGCGTTGCATTTCTAACCCGTCTGCACTTGTAGAAGTCATTACAACTTTAATTGCTCCTTTGCTTAAATCTTCATCGTGCCATTCGGGTCTTAAAGCAATAATTTCTTTGTATAAATCTGCTGCAATTCTTCGGCTCATTGCTACAATCATTCCTTTGCCATCAAATACTTTTTGGCGTTGTTCCGAATGGGTTACAATATCTTTAGCTAAATTTTTGATGCGTTCTTCATTACCAACAATTGCCTCCAATTTAGTATATTTGGCTTTGGCTTTTTGTTGGTCTGTTATTTCTTCATCTTGTTCAAGTTCAGCATCAAATTCTTGAATTAAGCGTTTGCCTTCTTCATCTAAATTTACTTTTGCCAAACGACTTTCATAATAAATACGAACCGTTGCACCATCTGCAACCGCTTGTGAAATATCATATACATCTACATACTGTCCGAAAACTTGCGGAGTATTTACATCTGTCCCTTCAATAGGAGTTCCTGTAAAACCTATGTAAGTAGCATTTGGCAAAGCATCCCGCATATATTTAGCAAAGCCATACGCAATACGTTCTCCAATTTTTTCTTTGGTTTCTTTGTCTTTTACTTCCTTGATTGATGCTTCAAAACCGTATTGTGTTCTGTGGGCTTCGTCTGCTATTACTACAATATTTTTGCGTTCAGAAAGTTGTTCGTAAACTGATTTTTGGTCTTCGGGTAAAAACTTTTGAATGGTGGCAAATACAATTCCACCGCTTGCTACTTTTAATAATTCTTTTAAATGTTCTCTGTCTTTCGCTTGAACTGGTTCTTGTCTTAGAAGCTGTTTGGAGTTTGCAAACGTGTCAAATAGTTGGTCGTCCAAATCATTACGGTCGGTAATAACTACAATGGTTGGGTTTTGCATTTCGGGTGCTGTAATCAATTTACCCGAATAAAAAACCATACTCAAACTTTTGCCCGAACCTTGTGTGTGCCAAACCACACCGCCTTTTTTATCACCGTTTGCTCCCGATGCAATAATGGAAGATTGCACCGCTTTGTTCACTGCGTAATATTGATGATAAGCCGCTAATTTCTTAACGGTTTCTATTTGTGTAATGCCTGTTTTTGCATCTTTCCCGATTCCTTCGTCTCGGGATTTCGCCAATGGCTCAACTTTAGTACTCTTTTCAAATACAATGAAATTGCGAACCAAATCTAAAAGGGTTGAAGGGTTCAACATTCCTTTTAATAGAATTTCTAACTGCGGAATAAACCGTGATGCTTCTTTTCTGCCGTCTGCTGTTTTCCAAGTCATATAACGGCTGTAACCTGCCGAAAGACTTCCTGCCTTACATTCCATTCCGTCTGATATTACGCAAATGGCATTGTAAGTAAATAAACTGGGAATGGTTGATTTGTAGGTTTGCAGCTGGTCAAACGCTTTTCGCATTGTGGCGTTTTCGTCTGCTGCATTTTTTAGTTCAATTACGACCAAAGGCAACCCGTTTACAAATAGCAAAACATCGGGGCGTTTGTTTTGGTTCTTTTCTACAATTGTGTATTGATTAAGGCATAAAAATTCGTTATTCCATGGATTTTCAAAATCTATCAAAGCCACTTCATAACTGCGTTCAAAGCCGTCTTGTTGGTAAGGAATTTTTACTTTTTCTACTAACAGTTGATGAAAGGTTTCGTTGTTGTGCAATAATTCAGGTGAATAAATTCGCAATACTTTTTGAATGGCTTGTTCTTGTGCATCGTTTGGAATGTTTGGATTAATCACCGCAACCGATTTGCGTAAACGGTCAACCAAAACAATTTGCTCAAAGTTTTCTCTTTCGGCTTGCTCTGCTCCGGGAGCAATAGCCAAGCCGTGAACATACTCCCAACCCATAGATTGAAGCACTTCAATAGCAAAGGTTTCTATTTTATCTTCAGTGATTGGTTTACTCACGGCTTTTTGGTTTTAATTTGGTGTTCGTGATTGCTTCGCAATTCATTTCGTGTAAAATTTATCATCATTCCATTTTGCAGGATTGTTTATTATATAATTTGAAATCGTTTGATACGATTGCTCGTTTCTAATAATGTATTCGTGATAATTTCGTTGCCATAATTTGCCAAAACGGGCAGGGGCAAGCCCAGCCATTACACAATTTGATTTATAAATATCCAAACATTCATTTGCCACCAATGATTTGTATGCACCCATAATATCGGATACCGTAGGGGCGGGGTATGCCCCTGCCCTAATTTCGGCATCAATATTCGTTTGGTTATTCCCATTATTTTGGGCAACAGCAAGGGTTGCCCCTACATCGTTCAATACAATAATACCGTGCATATGATTGGGCATTATTTGAAATACATCCAATTCAAAATTGGTAAATCGTTCGGGTAATTTTATCCATTCATTGTATGCAATTTGTCCGAATTCATTTAATGTCATTTGGGCAACCGTAGGGGCAGGGCTTGCCCCTGCCCTAATATCGGCATCGTTATTTAGGATTTGGGTATCCGCATCATTTTGGGCAACCGCAAGGGTTGCCCCTACGGCAATTTCACCAAACCTGCAAATTCTATTTTCACAACATATTGTAATAAAATACGCCCCTGCCTGCGAATAATCGTATCCTTTTAATCGGATAGACCTGCGATGGTGGATATTTGGATTGTATTTGTTCATTTTTTTTCGTTCGTTGTGGCGGTTGAGGCGTATTGCAATACGCCCTTACAACACCCTTATATTTTTACTCTTATTTCCCCACTCATCAACTTTGGCAACAAAGTGTCTCTTGTTTTTACAAGGTTTCTTAATTGTCTGTGGTTTAAAAATATTTTGCTTACTATTTCTCTTGCCTGTTTTGTAAAATCAGCTACATTGTTTTTATCAGGTTCGGGAAATTCAAATGTTGGTATTGCTTGTTTATTCAAATGCAAAACGGTTGAACCGTTTGCGCAACCTTCGCAATGGCTTTTAAATTCCCTTGTTCGCATTAAGAAATAAAGAAACTCAATTGAAACCCAATCTACTTTTGAAATGACTTTTACAATATCCATTGAAATTGTCATAGTTTCAAAATTGGGATTTGAAATAACCAATGCAGGATTTCCGATAACTTCTGCGTCTTGTGTAATGTCGGTATGAGCAACAATCAAATCACCCTCAACAACTTCTTGCTTTTCTTTAAACTTACCTGTGAATTCTTTAAAACCATCAATGCTAAATCCTCCATTTCTATCAAAACTTTTTAGAGACACCATTCCAACTTTTGAAGGATTTAATTCCGAACTTTTATAAGAAACACCATTGATGCACTCAACATAATTGCCCAACTCAACATACTTGTTATCCTCATTAGTCATTGGGAAATAGCTTCTAAAAAGTGTTTCAGCCAATTGTTCTAAGGTTTTGTTTTGGCGGTGCAGCAGGTCTATTTTATCATCTAAACTGCTAAGGATAGAGGCAATGGAAGTTTGTTCGGATAAAGGGGGAAGAAAAACATCAAGAACTGCTAAATCATCAGGTCGTAATGATGGATATGCCGAAGTTGAGCCATCTGCTATACTATCTAAATAATTTACTATATCATCTGATGAAAGTAAATAGAATAGATATTTTGCATTGGCTTTTTCTTTTATTGTAGAAATAACCGCAAATCCAGTAGAGACAACCAAATTTTCAATTGTATCTTCAATGAAACCGTAATGCCTTTGGATTGGCCTTACTGTCGAATAAATAATGTCATTTTTTTTGACTAGTCGTTTTGCTCTACTTGGTGCATCAACCAAATTGAACTTTTGAAATCCTTCAATTTTATTTTGCTTTATTGAACCAGTATCAAGATATTCAATTAAACTATTTTTGTAGGTTTTATCAATAGTCTTTTGGTTTATTTTAACAACATCACCTAATTTAACTTCCTTCCACCTACTATACAATTCAATTCCTACTCTATCAATATGGTCTTTTAAGTCAGGTTCTTTAATGGTATGGTAGTTAATTAAATCAATTTTATAGGGGATATTTAACTCATCAAATTTTTGATGTAAACTTAGGGTATCATCAAAATTTAAATCTTGTCCTTTTATAGCAATATCAATATCAGAGCCTTCTTTGTAATTGCCTTTTGCTCGGCTACCAAATACAATGGCTTTATCTACCTTCGCATTTTCGGCAAAAGCATTTTGAATTTTTTCTATCACATCGTCTGATAATCCAAACATCATTTAATACTTAATTTAAAGGCTTAGTTTTTCTAATTGAAGTCTGGTTTGTAGTTGAATAAATAAACCCAAATACGTTTCTGCAATATCTTCTGCTACTTCTCTGGCGGTTTTTTCATCATAGGTATGCACACTCAGTCTTCGGCTATCTACCATATTAAACCAATCTTGTGCTTGGTGTATCAATCCTCTATTAGATGAGAGTTTAATGGCATCTTTACTTCCTTGTATACCTGTTTCGCCTTGGTCTTCGTAATAATCTTTCATAGTGTTCCAGGCCAGTTCATAGGTCATTTCAAAAAACTTGATCATTCCTACTTTTACAACTTCATCATCGGTATCGTTTTGATATTCTTCAATTGCTTTTTGAAGGCCCTTCAACGTTTTGTTGAAATTATTAAACCTTTGCACCCAGCGTATATCTTTATTTTCCATTGGTAGGTAATTTTATTTTAGATAAATTCTCAGCAATCTTTTTGTTCAAATCTGCTTCTTCTGCAATTTGTTTTTCTAATTCTGTTTTCAAAGAAGTAAAGC
>Ga0210034_1003504_pt1:7500-11117 | contig 11117 bp, 5 predicted proteins | sample CryGeymeta201505_FD_185466 | JGI IMG/M metagenome (GOLD analysis project Ga0210034, IMG submission 185466) | Groundwater microbial communities from Crystal Geyser aquifers in Utah, USA - Crystal Geyser metaG 2015-05 (SPAdes) (version 2) | ecosystem: Environmental > Aquatic > Deep... | reverse complement strand
ATTTTATATTTCATTATTCATATTATAGAAAAATTAAAATAAAAGTATTTTATTGTAATAACAAAAAGTAAAATTAAATAAAATATTTTAATAATTTATATAATAAAATAAATGGATTATCAAAATGATAAACTTCTTCATAAAAAATAGAATAATTCTTAATAAAGACTTGTTTACTTGGGTGAATCAGTTTAGCGATAATAAATCACTTATATTAGATTGATAAGAGACAATTTCCTAATGAGAAATACTTATCCATAGAGATTTTTGCATATATATAAATGAACATGACAGAAGAAAAGTGAATAATCTTAGAAAAACTTATAAAAAGGTATTAAATATAGGAAATAATTTTAATACTAACTCATCTAGGTTCTAATAAACTAGCAAAGACAAAAGTACCAATTTAAACAAATAATCTTTAGTCAAAATCCACTTCAAGCTCATATATAGTAAACTTTTATAGATTTTAGCTTTCCTTTTCAAAATAAATCAAATATATAAACATAATAAAAACTTGCAAAAGTCAAGGTGCTACTACAATAAGACAATTACTGACAAAATTACTTATAATTAGTCATAAATTGTAATAACTAGATAAGATAAAGCTATATAAGCTGCTATTATGAAGAATTCATATTATAATAAGTAAGTTTTATTCTTTAAAATTAAGTTAGTTTTAGGATGTTTAGACTTATTTAATTTGATAAAGAGCATAAAAAGTTATGCGGATAGTGAGAAGTTGATAAAAAGTCTTAGTTATTACAAATAGTTAAAATAGCTTTATTATAACTAAAGTATATTCATTTTTATCTTCATTGTAATATAATAAAAATAAAATATTATAATAATAATAATATTATAAAATTATAAAATAAAATAAAAATGAAAGCATAAGAGCATCAAATGCATATTTTTGACCCAAACTACATAATTAAAGTCATCAAACAAGATTTGAAGGGATAACAAGATGATAATTATCAAGATATACTTGTAGAGAGTGATTTCCTGGAACCAGAAGCTAGATTAGATTTATCAAACCATCTATATCCGAAACTATTGACCATAATGAAGGTAATTACTATTTTTAAAGATTTAGTCAATAAAGACATAAGTAATTTCAGCCTAAAATGGTTTTTAATTAAACTATGATAAATTTCCCTGTGAAAATACTATCATTGCCTGTAAATATTTCTATATAACGAATGTTATTAGTAAGAAAATATGGTAATTTTATCAAAGACGCCATAAAAAGGATACAAAGATGATTGAAAGAGAAGAGGATTATGGATTTCTTTTAGAATATAATATAATTAATAAGAATTCATTAAATTTCATTATTATAAGGACTTTTTGAACTTCTTTGCGATAATTTTCTTTTATTAATGATATAAACGAAGTGTAAATATATAATATAAACTATATTATATGAGAAGAATTATCAAAAGGGAAAGAAACCCTTGAAATTACGATATTTACTTAAGTTTTTTTAGTTATGGTGTGTTTTATTAAATTTGATATAAAATGTAGCATAAAGCGGTTTTAGGAGTAATATAACTAACTATAGTTTCAGTAAGTAATATAATAGATGAAATTTCTAGTTAGGGTTTGCCAATATTTACCTGTGGTGGATATAGTAAGATATGAGAGGATACGGCTTAGATGGACAAAGTTAGCCTTTTGATGGTGATGGGGAGATATGTATAGATATGGAAAGTCAAGTAGGGGTCTGGTAGGTCTAGTTCGGAGAAGTATGACTCTAGTATAACTATGGATTGTCTAATATGGCTCTAGTATGGCTATGGATTGCCTAGTATGACTCAAGTATGGCTATGGCTGGTCAAGTATGACACTAGTTTGGCTCTAGCTTGCCTAGTATGGGTCAAGTTTGGCTCTGGCTGGACTAGTATGGGTTAAGTTTGGCTCTGACTGGACTAGTATGGGTCAAGTTTGGCTCTGACAGGGCTAGTAGGACTCTAGTTTGGCTCTGGCTGGGCTAGTAGGACTCTAGTTTGGCTAACACTGTCCTAATTAAGCCTAACATAAGTATACTATCACTTACTAACCTTTAGCTAGCCCTAACTCGGACCACCTAATACAACTGAGACAGACTATATGACTAACCCTAACTTACCATGACTAACATTGACTAAACCTGTCTGACCATTAACTATACTTGTAATAAGCTTAACTAACTCAAACTTAGTCAATCCACCTCTACTCAATTACCAACCTCAGTCTCCATTTATAACAGAATATCATACTTTATAAAACTTTTCAAAACTTTCATTTATAATTATTATAGTATTATAACAATGGTGGTTCTTTCTCAAACTAAAGCCCTCCATCTTTTTACTCTCTAACTCATTTTCCAAGTCGATTTCATGAGAAAATATTGACATTTTATTTTCATTAACTAATAACAATTCTGCGCTTCAATTTTTAATAGCCTATTTCCTTCATTGAAAAATGGCTATTTCGATGTAGTGACTCCATCGTCACTTTTCTTCAAACAATCGTTAGAAGTCCCTAACTCTGGGGTTATTTAGATATATGCCTTGGTATAATATTCCCTAAGTTTCAAAGTAAAATCATATTTAATTTTTTAGGTATAACATTTTAAAAAACGTCCTCCTTCTTGCCGCCATCTTTGTTGTATAACTTGACTCAAAAATATGAACTTTGTCCAAATGTCTCGGGAAAGTTAACTAAGGTCACTTAACATATTAAGCCTGAGCTACAAGTCAAAAGCTCTTCTACAATTAAACATAATTCAGCTTTCTTCCGGAGAGACCCCGCCGGTAGCCATTAAAAAGTTATATCTTGGACTTTTGGTAAGGAATTAGACAGAGAAAAGTATATATTCTTACTCAGCGAAGAAAACTACATCAGAATGACAAATAAAAAGTATACGTTTACTTTTTCAGGGACTTTGTCGATTTCAGAATATTTCATTTTTCTCATTTTTCCGGAAAATCATTGAAAACTGACTTTCCTATATATAAGAGACAATAAAAAAAGTCTAAAAAAATGAAAATTAAGATTAATAATAAAAATTAATCAAACAATAGTTTTCATAGCGAGTTCGACTCAGGCCGCCTAAATAGGCCTGTTAGTCACTAATACTTGACCTAGACTAAGACAATGTCTTCTTATTCATACAACTCATATTTTTATGACAACTAAGTCCTTTGCGAAAAGCAGAGTGACCATTGTATGAGACCCTTAGAGGAAAGCTAGATTATTGTATTCATAACTATATGTTATTGATACTAATGCAATCAATAGCGCAGATACTACCTCGGACATGCTTCTAGCATACTCCAGGGCAAGTCTGCCATTAAGTGTCTTATTGGTAAACCGTCCATGGATAATTCCATCGGCTCTTTAACCAGTTTGATTACTAGTTGATTACAAGTTGGAAATCTATAACACAGTTGGAGAGTACCTATACTGCCTAGCAGTTTAGCTCACTCCTCTGTGTATTTGTGTTAAGTGAAGCTAACTTTCTAACCCTTCTCGGAGGTGTTATGATAGTAACCTGGTTGATTCTGCCAGTAGTCATATGCTTGTCTCAAAGACTAAGCCATGCATGTCTAAGTATAAATAACTACACA
>Ga0210034_1003491_pt1 | contig 11152 bp, 6 predicted proteins | sample CryGeymeta201505_FD_185466 | JGI IMG/M metagenome (GOLD analysis project Ga0210034, IMG submission 185466) | Groundwater microbial communities from Crystal Geyser aquifers in Utah, USA - Crystal Geyser metaG 2015-05 (SPAdes) (version 2) | ecosystem: Environmental > Aquatic > Deep subsurface >... | reverse complement strand
TGTGGAACCTTCGTATGATAAGAATGTGCCTTGTAAATGGGATCGCTCTTGCCAACTGATACGTCAATAGTTTGCGGCTCCCGTTTATATTTCACACTTGGGTCGTAAACTTTGCCGCAATGTTCAATGAAGACTTCCAAAAATGGATTTGGACATGCGGTGTAAAAAGGTGGGTCGGACATAGCAAGAATAGCTTCATCCGTACCAATCGGAAAGCCTTCGGTTTTTCGAAATTCTATGTCTTGCAGCTTCACGCGTAATAAATTTAAGAAATACTCGCGTCGTGCACCATCATTTGGAAATATCTGACCGAGGCACTCAACAGGTCCAGTTGCTTCACTTTGTTTGGTGAAAAAATCATTCATGTGTTGTAAGTCCAAGGTTTAGTTATTTGTGTTCATTGCCGCCATTGAGTCGCGGGCGTAGGGAAGAATTTTTGGTGTCCCAAATCCTGCAGGACTAACTTCGACTGCTAGAGCAATCACTTCAGCGCCAGAAGCAACAGCATCCTCGAAAGCCTCCGCATAAGCTGGATCGTGAGAATTGCTCACCACAAAACTGTGTGCATCAGCTCGCTGGATTAGAAAAAGTAGGATTGAGCGTTTACCTGCCAGAACCTGGCTCTTAAGTGCCTTCAGGTGTTTTACCCCCCTGGGGGTAACAGAGTCAGGGAAGCGAGCTACCCCACCTTGAACGACAGTAGCGCTCTTCACTTCGAGCAAGCAATCACCTTGGGGCCCAGTAAGAACAAAGTCCACACGGAAACCTACTTCTAGCTGTTTCTCGCGCGCCAAAGTGCAATAGGTCTCAAGTCCCGGCACCAATTTCAACCTTAAGGCTTCCTCAACGATGCGGTTTGCAAGATGCGTGTCAGTGCCAATCCAGTCACCCTCAAACTTAACAGCTCGCCATGTGTAGCGACGTTTTCTTTCCGGGTCAGCGCTATCCCAAAGAAGAGCGGCCATGCCAGATGTCAGACAGCCAGTCATTGCGCCGGAGTTTGCACAATAGACCAGTTCTTCCACACCTTCAGGCAGTGCCATTTTCGCTAAAAAACGTTGCGATCTGCGCAAAAAGATTGCTTCGCGTTGTGGCTGAGGAAAGGGCATAAAGATGTCATTGCCGTTGGGAACAATCATCGAACAAGCCCATCTCTGACTTTTAGTATGTTGCTCATAGCCGTTGCAACCTATTCTTTTGCAAAGTCATTGCATCACTCCACCACGAACCGCAGCTTGCTGGCATCTTTGCCCTTACAGCGGTCATTTAGGAAGATTTCAAACCGCTTTCGCAGGTCATCCGGCGTGGCCGGGGATCCGCCTTGTAGAAGTGCAGCCTTGATGACTTCACCACTGACAGCGATCTTTTCCAGGCCTGACAAAGCCTCCTGAACAGCACTTACAAAATTCGGTGTCACGGGGTCGGCCAGCTTCTTTGACGCAACAAACTTCTTGATCAGCTCTCGGGCGGATGCCTTGAGCAGGTCAAGGTTGGCCTGAATCATCGGATCCTCCAGATTGTCGAGCAAGGTTTGCTGCCAGCTCTCAAGCAACCGGTCAAGCTCCTCATCCAGTTGCTTGAGCACATTGGCGCCCGGAATGAAGTCGCCTTGCTCATTGGCGGGACGAAAGCTGCAGTGCGGGCAATAAGGGCTTGCAGAAAGCTCCGACTCCACCAAAGAGGCACAACTTTTGAGTTTGTCGAGCTTGTCGTCAAACGCAGTGAGTTGGCTGGTGGGCATGAGGGATATGCCGGCCAAGGCACGCATGGCGACCAGGCGGGAATCCTTGCGCAAGGCAGTCTTGGTTTTGTCCTCCGTCACGCCCAAGCGTGCCTTGCTGTGCTGGGCGACATAGGCGTTGAGGTACCCCTTCTTGAGCTGAGTCAGCGTTTGTCGGTACTCGGCGCCATGTTGCGCGTTGCGATCTAAAGCGAGTTTGTCCAGAATGTCTTTGCGAGCGCTTTGCGCCTGCTTAACCCACACGTGATCGCTGGACAGCACCATCTCGGCTTGCGAAAGGTAGGCGGCGGTACTGCCCAACTCGGTTACCAGGTCCAGCAGCTTTTCCACAGAGGCCAAGACTTCAAGGTTCTTTTTCTGGGCGTCGATGTCGTCGGAGCCAATGCGCAAGTTCTTCAGTTTTCCGACAGTGTTGTACGGGGTCAGGCCCTCGGTGAAGGTTTTGAGCGCCTCCAGTCGGGTGCGCCAGTCAAGGATTTCGACGTCCGTGAGCAGCGGCTTGCCCCAGAAAGTGAGCTTGCCCTGCAAATCCGTACCAGCCGTCAACACACGACCGACAAGTTTTGAAACGGCTTCGAGGAGTTGCTTGACTGGTTCCTCGGAGCCTTGCGTTGCCAGTTGCGCCAGACCTGGTGACAGGCCGAGCAGCTCGAACAACGATCGCAGGACGGCGACGTTAATCTCCTTCGGTGCTTCGACATGTTTGAACTGCTTGAGGTCTTCGAGGCCGCGTTCGGCAAGAAGAGTGATTTTTCCAGAGTCAATTTTGTCGCCGGTGATGGCGAGCACGATGTCGCCCGAATAAACCAAGCTACCCAGCACAGTGACCAACAGGTCGGGCTCCAGCCGGAATTTCACCGGATGAAAATATTCCACATCGGTCTGCCCGTTCAAGAGCTCAACACGGTTGAGCACCTGACCATGGCCCTTCGCTTTCAACCGACTCAAAACCTCTTGTGCATACCGCGAACGACCGGGCTCAATGCGGTCGCCGTCAAGCATTTCCAGCGCGTCGAGCACCGCGTTGGCGTCTTTGGTCCGTGTGCCACCAGCCAAGGCCTTCAGTGCATTGCCAACCAATAACTTGCGGTTCTGTTCAGTCACAAGCAGAGTGAATGTTGGGTATTCTGGAGAAGCCTCTGCAAACTGCTGATTGAGTGCAAGGCCGGAGACGACGTTGATGATGTCGCGGAAATTGGCACGTTCCTCAGAGCCCAGACGCAGCCGGTCGCGGATGTTGACCCCTTTGGCCCAATCCTGCAGTGTTTTGGACTTGCCCTGGTAAGTGACTTCAAAGGCAGTCATCTGCTTTTCCTGAAGCCACTTGCTCATTTCTTTTAAAGCGTCCTTCGCTTTGTCAAGGTAGACAGCCTTTGCGCCACCGCTGGCGGTCGAGGCCAAGTCCTGCGCAGCCGCGTAAAAAGCAAGATGGCGTTTGATGGCCTCGTCTTTGCCCTTCAGCCGAATAAATACTTCGTCGGATTTGTTCTCATCGCGGAAGCGCGGTGGCTCAAAAGGCTGGATGAAGTAAACGTAAAAATCACGCTCGGGCTGGGCGGTTGGCCGATCGTTAGGCGCACCAAAAAACAGGTAGCCATTGCGTTCAACACGGTGGTCTTGCCACTCGATCTGGTACTGCCAGATTTGATGACCGGTGACGTAAGTGCTTTCGTCAGTGCGCTCCATCAGCTGCTTGATGGCGCCGTAGTAAGCACGGTCAAGCGCATCGTCGGACAGGGCCTCTGCGCGCTTTTCGATCTGAGCGTCATAGTCGACGTCTTTTTTGAGGTCGAGGTAATACTGCTCGGTGTCAGGCGCTTTGGAAATGAACTGGCCGTTGACCGTTTTGACGATTTCCCTCAGGGTGGTTTGGACGGCGGTGAGCAGATCATCAGCAGGGTCACCACCCAACTCTTCAATGCCTGGTTGATATAGGCACAGGGTGTCGCGCAATTCTGCGGCTGTTGGCCCGACCGGCACATAGATGTCGCCGCCCGTGATGAGTCGATGCACCGATAGTCCCGCAATCACGCGCTGGGCCATGGCTTTATAAGCTGGGCGTGTGAAGGCTTTGAGGACGCGCTCGGTCAACACTTCTGACACTTTTAAGACTGGACCGATGCTGGGGTCTGAGCGGAGCACCGAATTCGATGCCACGGTTTCCCAAAACTTGTCATAGCCGATAAGGCCAGGACGGTCATTGGGGACTTCGTCATTCAAAACGGCCTGGATCTGGTCGCGTAGTGTGACCAGGGCACCCCGTTTTTCGGTGAAGATCAGCCGCTCGAAGGTGCCGATGTACTCGGGGTGAACTGGGAACAGACGCACGTACTCATCCATGCGCTCGTTCATGGAACTGTAAAACTTGGCGAACTTGGTGAGGTAAGTCCTGATCTTGTTCTGCTGGTCAGCAGTCTTTTTGAGCAGGCGCTCGGCGACCACAAAGCTGACGTCTTGCCTGGCCAGCAATACTTGGGTGAACCGATCCTTGACACGGCGCAGGCTGTCGGCGACATGCTGGAAGCGGTTGCTGTCAAAAATAGCCTCTTGGACACCAGCCACGAAGCGGAAGCGCAAATGCTTGGTGACCTCGCCGATTTCACGCAGGAAAGACAGGTCCAGCACCAAATCGTGATCTCTGCGAGACCGCAGGTAATCCAGAAACTCGTCGACCACCAACAGCACGCCGTGGTTGGGGTGAACCTCAGCGAACGCGGTCATCATTTCCTCGAACGCAGCCTTGTTGTTGACCACCTTGTCAGCAGCCGGGAACGAGTAGTTCACGCCTTGTTTTTCAAGGAAGTTTTCAAGTTCCTGGGTAATGATGTCCCGCAGCGACATCTGGCTGGAGATTTCGATGCGGTGAACCTTGAATTTGCCAGCGATTTTTTCTGCCGCCGTTGCAACCTTTGGATGACGAATCATTGGCAGGTAAGCCGCGTCTTCAGCCACCAAGGACAACACAGACATCAAATGGGACTTACCCGTGCCGTAGTTCCCGACCACCAGAACGCCCATGTGGTCGACTGATTCGTCAAAGGAGAGTTGCGGAATCATCTGCTTGGTAATCCGCTCGGCCATGTCGTCTGACATGACGTAGGTGGCCACCAGCTTTTTGGCCTCGTCTGGCCTGTTGGCGTCCAGCAGTTGAATGACCGATTCAATCGGTTCGAATTGGATGAGATCGCTGTAGCGCATATTTTTCTTTCCTTCCTGTTACTGAATACTAAATTTCAAAGGGGACCAGGCCTGCGAGGCCGTAGTCCTGATGCTCTGGATGCCCCATTTCCGCATAGGTCAGTCGACCATCACGTAATTCGCCTGGCCAAACGGCCACGACGCGCTTGACATGCGCATGTCGCTTCAGCAAGTCAAGCGGGTCGAGCTGCAGTGACTTGTCGAACAAGAGTTCGAGGTTGTCCATCAACAGCAAATCAGCAGTAGCATGTTGATCTGCCAGTTCCCGCAAGAGTGTCGTGGTCTGCATGTGCCGCTGCCTTTGTGGAACCACCGAGAGCCGATTACCCAATGCGGAGCCAACGCTGAGCACTGTGCGGCCCCGACTCTTTGCCAGAGCCTGCAACAACGCTGTCTTGCCAGTACGCGGTTTGCCAGTGATCAAAATGAGTTTGCTGTGCAGTGCACTAACCTCATCAACCAGTTGCTCCAATTTTTCGATCATGTGTGCTCCCTGCCCACAGAGCATCTAATCGGGAGCCGCACAATATCAAAGCGCCAATACGTCATCGGGGTCACTCAAAAAGGCTGGACTGCTTGACGATGTATCCAGCAGGCTTCTTTTGTTTCTCGATGGCACCTTCGTCCAGAAGACGCAGCAACCAAGCCTTGGCCTGTGCATTGGAGATGTCCAGCGCAGTGGCTACCTCGGCGTCTTTCATCGGGGCCTTGAGTAGCAGCAGCATCACATCGCGGACCGCAGCAAAAAGCATATCTGCAGGTGTTGATGTTGTCGTGGCCAACAGTGTGGCCTCTTGGGGCTTTGCCTCGGGGGTCGCGGTAACCGCGGGCACTGTCTCAGGTACGCGCTCAACCAGTTCGACTTCGGTTGTGGAAACCGTTGACTGGTTTGGCTCATTTGCCACTTCAATTGCTGGTGGCACCTCGGCAAATTCGGGTGGCGCCTTCTCGGCGTCCGGCAGTGCCTCACCAGAAAATAGCGATGGCTCTGGTTTTGGCGCTTGCGCCGGAACAGGTGCTGCCGTATCGAACACGCCTTCAAAGGCGTCCGCGTCTTGAGGGTTCGGCCATGGCATTGCTCCCTTGCCGCGCAGAGCGTCCAGTCCCACAGAGGACTCTCCGGTCGATCGGACGTACACGGGCACGAATTTGAGCTTATCGAGTTGCTCTACTGCGCCAGTCCAAGTGCCACCTTTGTTGAGATCTGAACTGACAACTAGAGATGCATCTGCAAGCGCATAGATAAGCTTGTTCCGCTGCATGGCATTGCCAACGTTGAAGCCTGCACCGGGGTCATAAGGCGAAATCAATACCAGCTGCCCCTCAAGCAGGAGGTTGCGGTTCTCGCGATTCATGGTTGTCTTTTCCAGACTATCCGCAAGTACGCCACTGACCTTGCCGCCTGCCTCTAGTGCACCACGCATTGCTGCTTGGTCGATCCCTTTGGCTCCACCAGAGACGAGGGTGCGGTGGGCTCGCGCGGCCAGTTTGCCCACCGCCATGGTGTAGTCAATCAGTGTTTCGTCCACATGCCGCGATCCAACGACGGCGATGCCCCCGGAGTCAAGTAAACCAATCTCACCACAGCCGTAAAGCACGGCCGGGGTATCTTCCCGAAGTCGTGCCTTTAGGCGACGCGGATATTCGGCATCTGCACGGCTGATCACCCAGATAGCGCGGGCTTGCCACCGCTCAATGACTTGGCTCAAAAGGAAGCCTCGTCCCAGTAGGCGTTGCAACCTGGCTTCTTCAATAACTGGCTGACAGGCTCGCAAAAGTTCGGACGCATCCGGTGCAACGAGATCTGCTGGCTGGCGCTGAATCTCACGTAAATGGCGAGCAAGTCTCTTGTATTCGCCTGGAGTCAACAGTTCCGAGGACGAACTACCGCGTCCAGCGATCAATGGTGCCGTTAAAAGCAGGATCGCTTGGGTGTTCTGTGACAAGGACGGCATTATTCGTCGTGCCCTGTTTGGGACAAGGCCATCGGCCAGACTTCACCGCTGCCGCTTTTGCGCAAGAGCCAAGCTGCAACTGTGAGTGTCCAACGTGAGTCCACCATGTCGTCGACCAAGATCACCGGACCATGCGGTACCGGATGACCGTTAAGGGCAAGCGAGCCGTCGATGTTGCGCGCCTGCTGTGTACTGTTCGCCATTGTTTTCTGCTCGGGTCGATCGTCTGTTTTTTCAATTACCAAGTGAAACGGCAGACCCAAAGCGGCCGCTAAACGTTTCGAGAAATTCGGCACGAGATCGGGATGCCTTAGGGATGGTACGCATGTCACCCAGGTCGGCTTTGGCAGAGGGCTCCATTCGCGAATCATCTTTACGCATGCCCCGACCAGGTCGTCCGCAAACTTGCCGTCGTGATACTTACCTTGTCTGACCAAGCCGCCCCAACCAGCGTCGCCCCAAACACTCAGTGCTCTGCCAGTCTGGGCCTGGAGACTGGCGTGAATGAGACCTTTGACCCCATAGTTAGGCATTCCACCGTCAGGCCATTTCTTTCTGGCGTCGAATGGACTACATGTACGACGGAGGAACTCCAGTGCCTCTTTGGCAAGCGATGGATCAACTGCTACTGATAGAGCGGGAAGCGTCGGAGCAGAAACGTTGCTTGCATCACCATCAAGCTCATTAATTAAAAACGCCATGTGTTCGCCGAAAGGTAGACCGACGTACTTTTGCATTTGCTTCTGTTCTTCTTGGCGGAGTGTCGTCAGTCGACTTGCGCGAGTCCAAAATTCTTCGCTTAGAGTTGCTGCAGTAAGTTGCCATTTGGAACCCTGCTTGGCGATGGGTGCCGGTGATTCCAAGGAAAGCAGCAGTACTGCTTTTTCAACGCGCCCTTTGGTCAAGTTCAACCTGCCTAACAGTTCAGGAACAGAAAGTCCGGAATCTTCATCCTCAATGGCTTCCAAAACGTCATCCACTTCTTGGCGTGTCGGAAAAGCGTTGCGAATGAACCAGTCGGTAATACGTGTCTCCTCCTTGCCGCTCAGCAAAATGCCATATGCGGCGTCCAATGCTCGGCCAGCACGACCAACTTGCTGGTAATAGGCAACTACAGAGCCCGGCATTTGGTAATGAATGACAAACGAAAGGTCCGGCTTGTCAAAACCCATTCCCAAAGCGGTCGTCGCAATTAGTGCCTTCACTTGGTTGTTTAGCAGGGCGTTTTCGAGGTCCTCTCGGCTATCACCTGACTGGCCTGTGTAAGCTTCGACGTTGAAGCCTCGTGCTTTTAGCCAATCGGTCACCAAATGCGCATCCGTCACCGTCAATGTGTAAATGATTCCATGTCCCTGGAGGGTCGATAAATGCTCAGCCAACCACGCTAGGCGCTCCTCCTGACTGGACAAGGTAATGGTTTGTAAGCTCAGTGAAGGACGATTTAAGTCTCCGCGCATTACCTCCAGATCAGGTCCAAGGACTGACACTAAGTCAGTCATTACGCGATCATTGGCAGTAGCTGTAGTGGCAAGTAGCCGCATGTTATTTGGCAAACTTTTGGCTGTTCGTTGAATGACTCGGTACTCTGGTACGAAATCATGTCCCCAATCAGATACGCAATGAGCTTCATCAATGACCATCAGAGAAATTTGATCGGCGATTGGAAGCAAAATTTGATTGTTGAATCGCGCGCTTACCAGCTGCTTTGGATGAAAAAGCAATATATCAATTTCGCCATTTTCGATGCGCTCAATGACACGAGGCCATTCATCGCTATTTTGAGAATTGAGGGTTTCGGCTCTGACGCCCATTCGCTCGGCTGCAGCAACTTGATTGCGCATCAGCGATAAAAGCGGTGATATTAATAGTGCTGGTCCGAGGCCTGATTCGCGAAGCAACTTGGTGGCAATGAAGTAGACGAAGCTCTTTCCCCAGCCTGTCTTTTGAACAACCAGCAGCCGTCCTTTGCCTTCAACAATATGGCGGATGGCATCTTCTTGACCCTCACGGAACGTCGCATCGGCCCGCCCTGAGCCGATTCGGAGTAGTTCTAGTGCTCGTTTTGAGTTGTATTTCACTTTATTGTTCTCCCTTATCTTTTTCCGGCTGCCGGTATCCTGGCGCTAGTAGTGCATTTTTCACGCCGTAAAGGGTCAGGTGATCTCTGAGCCAGAGCCGATGTTCATGGCCACGCAGGCTGTGGTCGGGTGAGCAGTCAACACTCCACTGGCGCAAGATGTAACCTGCGGTGGCCGCGCGCAGATTCACCTTCAAGACTCCGCCGTCCATGTTGTAGTCCATCTCGGTGATTTCTGGACGGGGTTGGTCTGGGTGCGGTACCAGCTCCAGCTCAACGATTCGAGTCCACTGAATGTCCTGATCGCTGCGTTCAGACGCCTGAACTGGAGCGCCTTTCAAAACGACTGGATTCCTGATCCGGGTGATGACGAAGTCGCGAAACTCCTGGGATTTACGATCAAAGCCACGGACGTGCCAGCGTAGACCGTTATCAATGAGTGCGAAGGGGACGATTTCCCGGTCAGACTGGCCGTTGGAAATGGAGTGGTACTGGATACTTAGAGGGCATTGCTGGTGGATGGCCCGAGTCACAAAACCAAGTGTTGCCAGCTCCGGCTGGGAAAGGCGTGACGGGATATCACTCGCAATCCAAGCCTTGAGCTTGGCTGGTTCACCATCACCGAAGCCCTGAGATAGCCAGGCCATCACTCGTTCAGGCGGGAAGTCAAATACTGGCTGGAACTCGTTGCCGATGACGTAGGACTTGCCCTTTGAGTCGTAATCGATGTTGCCGGGGGCGATCTCTTTGTAGAGTGCCAAGTCCCTTGTCGCTGCCGCGGACTGTATGCCAAAACGTGACACTAGATCCTGTCGGCGAATCTCTCCGATAAAGTGCACGCGCAGTTCCACATAGGCGAGCCGGTCGCGCTGTGGCTGGGTTAGATCGGTAATTTGGTCGTTCAACATCCTGCTGGTTGGCTCGTGCGTTTGGTGGTCAGTTGGCATTATTGCGCATAGTATATAAGTTGCACTAGAATAATTTAAATTACTTTAAAAGATGTATCATGCGTTGTAAAATGATTACCACGTGAATGGAATGGAGCAAAGTCAGTCTTCGCAGCCAACTGGAAGGCTTCATGGCGAGTTGAAGTTGGTAATTGAGAGATCATCGACGGGCTGTTCAAGTTTATGGCTGCGTCACAGCATGCCAACGTCTGCGGTGATGGCCTGTCAGACAAGAACAGAATTCAGCGGGAGACATAGCCGAAAATGTTGGTCGCTATGCCGATTCCAACAGGTGACCGTTTAAAAAAGGGGGTGGAATGAAGAAACCTAAGCAACTTAGAGATGACATTCGAGAGCTTTCGCGACACCTGACGCAAGTCAGGGAGGTTTTACTGAAGCGGTCAGACGTAGAGATTGCCCAAATTGGTAAGGAATGCAAAAGAACTGCCGATTCAATTGGGGACCTACTGAAAACGCAGGAGCTTCCAAATGACTACAAAGTAGCGGTCGTTGGACGCTTCAAGACAGGCAAGTCTTCCTTCGTCAATGAGCTTCTTGGCGCAAAGTTGGCGAACGAGGACACCAACCCTGAAACAGCCGCGATTACCACGTTCAAGCATGGCACCAAGGTTGTTGCCACTGTACATTTCACGGCGCAGGAGAACTGGGCCAAGCTCAAGAACTTATACGCCGAAGACCCGAAACACATTGATGCCCACCGGGTGAAGTTGTGGGAGAGTTTCGGGAAACCCAAAAAAGCAAAAGATGGCACCTTGGAGGAAGCTTTTGATCTCAAAGGGATTGAGCAAAAGTACGTAAAGCCCGGCGGCTTCAATCTTGAAATTGAACTGGTTGCTGATGGGACGAAAAAATCCGAGACGGAATTTCGTCGGAAATTGAAGGAATTCACGTCGGGGGCCAAGCCTCACCATTGCTTGGTTCAAACCATTGAAATTTCGTCCCCTGCCGAAATTCTTGATGAGGGAGTTCTGCTCATTGACACCCCCGGGCTGGACGACACCGAGCGCTTCAGGGTTAGTCTGACAGAAAAGACGGTTGAGGACGTGGACGCAGTTCTTTTCCTTACACAGTCCGGTGAAGCCTATGGACAGTCAGAGAAAGACTTCCTGCTTTCTCTATTGCGCAAAGGCACAGTCAAGCAGTTGATTGTTGTCATCACGCAGGTTGATTTGACCTACGGTAAGCACGTTCGCACGGCTGAAGACAATGACGA
>Ga0210034_1003473_pt1 | contig 11197 bp, 7 predicted proteins | sample CryGeymeta201505_FD_185466 | JGI IMG/M metagenome (GOLD analysis project Ga0210034, IMG submission 185466) | Groundwater microbial communities from Crystal Geyser aquifers in Utah, USA - Crystal Geyser metaG 2015-05 (SPAdes) (version 2) | ecosystem: Environmental > Aquatic > Deep subsurface >... | reverse complement strand
CAACACCGTGTATAAAAAATTGCTAGTTTTAGCTAGCACAAAGTTGGTTGCACGTTTGCTGGCTTCCGATTTTCCTTCGGAAAATCCTCGCCCTCAAACACGCAACTTTCCATACACGAACACGTTGGCAGCTATATTGAAAAAACAGAACACAATGGAATTTAATAAAGAAAAATACAAAGTTTATACTTGGAAAAATTGGATGATGCTACATTGGATTTTGAATCCAGGTTTAGCAATAAATGAATTGATTTTAGGACAAAGAGTTCCGAAAGTCAGTTTGGAAGATAAAACAATTGACAAACCGAGAATTGAAAGAACATTTGTTCCTTGTCCTCATTGTGAAACTCTTCACGATGGAAGAACTTGGTCGACAGAAAACGGAACTGCTTTTAAAAATTGGTTTGGACTTTATTGTAAAAGCTGTGGGAATACTATTCCTTGTTTGACTAACGGACTGAGTTTTATAATTCTCGCAATTACTTTTCCGATTTGGGGTTGGTTCAGAAAAAATCTAAAAGAGAAATGGTTAGAAAAACAACCAAAACGATATGAAAATATTGACATCGAACATATTCCAAATCCATTTGATAAAAAGAGTTGGATAAAAACAGGACTGAGTTGGGGAGCATTTATGTTTTTGACTATGTCAATCGGATTTCCATATTTTGACAATCAAGAAATAACTTGGAAAACTTTATTGTTAGGGCTTGTAATTTGGACAATTGGCGGACTTGGATTTGGTTATACGATGAAATTATTTATGAACAAGACAATCAACAAAAAAGAAGAAAATACAGCTGCCAACAGCGTGTATGAGAAATAGCGGGTTTAGTGATAAATAAAAGGTCAGTGATTTTAATAAAAGTCGGTGCCAAACTGAAAGTGAAGTGCTTTTTAATCCGCTACTTCTCATACACGCAAAACGTTGCCAGTAATTTAAAGAAACATCGAATAATCAAAAAAAATTAATGAAAAAATCAACTTTAATACTTTTCCTTTTCCTAATCACAAAACTAACTTTTGGACAAGAAAATGAAAATCGATTAAACGGAATTGACCAAGAAATAGAAACTTTACTCAATTCATATAAAGCAGTTGGGCTGTCTGTCGCAATCGTGGAAAATGATAAAGTAATTTATTCCAAAGGTTTTGGTTACAGAAATTTAGAAGAAAAATTACCAACAACAGAAAATACAGTTTTCCCAATAGGTTCCGCAACGAAAGCGTTTACAGCTTCACTTTTGGGAATCTTGGAATCAAAAAACAAAATTTCGTTGAAAGAAAAACCGTCTTCTTATATTCCCAAACTTCAATTTTATAATGACAAAATGAACGATTTAATAAAAATCGAAAATTTGTTATCACATAAAAGTGGTTTAGGAAATCTTGACGGCTCGCTTATTTTGTTTCCAGAAATTGACAAACTAAAAACTATTGAACGTTTAAAATATCTAAAACCAAATGGAGAAATTAATGACAGTTGGATATATAGTAATATGGGTTACACCATTGCAGGAACTATTATTGAGCAAGTGACCAGTGAAAGTTGGGATAAAAACGTAAAAATAAAAATATTTAATCCTCTAAATATGAACCATTCTTTTACCGACTTGAAAGAAATGGAAAACTCAAATAATTTTTCTTTTGGTTATGGTATGTCAGATGGAAAAACCGAAAAAGTGCTTTATGAAGACTATTACTCATACAGTCCAGCAGGCGCAATCAAAAGCACTTCCAACGATATGGCTAATTGGATGCGAATTTGGTTAAATAACGGAAAATTTAATGAACAGCAAATTCTTCCAGAAGAATATGTCAAGAATGCAACTTCTATTCATAACATTATGCCTCAAGATGGAGCGGACGCAAGTGTTTATTTGTTTGGCGATGGTTATGGTTGGCGGGTGCAATCTTTCAAAGGACATTACAAAATTAATCACGGAGGAAATACTTCCGGATTTAGCTCTCAAGTTGTACTGTACCCAAACGATAAATTAGGTATTGTAGTTTTGACAAATCAACATAATTCCATATTACCATACATAATTGCAGATGTCGTAACAAACAGAATGTTGGATTTGCCAAAAACCGAATTGAACCAATATCCAGTAATTGTTAATGACATTAATAAAATTGACAAGGAAATTAAAGAATTAAATAAAGACAAGATTTCAACTCATAAACTATCGGAGTTTTGCGGTAAATATTCCAATAAAGGATATGGCACATTTGAGATAATCCAAGAGAACAATTCTTTATATGTTGTATTCCCGACTTACAAATTTATACTTGAACATCTTGAAGATGACATTTTTGTTATGAAACAAATAAGTGAAATTCCTCAAGTTATGAATCCAGAATTCGCTCTGAATTTTTCGACTGACAACAATGAAAATATTGCAGCAACTAAAATAAAATTACAATCTGAACCTGTGGAATTTATAAAGCAAACCGAGGAATAAAAACTACTGGCAACACCGTATATAAGCTATGGCTTGGTCAGTCCACAATTGGAAAATTCTGCGGATTTCTCAAAGTTAGTCTATATTTGTAGAGGTTCGTGCTAAGACACGCCACAGCTCATATACGCAAACCGTTATGCCACATAAACTAAAAATAACGGTCGAAGAATGGCTGACCACCCAAAATCGGAAAATGTGAAAGTTGAAACCGAAATAAAAGAAAAAGTAAACCGAGTTACGAAAATCGAAAGAGTAGAAAAAAATTATTAACTTGGAGAAATCTAAATTAAATGAAAAAGATTTTTTCCATTAAAACTTAAAATTATGAATATTTTAAAAACTTTAAGAAAACCATATTTATCGTTATTTCTTTCAGGATTGATTTTGTTTGTTTCTTGTAGTCCTAATGGAGATATTGAAGAATTTAATCAAAATATTGACTCTGCTTTGCTTAAACAAATGCAAAGTGATTTTAAATTTGCATTTGACACTTCGAAATCAAGCGGAGATTTACAAAAAACTAGTATTGACTTAAACATTGATAATATAATTGCCGATAATATTTCAATTATTAACAATGAAGGACTTGACCAAATGTTAATAAAAAATGGAATTAGTGCGAATATGCTTGATGCATTTGAATTCTATCAAAATAATAGTGATAAAGAAAATGTTTACGACTTAATTATTGAAAACTATAATTTAACAAAAGTTGAAGATGCAAGGTTTTTAATAACAGTAGTAACTACATATGATTTTATTGAAAAAGAAATGTCGTTAGATAAGAATATAAAATTATCAAAAGGCGAAATGAAAAGAATTTCTTGGGGTTGTGCATTAGCAATTGCTGGAACAGTTGGTACTACAATTGGTGCCATTTGGGTTACAGGAGGTGCAGCTCTAATTTATTATGTAGCAATGAAAGGACTAGTAACTGCGGCTTTAATTGAAGCTTGTGGTCCAGGTTGGGGTGACATATAAAAAACAAGATTATGAAAAAATATATATCATATTTTTTATTGGTTCTTTTTGGAGTAATTGAAATACTTTCAATTATTTTATATGTTAAAAATGAAATTACTGCGAAATTGTTTTTTTTATTGTCATTAGTATGTGCGGGTATGTATGGTCTTTACTTTATGTACAGAAATAATAATAATAATAATAATAATAATAATAACGTGGCATAACAAGGTATATAAAAAATAGCAGTTAAGTGTAAACTATAGAGTTTGTACTTTTCTGCTATTTTAATATTCTAAACTGAAAATAATAGCATTTTTATTCTGCTACTTTTCATATACCAACACGTTATGCCTCATTGTAAAAAGACAGCCAACCGCACATTCAGGCACATTTGGTTTTTTGCCGACACACGAGCCAAAACTAAAAACCAAAAGAGCCTGAATTTTTGCCAACGCACTGACAGACGTATAAAAAATTAATCGTACTTTTGACGAATCTGTCAAAACAATATAGACAAAATGAATTTATTTGGAGAGTATATAAGAAACAGACGTGAACAGCTTGGACTGCCTTTGAGAAAAGTTGCTGCTGAACTGGACATTGACACTTCTATTTTGAGCAAAATTGAACGCAACGAAAGAGTAGCGACAAAAGAAATGTTACCAGTTTTTTCTAAAGCGTTGGACATTCCAATTAAAGAAATACAAATTGAGTTTATCCAGTCGACTGTTTTATCAGAACTTGGAGACTTGGAATTTTTGACTGATGGACTTAAAAACGTATTGAAGAAAATATGAACACGAAATTTTTCACCAACGAAGACCAAAATACACTTCTAAAAAAAATTGAAGGTGTTTTCAAACATAAGAACATTTACTTTTTAGATGCTTTAGTCGGCTATTTTCGTGCGTCTGGATATTTTCAAATTCGTGAGTTTGTAGAGAACGCTCAAGAAATTAGAATCCTTGTTGGTATCAACATTGACTCTTTAGTATATCAGGCCAACCAACAAGGAGTTTTATTTGATGGTGATGCCGAAAAAGCACAAGAAGAATTTTTTCAAGAAGTAAAAAAGAACATTCAAGAAGCCGAATACGACAAGACTGTTGAAGGTGGAATGATTCAATTGATTAAAGACATTACAACTGGAAAAGTAAAAATCAAAATTCACCCGAAACAAAACATTCACGCTAAAATCTATATTTTCAGAGAGCAAGAAAAACACGACCACGGTTATGGTTCTGTAATTACTGGTTCGAGTAACTTGACTGATGCAGGACTTTCTAAAAACTTTGAATTCAATGTTGAGTTAAGAGATAATTCAGACATTGATTTTGCAACCAAAACTTTTGACAGACTTTGGGAAGAAGCCGTTCCTGTTGATATGGACAGCATTGAAAAACTTCAAAAAGAAACATACTTAAATGACAATTACACACCTTACGAAGTTTATCTGAAATTTCTGATTGAGTACTTTGGAAAAAGTATTGAGTTTGACCCAAACTCGATTTCAGATTTACCCAAAGGTTTCAAACGACTTTCGTATCAAGTAGATGCCGTAAATGATGGCTTTACAAAGATGATGAAACACAATGGGTTTTTCTTAGCTGATGTTGTCGGACTTGGAAAAACAATTGTTTCTACACTAATAGCGAAAAAATATTTTTATACAAACGGATTTCCAGAACACCGTTCCCGAACGCTTATTATAGTTCCTCCTGCACTTAAAGAGAACTGGGTTGAAACAATTGAAAAGTTCAATCTTGACAATGTAAAAATCATTACCAATGGAAGTTTGCATAAAATCAATGATGCAACAATTTTCGATTTAATCATTGTAGATGAAGCTCATAAATTCCGTTCTGATACAGCTGGAATGTATAATGAGTTGCAAAAAATATGTAAAACACCAACAAGAAGAGTTTTGCCTGACGGCAAAACCATTCCTAAGCGTGTTATTCTTGTTTCTGCAACACCATTGAACAATAAACCCGAAGATATTGCCAATCAAGTTTATCTTTTCCAAGACAGTAAAGAGTCAACTTTGGAAACTGGAAACTTGCAACATTTTTTTAGACAACAAATTGATGCTTACAAAAAGCTTAAGGAGGAACCAGATATTGCAAAAGTGCAGGCTGGAGTAAAAAAGATTTATGAGAAAATAAGAACCAAAGTAATTGAACCGCTTATTGTTCGTAGAACAAGAACTGATTTAATGGCTCACGAACTTTATTCAAAGGATCTTGAAAAACAAGACATCAAATTTCCTAAAGTAAAACAACCTAAAAAAATACTTTATGTGCTTGAACCATATTTGGAAGATTTATACGATAAAACCATTCGCGTTTTAAGCCACGAAACACAAGGCTTAAAATACAATCGTTATCGTGCTATTGGCTTTTTAAAACCATATAAAAAGAATAAATACAAACAAGCGGATATGATTTCGGCTCAATTAGCCAAGATTATGAAAACGCTTCTAGTTAAACGAATTGACAGCAGTTTTTTCGCTTTCAAACAATCGCTTTTCCGTTTTATGAAAGCCACAGAAGCAATGGTAACAATGTTTGAAAATGGTCGCATTTTCATTGCCCCTAATTTGCCTGTTTCGGATATGATTAATGAAGGTAAGGAAGAAGAACTATTGGAGTTGGTATTAGAAAAATCAATTGAGGACCCAACCATTGACATTTGTGAACCTGATGATTTTGAATATGATTTTCTACCTGGCTTGCAACACGATTTAAAATTGTTGATAGACCTTTCAAAAGAATGGGGAAAAGTTGATGAAGATCCAAAATTGGAAGTCTTTATTGAATATTTAAAAAATACACTACTCAGTAAATCTATCAATCCCCAATCTAAATTGGTGATTTTTTCTGAAAGCAAAGAAACTACTGAATATTTAGAAAGAGAATTAAAGAAACATATTTCGGCAAGTATTCTTTCAGTGGACAGCAAGTCACGAAAAGAACGAATGCCAATTGTTCGTAAAAACTTTGATGCCAATTTACCAAAAGCCGAACAGGAAGACAATTACAGTATCATACTTTCTACAGAAGTGTTAGCAGAAGGAATTAATCTGCACCGGTCTAATGTGATTGTAAATTACGACACACCTTGGAACTCTACTCGATTAATGCAACGAATTGGGCGTGTAAATCGAATTGGCTCAACCGCTGATGAAATTCACGTTTATAACTTTTATCCAACAGCAAAAGTCAACAATGATATTGAATTGGAGAAAAAAGCAATAATGAAATTGCAATCTTTTCACGCTGCTTTAGGTGAAGATAGCCAAATTTATTCGCCTGATGAAGAAACCGAAACCTTTGGACTTTTCGACAAGGAAATGGAAGAAGAAAAGGACGAGAAACTTGCTTACTTGATGATGATTCGAGACATCAAAGAAAAAACGCCTGGACTATTCAAGCAGATTAAGAATATGCCTTTCCGTGCAAGGGTGGGAAGAAAAAATAAGGACTTTAATCAAAGTACAATTTGCTACATCAAAGACAGCAAACGAGATGCTTTCATCTTGGTTAAAGGAAATGAAGAAACCGAAGAACTCACTTTTCTGGAAACAGTAAAGATTTTTGAAGCAGAGGTTTTAGAAAAAGCAATTGCCTTGCACTCGAAACACCACGAACAAGTGCAATCGGGTATTTTACTTTTTTCGGACTTACTTGAAAAGGAGAAAGCAAAAGATAAAAAGATTGATACCACACAAGGTCCAAACGAAAAAAAGGCAAATGCCTATTTAGACGCTATGCTCAATTTGGCTTTGACCAATGAAGAGGAAAGAACCTTAATCATCAAAGCTAAAGAAGCCTTGAGACAGGGACGTTTTCAAAATCTGCAAAGAGACATCAATAAGTTTCAACGGGCTTTGAAAAAATTCCCTTTAAAACCTGCTATCATTTTAGAAAAAGTCATTGAGATTCTTAAAGCCTATCCTTTAATGAATGAAGCAACCGAACAGGAATTCGAGAAGAAGATTGTAAGGGTTAAAACCTTGATTCCTGAAATTATTATCACTGAAAGTTTTAGCTCTTAAGCAATGAAAGAAAAAGACATTAAAGACATATTGAAAAGCAAATTCCAATTGGAGGAGGATAAATATTTCCCTGACCAATGGAAAACTGTTTTGAGTTTATTCTTCAAAAAGATTGACTATTTCAGTCATCCAGAAAATTTGTTCACTGAAAACGATAAAGTAATTGACGGGAAACAAATTGGAATTATAAAACTGGATGATGGAAAGCAATTGGCTATTTTCACAGTGGAAGTAGCAGACAATATTAGCATTGTTCGCAACCGCCAAGGCTTACGTGAAATTGCTGCCAAACACATTGACCAAAACATCATTCACGGTTCGTTGGCATTTTTCTACAATAAAAAACAAGCCGATTACCGTTTTTCTTTCATTGCCAAAGAAGCAAACATTGATTTAGAAACAGGCGAACTCATAAAAGGCGAAACCAAACCCAAACGATATACTTATTTATTGGGGGCAAATGAAGCCTGCACCACTCCAGCCAAACGAATACTAGTACTAGCAGACAAAAAAGAAAAAGGTGCAGTTGATATTCAAAATTTGAAAGAAGTGTTTTCGGTGGAAGCCTTAAACCGAGATTTCTTTAAAACCTACAAAGCTCATTACGAAAAGTTTTGGAAACACTTGGCTGATGAAGAAAATCCTTATCGTATCAAACTAATTGATGCGGAAAAAGAGGATAAAGTAAAACAGGAAAAACCCATTCGTGATTTTGCAAAAAAACTATTGGGCAGAATCGTATTCCTGCATTTTTTACAGAAAAAAGGTTGGATGGGCGTGCCTAGTGAATTACGAATTACAAATGATGGAATTACGAATGATAGCGATTGGGTAAATGGTGATGCTAACTTTATGCAAAACCTGTTTGCTTATTGCCCAGCTAAAGAACATTTTCATTCTAAATTTTTAACAACTTTATTTTTCAAAACCCTAAACAGCAAACGAGAAGGCGATTTAGCTCCAGAAGGCTTAATTCATAATTCTGAATTCGTAATTCATAATTGTAAAATCCCTTATTTGAATGGTGGTTTATTTGAACCAGAAAAAAATAAAGCCACCTTGGAAATTGATTTTCCAGCCAACTATTTTAAGGAATTATTGGATTTCTTTGAGCAATATAATTTCACGATTGACGAAAACAGCCCTGACGACCACGAAGTAGGAATTGACCCTGAAATGTTGGGGCATATTTTTGAAAACCTACTAGAGGACAACAGAGACAAAGGAGCATTTTATACGCCTAAAGAAATTGTGCAGTATATGTGCAAGGAAAGTTTGATTCAATATTTGCTCAATACTTTTCAAGAGCAAAAAGACATTGAAGCATTTATTCGTTTTCATACCGTTTCGCCTTTATTGGCTGAAAAAGAAAATGCCGTTTTGCTCAATAAAAAATTAGACGATATTAAAGTTTGCGACCCTGCCATTGGTTCGGGAGCTTTTCCGATTGGAATGTTACAAGAGATTTTTGAAGCCAAACGTTTTATTTATCCATACCTAAAAACCAATAAAGATTTTAAACCTGCCGATGTAAAAAAGAACATCATCCAACATTCAATATATGGAGTGGATTTGGAAAAAGGTGCTGTTGACATTGCTCAACTTCGTTTTTGGCTTTCGTTAGTGGTGGATGAACTCAACCCTCACCCATTGCCTAACTTGGATTACAAGATTATGCAGGGCAATAGTCTGTTGGAAAAATTTGAAGGGATTGATTTGAGCCAAATGGGCAAAACTAAAAGTGATGTTCGAATTGCCGAACCTGAAAGAGATTTGTTTGGGAACTTAAAAGAAGACCAAATGAAAATCACGTTTTCGCAATCGGATACAACCCAAAAAATACAAGACCTGATTAAAACATTTTTCACCATTGAAGTAAGCGAAAAGAAAAATAAAATACGTGCAGAGATTAATAAGTTAGTACTTCAGCACATAGAGTACAATCTAGAATTGCGAGAAAACCAATTGCACCGCTGGATAAACGAAGCAGGAAATACCGAGAACTTAAAAACCGCAGGAAAGAAAAAATATGATGGCTATGTAAGTGATTTAAACAAATTGCAAGGCACCAAAACTCAATTGCTAAAAATACAAGAAACAGACGAACGACCATACTTCCTTTGGCATCTATACTTTATGGATGTATTTGAACAAGGTGGATTTGATATAATGATAGGAAACCCGCCTTACATCCAATTACAAAGTATGGGAAAAGAAACAGATGTTTTGGAAACTTCTAATTTTAAAACATTTTCAAGGCGAGGCGATATCTATTGTTTGTTCTATGAAAAAGGATTTGAGTTATTAAAGAAGTCAGGTACTTTAGTCTATATCACTTCAAACAAATGGATGAGGGGAGGATATGGTAAAAGTTTGAGAGAATTTTTCTCCGAGATAAACACCAAGAGAATCATTAATTTAGGTCCTGGAATATTCCATAGTGCAACAGTCGATACTAATATATATCTAGGTCAAAATTCTAATTTTGAAAATGAAGTAAAAGGAATCGCTATAGAAAATAGGTCTGTATTAGAATCATTAAAAAGTGAAAGTTTAATACCATTAACCAATGTTAATAGTGATGCTTGGATTGTTTTAGATAATAATGAACTATTGATAAACAAGTATTTTGAGAAGAATGGAAAAGCATTAAGGGATTGGAATATAAAAATCAACTTTGGCATTAAAACAGGGTTTAATGAAGCGTACCTAATTGATGAAGAAACAAGAAATAATTTAATAAAGTCAGATAAAATTTCGACAGAACTAATTAAACCATTAGCAAGAGGTCGAGATATTGAAAGATTTGCAATTGAGGAATCTAATCTTTGGATTATAATTGTGAAATATGGAGCAAGCGAGTATTTAGAAAAGGAATATAACGCTATATACGAACATCTATTAAGTTACAAATCTCAACTTTCAAAGAGAGGTCAGTGCACAAATAAAGGTGGTCAAGGACAACATCATTGGTTAGAGCTGGACAATAACCCTTCTGACAACTATTTGAACCAGTTTAAAGACGAAAAAGTTGTTTGGAAAAGAGTGGGCTCATTAATGAGATTTGCTTATTCAGATGAAGAAATGTATTGTTTGGATAGCACTTGTATAGCCACTGGTGAAAAAATCAAATACCTGACAGCCGTTTTAAATTCAAGTACAGGTTTATATCAACTATTCAAAACATCACCCCAAACAGGAACTGGTGACCAAATTATAAGCGTTCAAGCTTTGGAGCCACTTTTGGTTCATTATCCATCAGATGAAGTAGAAGCCAAATTCAATTTAATAGTGGATTATATTTTGTTAATCAAAAAATCAAAAGAGCCACTATTTCAAAATCTTACAAACGAACATATTTCTAACTACTTCGAAGATTTAGTAAATATGATGGTGTACGAACTCTATTTTGAGGAAGAAATGAAAGCCAAAGAAATAGATGTGTTGCAATTTGTAACCGAAAAAGCATTTCCAGACATCACCAAAGCAGAAGATAAAAAAGCCATCATCCAAAAGGTATATTACGAGTTGCAACAAAAAGACAATGCCATCCGCAACCGTATTTTGGTGGCAAGCAGCCGTAGTGAAACCATTGCAAGAATTAATGCAGCAACAAGTTAGAGATGAAAAGAATTAAAGAGGTACATATCAATAATTTCAAGTTCTTTCCAGAATCAGAACCTATTAAAATAGATGGAAAGAACATTTT
>Ga0210034_1003406_pt1 | contig 11344 bp, 9 predicted proteins | sample CryGeymeta201505_FD_185466 | JGI IMG/M metagenome (GOLD analysis project Ga0210034, IMG submission 185466) | Groundwater microbial communities from Crystal Geyser aquifers in Utah, USA - Crystal Geyser metaG 2015-05 (SPAdes) (version 2) | ecosystem: Environmental > Aquatic > Deep subsurface >... | reverse complement strand
TCAGCCCTTCGACAATCTGCACCTTGCCGTCGAGGCCCGTTGCGCCGGTCTTCACCGGCACGAAGCGCAAACGCCCGTCTGAACGCAGCCACACGCCAGCCTGGGCGCCACGATAATGCAAGCTGGCATTCGGCACGATCAGCGCATCGCTCACGCCGGGCAGGTGCAGCGTCACGTCCGCCATTTCGTTGCTGGTCACGCCGGGCGGCAAGGTGTCGAAGGCCACTTGGGCGATGCGCTCCTCGGTTACGCTGTCGCTGATCGGTTCCACGCGCGCCACCTTGCCTGCCAGCGCCTTGCCGGGACGGGAACGCAGCGTGATTTCTGCCGGCAGACCCGCGCGCAATCCCGCGGAACGGCCCTGATCCAGCCTCACCGTCACCCACAGGCTTGCGGGGTCCTCCAGCTTGAGTATGGACTGTCCGGCAATCACCGTGGAGCCGGGCTCGGCATCACGCGACGTCACAACGCCATCGACCGGGACCAGCAAACGGATATTCCCGCGCTGCTGCTGCGCTGCCTCGCGCTCGGCTTCGAGGCGGGCAAGGTCATGCCGGGCGCTGACCAGCGCGGATTCGGCGGCGGTCAACTGGGCATCCGCCGATTGCTGTTGCTGCAATTTGGTATCCACCACGCTCTGGCTGACGAAGTTCTTTTTGCCCAGATCGACGTAGCGCCGCACCTCGCTGGCAGCCAGTGCCTGGCGGCTTTTCGCATCCTGAACCTGGGCCTCGGCGGTAGTCACGGCGCTGCGGCCGCGCTCGGTCGCAGCCACTGCTGAAGCCACCCGCTTGTCGAGATCCACCGGATCCATTTCCGCCAGCAATTGGCCCGCTTTCACGCTGTCTCCCACATCCACCAGCACGCTTCTCACCCGTCCGGCGGCAGTCGGCCCGATGAGGTAAGCGCGCCGCGCCTCGACCGTGCCGATGCCTGACAGGGCGGGGGCCACTTCTCCTGTGGTAACCCGGGTCACGGTCACCTTGATCGGCGCGAGCGGGCCGCTCGTCGTCGCCAACCAGGCGAAGGCTATCAACAACGCAACGCCGAAGGCGGCAAACCAGACCTGACGCGGCAAGGTAAAGGGAATTTTCATGGCTTCAGTCCAATCAGTTCACAACATCACAACAAATAGAACCCGCTTAAAACGGCAAGAAGTACGCCCAGCGACCCTTTCAGCACCTGCTGTGGAACATGCCTCTGACAGGCCGCTCCCAGATACATCCCGGCCAATCCGCCCAGGCCGAACAGGCTACCCAGCCACCAGTCGGGTGATGCATAGCCGCCGCCGGGCAACGGCAGAAAAGAATAGACTAGCACGCCAACCACCGAGGTGACGAAAGTTCCCGCTAGCGCCGCGCCTGCCACGACATGGATCGGCAGGCGGAACACCGCGATGCAGAACGGCGCGATGATCGCCCCGCCGCCGATACCATAGGTGCCGCCGATGATGCCCACCATGAAAGCCAGGGCCAGCATGGCGGGGGTACTGAATTCATGCACACAGCCTTGGAAGGTGAATATCACGCGCTCGCGTCCGACGTGCAGGATGCGCAGGCTCATGTCCGATGTTGCCGCAACCGTGCCGGGTTGCTGCGGTTTCCTGGCCGCCCACGGAATAAACCCGGACAGCAAACGCCAGCTCAGGTACAACAAAACGGCGCCAACGAACAATTTGAAACGCGCTGCATCCGGCAAATACAGGACGCGCAGATAGAACCCCAGCACGATGCCGGGCAGCGTGCCCAAGGTGATGAGCCCCGCCAACGGCCAGAACATCCGCCCTTCGCGCACGTAGCGCCACACCCCGCCGGGCGTGGCGAACAGGTTGAACACCAGATTGGTGGCGCTGGCGGCAGGACCGGCGAACCCCAGCACACTCATCTGGAACGGCATCAGCAAGAAGGCACCGGAGATGCCGACCATGGAACAGAAAAAAGAGAGCACGAATGCCACCAAGGGCGGTAGCCACAGCCAGGTTTCCACCCCCGAGGAAGAAAAGTGCCAGTAAAGGGCGCTCACGGGTTCTCTAATTCCAGGTAAACATTGCTGGCGTTGAACCGGTGCAGGCTATCGAAGTTCCGCAGCGAACGGTAGGCGCCATCGTCCAGGGTATTGATGGCGGTTTCCAGGTCGCCCCAGTCTTTCACCGCCTGGGCCATGTGGCTGCGTAGCAGTCGCAGGTAGTCCCGTGTGTCATGTTGGGCTTGGGCAAGATCGCAGATGTTTCCATGGCCGGGAACGATAAGTTTCGGTGCCAGCTTCTCCATCGCCGCGAAGGAATCAAGCCAGTCGCGGCTACTGCCGAAAGGGAAAACACCCAGCATGCGATCCACGAACACCAGGTCGCCGGAAAACAGCACGTTCTGCTTCGGCAGCCAAACCACGCTGTCTCCCGGCGTATGGCCGCCGTGGAAATGCAGTAGCCGGATTTCCTGCCCGCCCAGACGCAGGGTTTCGGACTGGTCGAAGAAACGGTCGGGATTGACTGGCTGCGTTCCCGCCATTTTCTTGCCCAAGGTTTGGCGCAGACCGTCCAGCTGCATCCCGCCCCGCGCCTGCATGTCGGCCAAGGCGGGCCGGGCGGCAACAATCTCGGCGCCGATGGATTTGAAGTAACCGTTGCCCAGCCAGCGGTGATCCTGGCCGCCGGTATTGACGACCATTTTCACCGGCTGGCTGGTCACCGTCTTGATGGCGCGATGGATTTTTTTCGCCACCTGCCAAGTGGGGCCGCTGTCGATCACAACCACGCCGTCACCGGTGACGATAAAGCCAGTGTTGGCGTTCATGCCTTCGTTGTCGGTGGTGCGCATCCCGGTATCGCCGATGAAGGCGTACACATCGGGAGCCACCTTGACCGGCGTGAGGGTAAACGCAAAAGCATCGCCCACCGCCAGGCAAGAGAGGAACAGAATAATTCTGGTCAGGCGGATCATTTTATTTATTGAACACGGTAAGTCGAGTGGCAGGCCACGCACTGCTGTGTCACCTTCGACAGGCTATCCAGGGCGCGGGGGAGATCGCCTTCCTGCGCGGCCATGGCAAAACGGCTTGCGGCATGATGCATCTCCGTGCCAATCGCCTGCATCCCCTTGGGCATGTACGGCGCCATGTGGGAGGCGTTATGCGCGACCATCGAAGTCATTCCAAGCCGGTGTTCGGCGATGTCCGCCGCCTTGTCCAGTTCCGATTTGGCCAGCAGCGCCAGAATTTCGTTCAGCGCCGCCAAATGGTCGCGCATGTTGGAAAGCTGATGCTGTCTCATCATCTCGGGAAAATTGACCTTCTCGCGGGTATCGTCAGCCGCTTCGACGGAAGGCAGAATGCCCGCCGCCAAGGCCAGCACGCACACGATTTTAAAGAGTTTTTTCATGTTTTGATACCTCGGCACATTAATCGGAAGGCTCATCTTAAATCAGGCTCCCGCATACCGGATATGATTTCAGTCATATACGGTATGCGGGATAACCGTTTTCAAGCATTTCCCAACAGTCTCAGGATCTGGCCTTGCCTTTCGATCAACCCGCGCGCTTCCATATCATTCAGCGTCCGGTAGAGTGTTTCGTGGGCCAAGTTCATTTCCGCCGCCCACGCCTTGAGCGACCCGGGCAAATGGACCTCACCTGTTTCTTCGGCGCCTTCAGTCAGAAGATAATGCAGCACGCGATCGGATGCGCCCTTCAGGCTCAGCCGTTCGAAACGTCTGCGCAGGGCGCGCAGATTTCCCGCCAGTTCCATAGCCCAGGCGAAGGCAAAACTGCTGTCGCCCTCCAGAAAAGTGCGGAACACCTTTACCGGAATGGTTAACAGCGTTCCCTCTGCCGTGCAAATCGCAGTGCAATGATAGTATTCGGCACCCAGGCTGGCTTCGGCAAAATATTCCCCCGCACCGGCACGATGAAGCAATATCTCACCGCCGTCTGCGCCATAACGAACCAGCCTGATTTCCCCAGCGACCACGCGATATATCGCTTGAACGTTATCGCCGAGATGAAACAGCTGTTCGCCTTTCCTGATTGGCCCGATCCTGCAAGTCTGCCTCAGTTCAGACGGGAAAAATGACGGGAAAAAATCTTCCATAGAGATTAGAGAACCTCGATATTCAACGAACAACAAGGGCTGGAATCAGCGTTGTTTTTCAGATACCCACACATAGAACATCGGCAGATAGAACAGGGAGAGCACCGTCCCCAACAATAGCCCGCCTATCGCCGCATCGGCCAACGGAGAAAGGCGCTCCAACCCCACCGCGCGCTGCATGGCGATCGGAATCATGCCGGCGATGGTGCCGAAGGCGGTCATCAGGATCGGCCGGTAGCGCAACCGGATCGAGTCCATTGCCGCCTCGAATGCGCCACTGCCCGCGCGACGACGCTCCTGAATGAAATCCACCATCAGGATGGAGTTTTTGATGATGATGGAAAACAGCAGGACGATGCCGAGAATGGCGGGCAAAGCCAGCGCCTTGTTGAAGGCCAGCAGCCCCCATACCGCACCGATGGCTGAAAGCGGCAAGATGATGATCGACAGCAGCGCCAAAGCAACGCTGCCGTAGGCGGGAGTAAGCACTCCGAACAGCAGCAGCACGCCCATCCCCAAACCCGTCAACATGCGCTTGCTTGAATCTGCTCCCGCTGCATTATCGCCCATGTCGCTGGCTTCCACGCCCGGCGGCAGCACCTTCTGTACCGCGGCAAGAGAGTTCTCGCTCAGAATGCTGATCGGCGCAGTATTGCGATAGCCCAGCACGTCCATGCTGTAGCGGTTGCCGTTGGTGGTGAGCAGGGAAAGCCCCGGCTGGTTGACGATAGTGCTGATTTCGCCCAGGCTCACCGTGCTGCCGTCCGGCAAGGGGATGGGCAGCAGGCTCAGGGTCGCCGGGTTGGATCGGTAGGGTTCGCTAAAATAGCTGCGAACCGGGATGGCGCTTACCGTGGGCAGCTTGCTCATGCTGGCCACGGCCGCGCCCTTCAGGGGCAACTGGGCGAGCACGACGTCGGGGGTCAGGCCGAGCGTGCGCAGTTTGTCCTCGTTCAGCACCAGGCTGGCTTCCGTGGTGTTGGCGTCCCAGCTCACCGACACCGAGGACAATCCGGGAACGGTTTGCAGTGCCGCCTTGACGCGTTCGGCAGCAGCCGGCAACAGCCGCCAGTCTTCGGCTGTAAGGCGGATGTCGACCGGCGCCTTGATGGTGGAAAGCGCGGTAGCGCCCGAGTCATAGGCATCGGCGATAGTCACCCCCGGCAGGGCCGCAAGCTGGCGGCGCAAATCCGCCTCGATCTGCCAACTGCTTTCCTTGCGCTCCAGGCGGTTGACGTAGGTGATGGCGAAGGTCGCCTCCGCCGGCAACTGGCCGGAGCCGAGGGAAATCACCCCCGCCTCGGAACCGAATGTCGCGCTCACCCGCTGCACCCGCTGGTCCTGCATCAGGCGTGCCTCGAAAGCCTTGAGCCGGTTTTCCGCCACATCCACCGGCTCGTTGGCGCCGAATTTCACGTGCACCCGCACGATGCCGGTATCCATCGGCGGCAGCGCGTCCCTGCCGATCAGGGGAATGATGGTCTTGAAGCTGAACACCAGCAGCATGAAGGCGGGAATCACCAGGATCATGCGGCGGAAAAATCCGCCGTTGAAGGCGAAACGCAGTGCGCCGGCATAGAGTCCCGCTCCCGGCGCCACGGTGCGCTGGTAAAATTTTTCCATGAAGAGTTCGAGGCGGTTCTTGGGCGGCAAGCCGTTGCGGTACCAGAAGACAGAAAGACGGGGGATGAAGGTCACCGCCACGAAATAGGAGGTGAATACCGCGATCACCACCGCCAGAATCAGGTGCTTGAATATCTGCTGGGAAAAGTCGCCGACGAACATCAGCGGCGCAATCACCACCGCCGTCGCCAGGGTGCCGACGAATACCGGGAACAGCACCTCCTCGGTGCCCCTGCGGATGGCGGTCTGCACGTCCTCATGCAGTTCGCCCAGGTGGCGTTCGATATTCTCCAGCACCACCACGGCGTCGTCCACCAGCATCCCCAGCGCCAGGATGATTCCGGTCATGACCAGGATATTCAGCTCCTTGCCGGTCAGCCACAGGATCGCCAGGGTGGAAAGGAACACCAGCGGGATCGACACCAGCGCCGTCGCCACCGCGCGCCAGTTGCCGAGGAAGAACAGGATCACCACGCTGGTGAAGATAATGGCGTCGCGCAGCGCCTCCACCATGTTGGCGTTGGAGGTCTGGATCAGCTCGCCCTGGGTGTCGGCTATGGAAAATTCGATGTTGGGATAACGCGCCTTGAGCCGGGGCAGCTGCGCCTCGATATCGTTGATCGTCGCCTGCACCGCGCCTCCCGGCGCGCGCAACACCGCCACCGCGATGGCGGGCTTGCCGTTGCCGTGATAGGCGGAATAGCGCTCGGCATGGTCGAGGCGCAGTTCCGCCACGTCGCCCAGCGTCAGGCCGTGGATCAACGGCAGCAGGCGCAACGCCTCGACGTTGGCGCGCTCGCCGTAGATCGTCAGGGTCAGGCTGCTATCCTTGCCCTGGGCGGTACCCAGCGGCCAATCGCGATTGAGCTTGCCGAGCAGGTCCTGCAATTGCGCCTGGGAAATGCGGTAGCGGGCAAGCTTGAGGGGGTCGAACTCGACTCGCACCGCCGGCTCGTAGCCGCCAAAAATCTCCACGTTGGCAATCGCCGGTTGGGTGATGAGGGCAGTGCGGACATCGTTCTCCGCCAGCAAGCGCACCTGGGCCAGAGTCAGGCCGCTGCCCGCCTTGGGCGAAAGCGCCAGCACCATTACCGGCGAAGTGAAGCCACCCACCGCGTAGACGCTGGAAGGCGGCACCTCGGGAGGTAGCTTGCCGCGCACCCTGGAGAGCGCGTTATTCACGTCCAGCAGCGCCGCATCCAGCCCCTTCTCGTAATTGAACTCGGCGCGCACGATCGAGACTTCGTTCTTGTTGGTGCTCTGCACGTCGCGCACGTGGGAGAGGGCATACAGCTCCTGCTCGATCGGGCGCGACAGCTTCTGCGCCACGGTCAGCGCGGACGCACCGGGCAACTGGGTGATCACCGTGACCTGCGGCCGCTCCACGTCGGGATACATGTTGCGCGGCATGTTCATGTAGCCGACCACACCCAGCAGCGAGGTGATCGCCAGGATCATCTTCAGCAGCAGCGGACGGTTATGGAAAAATTTGAATAACATGGCTTGTCCTGGTTTGGTAGGGTGGGCACGTTTTTGTGCCCACGCAGTCAGCGAAGGTTGTTTCCGCGTGGGCACAAAAACGTGCCCACCCTTGCTCAGTTGGGCTGAACGCGGAATGGCACCCCGGCGGCCAGCCGGGTCAGGATGTCGGGGCTGGCGCAGGCCACGCGTTGGCCGTGCAGCCGGTTGTCCAGCGTGGCGGCGCCCTCCTCCCCCGCTGCCGCCAGCGCAATGCGCAGCGGCTCCACCTTCTTGTCGTCCGGCAGCCGCAGCACGGTGGCGGACTTTCCGTCGTCATTGAACAGGCAGGCGCGGGGCAGGAACAGGGCCTGGCTGGACTCGAACACCACGGTCCTGACTTCGATGCGCGCGCCGGGAATGAAGGCGCCATCCTGGGTGCGCGCCTCGTAGCGGCGCAAGCCTTGCGGGCCGGCTTCCGGCCATGGCCGTAGCGGCAGGGTCTGGCCGCCGACGCGCAACCCGGTCGGCTGCACGGTTTCCGGCACGCTGACCAGCAAACGGTTGCCGGAGCGGGTATCGACGATCTTCAGCAGGGGTTTGCCGGGCGTGGCCAGGTCGCCCGGCTGCACCAGGCGCTGGCTGACCACGCCGGCGAAGGGTGCCGTCACCGTGGCATTGCGCAGGTTTTCCCTGGCCGCCGCATGGCGGGTCCGCGCAGCAGCAAAGGTAGCCTCGGCCGACTGGAGCTGCTCCTGGGAGACGCCCTGGATCGGGTACAGGACTTGGGCGCGGCGCAGGCGTTCCTGCTCGGCCTTGAGATTGCTTTCGGCGGCAGCCAGATCGGCATCGAGCGAACTGCCCTGTGATTGCCCTTGGGCTTGCCCCTGGCCTGGCGGGCTCATGTCGAGGCGCGCCAGCAGGTCGCCGCGCTTGAAGCGCTCCCCCTCGAACAGCGGCAAGGCAGTCACGTAGGCGGTCAGGCGGCTCGACACCATGCTGTCGCGCACCGCCTGAACATCGGCGGTGGTACGCAAGGTCAGCGCCACCGGCCCTGTTTTCAGGGTTTGGGTTGTCACCACCACCGGCAGCGTCTGCGGGGTTGTTTCCTGGGCGAGCTGGTGACGCTTCTTCATGACCAGCGCAACGCCGGCACCCACTACGGCAACAAGGATCAGCACTACGACGGCTTTCTTTTTCATTTTGCATCCATTCGGGCAATATAGTTTTCAGTCGGCAATCCGGTCAGCACCTGGGCCGCAGACCAGGTAGCCCCGGCGCGCGCTTGGGCCTGTGCCAGGCGATAACGAGCATCGAGCAGATTGCGCTCGTGCTGGAAAAGGTTTTCCAGAGTCTGGCTGCCGAGACGCTGCATTTCCCGCTGCACCGCTGCCACCTGCTCACGGTAGGCCACTTCCTTTTCCACCGCCAGGGCATCTGCGGCAGCCACATCGTAGGAGGCGCGCAAGTTCGCCAACTGGCGGGCGCTGTCGCGTGCGGCGGCCTCGCTCTGTTCGGCGGCGGCCCGGGCATTCAGCCGTTGCGCATCCGCTTGCCGGTATTGGGTCACGCCCAGCGGCAGGCTCACCACGCCACCCATCGCCCAAGTATCGCGGGTGTCGCCGCCGCCGACATTGCGAAAGTAATTGGCGTCAAGGCTCAGCAAGGGCAGCAGCGCCCGACGGCTTTCATCGGCCTGGGCACGCGCCGCCTCGCTGCGGGCCTGCGCGACCCGCGCCGGAAGAGTGGCATCGGGGATGGCGTCTTCCCAGGCGGGGACAGGAATATCGGCACGAGTCGGCAGGAATTTTTCACGGCTGCTGGCCTCTTGAAGATCGGCCTGCGCCTGGATCAGCGCGCCATCGAGCACGGCCTCGTCGGCAACCAGCCGAGCCAGTTCGCTCTCGGCATAGCGGGCGTCGACACCCGCCGTCTTGCCCAATTCCAATTCCTTCCTGATACGGCTATGGGTGGTCTCGACCCGCTGGCGGTACAAAACCAGCGCCTCGCGCTGTTTGAGCAGCGCCTGCAGGGTGAGATAGGAACTGGCGGTCTGGTGCAACTTGAGCAGGGTTTGCTGGCGGGCCAGCAGTTCGGCTGCATTCAGGTCGTGCTGCGCCCGTTCCCGGTTTGCGGCGATCACGCCAAACAGATCCACCGGCAGACTGTAGGCCAGCCCGGCTTGGCCGATCCGGTCGGAGATGAGGGGAGCGCCGGACGTACCGGGGGTATAAACCCCCACCACGCGCTGGCCTTCATAATTGTGCCAACCTGCGGACAGCGCAGCACTGCCGAAATACCGGCCGGTCGCGGCATCCTTCTGCGCCCGCGCCGCTTCGACTTGACTGGCTGCCGCGCGCGCTTGGGGATGCAGCAGAGCAGCCTGAAGCAAATCGCCCAACTCGCCCGCCTGCACTGCTGGCCCCAGCATCAGGACGGCCAGAGCGGCGGGAAAGAAACAAAGTTTCGCCTTCATGTCACTTTGCGGCATGGATCTGGAACAGGTTGTGGCAGTTCACGCAGCTTTGCAGGATGTCCGCCAGTTGCTTCTGGGTGTGCTTGGTATCGCCCAGGCTTTCGGCATCCATCGCCAGCTGGTCAAAACCGCCGTGGACGGCGAAGGCGAGTTGCTTGAATTCCTTCGGCAGCTTGGCTTTCAATGAATCCGGCACCTCATGGGCCGCCTGGCTGCCCAACGGCTTGGCCGCCTGCGCCACGGTTTTCAGGTCGTCGCTCGACAGGGCGTCGGCCATGATCTGGATGCCATTCAGGAACTGGCGCATCTCCAGCAAAATCATCGCTCGCTCGGACGGCTCCAGGCTCAGCGCTTTGCGTTCGTCTTTGAGATTTGCATGATCCCCCGCGCCATGCGAATGCTCATCATGCGCCCATACCGGAGCAGCCATAATAATCATTGCCAGTGTGCCCCCCATCAGCATCTGCTTGCCAGACTTCACCATGCCATCTCTCCTTTTAAACTTGTTCCTCATTGATTCCGTGACCGGATTCCATTCAGGTAAATCGGGAAAACCTTCTTAGCCTCGTCCAACAGGGAACGCCGACCGCCGAATATGTTGGACTGCAGCACCAAGCCCTGAACCATGCCGATAAACAGGGTTGCCGCGCTGCCTTCATCAAGGTCGGGCCGGGCAAGACCGGCGGCCTTTGCTTGACCAAGCAAACCCGCAACCCTGGACTCGTAACCGGTGATGATTTCCTGTATCAACTGCTTCAACCGGGTATCCCGGCGCAGCAAATAATCCGAGAACACCAAGCGCGGAATGGCAGGATGCTTGGCGACAAACGACACATGGGCAAGAAAAATTCCTTCCAGCGCTTCCAATGGATTCTCACTACGTGCTGCAGCGGCCTCCACGATGCTCATCAAGCGGCGGCGCACCCAGTTGATTGCCGCCACCCAGATATCATCCTTGGTCGGGAAATGGCGAAATATTGCACCCTGGGTCAAGCCCATCGCATCCGCCATATCTTGCGTGGTCACCGACTCCACCCCGACTTTTGCCGCTAGATCGATTGCCACCTGGACGATCTCCTCCTGACGCTCCTCTGCGCCCATGCGGTGCTTGCGGGGCTTTTCAGTATTATTTATCGGGATATTCTTTGGCATCTTCCACGTACTAAGATAGTAATTGGTCACTATCTTAGTACGTGGAACACATCATGTCAAGACATGACACGGCAAACTTTAAAACGAATGCCAATTGACCTTTCAGCATCATCAAAGTAGAATGCGGCCTCTTCGGGGTGTAGCGTAGCCTGGTAGCGCGCCTGGTTTGGGACCAGGATGTCGGGAGTTCGAATCTCTCCACCCCGACCAGGATTTGTCCGACAATCTGCCCGTAGCTCAACCGGATAGAGCACCAGCCTTCTAAGCTGGGGGTTACAGGTTCGATTCCTGTCGGGCAGACCAGTTAGGTCTGTTTTATCAGTGGTGGCTGTAGCTCAGTTGGTAGAGTCCCGGATTGTGATTCCGGTTGTCGTGGGTTCGAGCCCCATCAGCCACCCCAAAAACAAAATAAAAACCGCCAGTCTAGGCGGTTTTTTCATTGTCGAGCGTTAATCAGCGCCTTCCCTACCCGGTTTGATTCTTGCAACGACCAAAATCCATTAAACTGCAAACAAATCGTCAGTTAAGTTCACCCAGAGGGCGCGGCTTAAC
>Ga0210034_1003397_pt1 | contig 11361 bp, 9 predicted proteins | sample CryGeymeta201505_FD_185466 | JGI IMG/M metagenome (GOLD analysis project Ga0210034, IMG submission 185466) | Groundwater microbial communities from Crystal Geyser aquifers in Utah, USA - Crystal Geyser metaG 2015-05 (SPAdes) (version 2) | ecosystem: Environmental > Aquatic > Deep subsurface >... | reverse complement strand
TTCGACGATCACCAGATCGACCGACGCCTTGAGCCGCGCGAAACTCTCCAGCACCGGCGCCATCAGCGCGGGCTTGAGCGCGGCGTAGTCGCGCGCCCGCACGGTGGCCTTGCGGCGCCCCCGCACCACCACCTGCGCGCCGACGTCGGTCTCCGGCTTGAGCAGCACGGGGTTCATGTCGGTGTGCGGCGCGCGCCCGCAGGCCAGCGCCTGCAACGCCTGCGCGCGGCCGATCTCGCCGCCGTCCGCCGTGACGGCGGCGTTGTTGGACATGTTCTGCGGCTTGAACGGCGCGACGGAAAGCCCGCGGCGCAGCGCCGCGCGGCACAGGCCCGCCACCAGCAGCGACTTGCCGACGTTGGAGCCTGTTCCCTGCACCATCAGCGCGGGCATTGTCGCCTCAGAACTCCACGCCGGGCTGCGCCTTGACGCCGGCGCGAAACGGATGCTTGACCAGCGTCATCTCGGTCACGAGGTCGGCCGCCTCGATCAGCGCCTCGGCGGCGTTGCGCCCGGTCAGGCAGACGTGGGTCATCGGCGGCTTTTCGTCGCGCAGGAACGCCAGCACCGCGTCGAGATCGAGATAGCCGTAGCGCAGCGCGATGTTGATCTCGTCCAGCACCACCATGCGGATCGCGGGGTCGCGGATCAGCGTCTTGGCCTTGTCCCACCCCGCCTGCGCGGCGGCGATGTCGCGCGCCTTGTCTTGCGTCTCCCAGGTGAAGCCCTCGCCCATGGCGTGAAACTGGCACAGATCGGCGAAATGGCCCTCGATCAGGCGGCGCTCTCCGGTATCCCAGGCGCCCTTGATGAACTGGACCACGGCGCAGGGCATCCCGTGCGCGATACAGCGCAGGATCATGCCGAACGCGGCCGACGACTTGCCCTTGCCGGCGCCGGTGTTGACGATGATCAGCCCCTTGTCGCCCGACTTGGTGGCCATGATCCGGTCGCGCGCGGCCTTTTTCTTCGCCATCTTGACCGTGTGGCGCGCGGCGTCGGCCGGCTGGTCCGGCGCGTTTCCGGGGGCTGCGGTTGCGGTCATGGCGCGATCCTTCTGCTTGACAACGCGGCGTCGCAAGGCTCACTAGAACCACCGTCGGTTCCTGTCCATGACAGGCGAAGAGGGAATGCGACAGGGGTTTTCCCCGAAGCGCAGCCGCCCCCGCGACCGTGACCGGAGAGACCGTCCACGCCACTGGCCCGTTTGGCCGGGAAGGGGGGCGGTCGCTGGGCGAAAGCCCTGAATCCGCAAGCCGGGAGACCTGCCGACGCCATGAGTGCTGCACCGGCGGACGGGGTGTTCCGCGACCGGCAGGAGAGACTGTGCGCGCCGCTTCCCTGCGTTGGCGCATGGTGTCGCCTCTGGCCCGCCCCCGATCCCCGATGACCGAGAGAGGCGACGGGCGGTGGTGGTGAGCCTTTATGTCTGCACGACCTGCCGCGCCGGTGAGGCGCCGGTCGAGGGCGCGCCCTGTGCGGGGACGCGGCTGCACGCCGCGCTGTGCGCGCGCGGCGCGCCCGAGGGCGTGCGTATCGCGCCGGTGGAATGCCTGTCGGCCTGTTCGCAGGGCTGCGCCGTGGCGCTGGCGGCGCCGGGCCGCTGGGCCTACGTCTATGGCCGGATGGACCCCGCCGCCGACGCCGAGGCGATCCTGAACGGCGCCGCCGCCTATGCCGCGGCGCCGGACGGCCTTGTGCCGTGGCGCGCCCGACCCGCGATCTTCCGCAAGCAATCGCTCGCGCGCATTCCGCCGCTGGAGGGCTGACATGACCGATCTAACCCGAATCCCCGTGACGGTGATCACCGGCTTTCTGGGGGCGGGCAAGACCACGCTGGTGCGCCACCTGATGGCCAATCCGCAGGGCCGCCGCCTGGCGGTGATGGTCAACGAGTTCGGCGCCATGGGCGTTGACGGCGACACCCTGAAGGCCTGCGCCGATGAGAACTGCCCGGCGGAGAACATCGTCGAACTGGCCAACGGCTGCATCTGCTGCGCCGTGGCCGACGACTTCATCCCCACCATGGAGGCGCTGCTGGCGCTACCCACGCGGCCCGACCACATCCTGATCGAGACCTCCGGCCTCGCCCTGCCCAAGCCGCTGCTCAAGGCGTTCGACTGGCCGGCGATCCGCTCCCGCATCACCGTGGACGGGGTGATCGCGGTCGCCGACGCCGAGGCGGTGGCGGCGGGGCGCATGGCGCCCGACGTGGACGCGGTCGAGGCCCAGCGCGCCGCCGACGCGGGGCTGGACCATGAGACCCCGCTGGCGGAGGTGTTCGAGGACCAGATCGCCTGCGCCGACATCGTGCTGCTCTCCAAGCCCGACCTCGCGGGCGCCGCGGGCGTCGAGACCGCGCGCGCGATGATCGCCGCCGTCGCGCCGCGCCCGCTGCGGGTGCTGAGCATGACCGACGGCGCCATCGACCCGCGCGTGGTGCTGGGCCTTGGCGCGGCGGCGGAGGACGATCTGGCCGCCCGCCCCTCGCACCACGACGGCGAGGCCGAGCACGAGCACGACGACTTCGACTCGCTGGTGCTGGACATCCCCGAGATCGACGCGCCCGAGGCGCTGACCGATGCGCTCATGCGGCTGGCGCGCGACCAGCGCATCCTGCGCGTCAAGGGCCATGTCGCGGTGCGCGGCAAGCCGATGCGCCTGCTGGTGCAGGCGGTGGGCGCGCGGGTGCGCGCGCAATACGACCGGCCATGGGGGCCGGGCGGGCGCGACGGGCGGCTGGTGCTGATCGCCGAGCGCGCCGACATCGACGCGGCGGCGATCCGCGCCGCTCTGGCGCTCTGACCCGCGATGCACGTCGTTTTTCGCGAGAGCCACGGGCTGGAGGAGACGGCGACGCCGTTCGACCTCGCCCAGGACCCCGCCGACATGGTGGCGCTGTCGTTTTCCGACAGCGATCTGGGGGCTTTCGCGGCGGGATGGCGGCGGGCGCGCGCGACCGGCGCGCCGCTGCCCGCGCTGCGGCTGGCCAACATCGTCGCGCTCCAGCACCCGCTGTCGGTGGACGCCTACGCCGAGCGCACGCTGAGCGGCGCGCGGGCGGTGCTGGTGCGGCTGATCGGCGGCGAGGCCTACTGGCCCTACGGGCTTGGCGTTTTGCAGGAGATGGCGCGGCGGCGCGGCGTGGCGCTGGCGGTGCTGCCCGCCGACGGGCGCGAGGACGCGCGGCTCGACGCGCTCTCCACCCTGCCGGTCTCGACGCTGCGGCGGCTTTCGGCGCTGTGCGACGCGGGCGGCGCGGTGGCGGCGCAGGCGGCGCTGGCGCAGCTTGCGCTGGCGGCGGGGCTCTACGCCGGGCCGGTGGCGGGCGAGAAATCCGTGCCCGACCACGGCTTCTACGATCCTGCGCGCGGGGTGATCGCCGAACCGCCGCAGGCGGGCCCCGAGGTTCTGGTGACGTTCTACCGCGCCTACCTCACCGCCGCCGACACCGCGCCGGTGGACGCGCTGATCGCGCGGTTTCGCGACCAGGGCTTCGCCGCGCATGGTGTGTTCGCGCCGTCGCTGAAGGCGCCTGCGTCGGCGGCGTGGCTCGCGGCGCGGCTTGCGGCGCGGCGCCCGGCGGCGGTGGTGAACGCGACCGCGTTCTCCGCGCGCGGGGCCGACGGCGCCTCGCCGCTGGATGCGGCGGACGCGCCGGTGTTTCAGGTGGCGCTGTCCACGGCGCGGCGGCGCGACTGGGCCGAGGCCGCGCGCGGCCTGTCGCCCGCCGATCTGGCGATGCATGTGGTGTTGCCCGAGGTGGACGGCCGCCTGTTCGCGGGCGTGGTCAGCTTCAAGGCGCCGGGCGCGCGCGACCCGGACTTGCAGTTCTCCCGCTTCGCCCATCGCGCCGAGCCCGAGCGGGTGGCGGCCGCAGTGGCGCGGGTCGCGGGCTGGACGCGGCTGGCTGCGACGCCGACGCCGCAGCGGCGGCTGGCGGTGACGCTGTCCACCTATCCCGGCAAGGCGCATCAGATGGCGCACGCGGTGGGGCTGGACGCGCTGGCCTCGACCGAGGCGCTGCTGGCCGATCTGGGCGCCGCAGGCTATGCGACGGCGGCGGCGGGCGATCTGGGCGCGGCGCTGGCGCATGAGACGCTGTACTGGCCGCTGGCGGCCTACCGCGCCGCGCTGGAGAACCTGCCCGACAGCCTGCGCGCCGCGCTGGCGCAGGCCTGGGGCGCGCCCGAGGACGACCCCGCCGTGCGCGACGGCGCCGTTCATTTCGCCGCCGTGCGCCGCAGCGGCGTGCTGGTGGCGCTTCAGCCCGAACGCGGCGCGGTCGCGGCGCGCGCGGCGGAGTATCACGATCTGGCGCGCACCCCGCGCCATGGCTTCGTGGCGTTCTATCTGTGGCTGCGCGCGCAGGGGGTGCACGCGCTGATCCACATGGGCGCGCACGGCACGCTGGAATGGCTGCCGGGCAAGGCGGCGGCGCTGTCGCGCGACTGCTGGCCGGAGGCGCTGATCGGCGATCTGCCGGTGATCTATCCGTTCATCGTCAACGACCCCGGCGAGGCGGCGCAGGCCAAGCGGCGCATCGGCGCGCTGACGCTGGGCCATCTGCCGCCGCCGCTGGCGCCCGCAGGGGCGGCGCAGGGGCTGACGCGGCTTGAGGGGTTGCTGGACGAATACGCCACCGCCGACGGGCTTGACCCTGCGCGGCGCGGTCGGCTGATCGCGGCGATCCGGGACGAGGCGCGCGCAGCCGGGGTGGAGGACGACCTCGGCCTCGCCCCCGACGCCTCGGCCGCCGAGGCGGTCACCCGCATCGACCGCTTCGTGTGCGACGTGAAGGAAAGCCGCTACGGCGTCGGGCTGCATGTGCTGGGGCGCGGCGCCTGCGGCGCGCAGGAGCGCGCGGGCATGCTGGCGGCGCTGGCGGGGCGGCGGGTCGCGCCGGGGCCGTCCGGCTCGCCGCATCGCGGGCGGGCCGACGTGCTGCCGACCGGGCGCAACCTGTTCGCGGTCGATCCCCGCGCCGTGCCCTCGCGCACCGCCCACGCGCAGGGCGTCAAACTGGCCGAGGAACTGGTGCGCCGCCACCTTCAGGACCACGGCGAGTATCCGCGCGGGCTGGTGGTCGATCTCTGGGGATCGGCGGCGATGCGCACGGCGGGCGAGGATTTCACCATGGCGCTGCATCTGGCCGGGCTGGCGCCGCGCTGGGACGACGACGGCGACCGGGTGAACGGCTTCGAGGTGCTGCCGCTGGCGCTGCTCGACCGGCCGCGCATCGACGTGACGTTGCGGGTGTCGGGGCTGTTTCGCGACGTGTTTCCCGGTCTGGCGCAGCTGTTCGAGGCGGGCTGCGCGGCGCTGGCGGTGCGCGACGAGGCGCCCGACTACAACCCCTACGCCGCAGGGGGGGCGCGGGTTTTCGGGCCGCAGCCGGGCCGCTACGGGTTGGGGCTGGACGGATTGGGGCCGGAAAGCGCTGGCGCCGACGCCTTTTCGCCGCAGGCGCGCGCGGCGGCGGGTGAGGCGTGGCTGGCGGCGTCGGCCTGGGCCATCGGCGCCGACGGCGCGTCGCGCGCCGACCGCGCCGGGCTGGAGGCGCGGCTGCGCGGCGCCGACGCCTTCGTTCATGCGCAGGACCTGCCCGAGACCGACCTTCTGATGGCCGCCGACTACGCCGCGCACGAAGCCGGTTTCGCCGCCGCCATGGCGCGGCTGGGGGCCGACGCGCCCGCGCTCTACCATCTCGACGCCACCGACCCCGCGGCGCCGCGCGCCCGCGCCCTGCCCGAGGAGATCGCCCGCGTGGTGCGCGCCCGCGCCGCCAATCCGGCCTGGGCCGACGGCATGATGGCGCACGGCTTTCGCGGCGCGGCGGAGATCGCGGCGACGCTGGAGCACATGGCGGCCTTCGCGCATCTGGCGAACGCGGTGCCGGCGCATCTGTTCGACCTCTATCACGACGCCACTCTGGGCCGCGCCGATCTGCGGGCGTTCCTGGCGCGGGAGAACCCCGCCGCGCTGGCGGCGATGCAGGCGTGCTTTCGCGCCTTGCGCGACGCGGGGCTGTGGCGCACGCGCCGCAACGCGATCGCGGCGGCGCTGGAGCAGGACCGATGAGCGCGCCGGAAATCCGGGGGTGGTGCCCCGGCGCGCTGCGCCCGATGGCCTCGGGCGACGGGCTGGTGGCGCGGGTGCGGCCCCGTGGCGGGCGGCTCTCGGCGGCGCAGGCGGCGGGGCTGGCGCGCGCGGCGCGGGCGCATGGCGACGGGGCGATCGCGCTGTCCTCGCGCGCCAACCTGCAACTGCGCGGCGTCACGGCGCAGGGCCACGCCGCCTTGCTGGCCGATCTCGCCGCGCTGGATCTGCTCGACGCCGACATCGGCGCCGAGGCGCGGCGCAACATCGTCGTCACGCCGTTCTGGCGCCACGGCGACGCGACCCCGCGCCTTGCGGCGGCGCTGGCGGCGGCGCTGGCCAAGGCCGACGCGCCGGAGACGCCGACGAAATTCGGCTTCGCGGTCGATGACGGCCCGGCGCCGGTCCTTCGCGCCGCCTCCGCCGACATCCGGCTTGAACGCGCCGTCAGCGGCGCGCTGATGCTGCGCGCCGACGGCGCCGCGACCGGCTGCGCGGTCACCGAAGACGCCGCCCCCGAAGCGGCGCTGGCGCTGGCGCGCTGGTGGCTGGACAGCGGCGGCGCGCCGCAGGGGCGCGGACGCATGGCGGCGCATCTGGAGCGCGGCGCGCGGCTTCCCGCGCGCTTTGACGACGGATCGGTCGCCGCCGCCCTCGCCGCGCGCGCGCCAGCGCCTGCGCCGGGGCCCTGTCCGCAGGGCTTTCTGGCCGGCGTCGCCTTCGGACTGATGTCGGCCGACACGCTGACGGCGCTGGCGCAGGCGGGCGCGGGGCTGCGGCTCACGCCGTGGCGCATGGCGCTGATCGAGGGCGCCCACGCCGCGCCCGACCGGCCGGAGATCATCGCCGCGCCGGACGACCCGCGCCTTGCGGTCAGCGCCTGCGTCGGCGCGCCGGGCTGCGCGCAGGCGCTGGCGCCCACGCTGCCGCTGGCCGCCGCGCTGGCGGCGCGGGTGCCGCCGGGCGCGCGGCTGCATGTCTCGGGCTGCGCCAAGGGCTGCGCGCATCCCGGCCCCGCCGCCTTCACGCTGGTCGCCGGGCGCGCGGGCTTTGCGCTGATCCGCGACGGGCGGGCGGACGCGGAGCCGTCGCGCATGGGCCTGTCTAGCGATGCGCTGATCGCGCATCCCGAAACGCTGTTCGGAGACGGCTGATGCGCCATCGCTTCGAGACCGACGGCGCCGCGATCTACGCCCGCTCGTTCGCGATCATCCGCGCGGAGGCCGATCTGGCGCGCTTCGACCCGCTGGAGGAGGAGCCGGTGGTGGTGCGGATGATCCACGCCGCCGGCATGGTGGGGCTTGAGGCCCATGTTCGCTTTTCCCCCGGCATGGCGGGGCGCGCGCGCGCGGCGCTGGCGGCGGGCGCGCCGATCCTGTGCGACGCGCACATGGTCAGCGAGGGGATCACCCGCGCGCGCCTGCCCGCCGACAACGCGGTGCTGTGCACGCTGCGCGACCCGGCGGTGGCGGCGATGGCGCGCGCGATGGGCGCCACGCGCTCGGCGGCGGCGCTGGAGTTGTGGCGCCCGCAACTTCAGGGCGCGGTGGTGGCGATCGGCAACGCGCCCACCGCGCTGTTTCACCTGCTCAACATGCTGGCCGACCCCGCCTGCCCGCGCCCCGCCGCGATCATCGGCTGTCCGGTGGGCTTTGTCGGCGCGGCGGAATCCAAGGCCGCGCTGATGGCCGACGCGCCGGCGCCCGCGCTGATCGTCGAAGGGCGGCTGGGCGGCTCGGCGATCACCGTCGCCGCGGTCAACGCGCTGGCCAGCCGCAGGGAATGACCATGGGCCGGATCATCTGCGCGGGGCTTGGCCCCGGCGACCCCGAACTGATGAGCGTCAGGGCCGACCGGGTGGTGCGCGCCGCGCGCCATGTCGCCTATTTCCGCAAGGCCGGCAGGCCCGGTCAGGCGCGGCGCATCGTGGCGGGGATGCTGGCGGAGGGCTGCGCGGAGCACGCGATGGAGTATCCCGTCACCACCGAAGCGCCCTTTGACAGCCTCGGCTATATCCGCCTGCTGTCGGCGTTCTACGACCACTGGGCCGACAGGCTGGCGCGGCTGGCGCAGACGGCGGAGGTTGTGGTGCTGTGCGAGGGCGATCCGTTCTTCTACGGCTCGTTCATGCATCTCTATACACGGCTGCGCGGGCGGGTCTGCGTCGAGGTGATCCCCGGCGTCACCGGCATGTCGGCTTGCTGGACGCTGAGCGGCGAGCCGATCACCTGGGGCGACGACGTGCTGACCGTGCTGACCGGCACCCTGCCCGAGGAGGATCTGGTCCGGCGCATGACCGACGCCGACGCGCTGGTGGTGATGAAGACCGGGCGCAACCTGCCCAAGGTGCGCCGCGCGCTGGCCCGCGCCGGGCGGCTGGAGGGCGCCTGGCTGGTCGAGCGCGGCACGATGGAGGGGCAGCGCATCGCGCGGCTGGCCGATGTCGAGGCCGCCGACTGCCCGTATTTCGCGATCGTGCTGGCGCATGGCCATGGCCGGCGGCCCGAGGCGGCCGCATGAGCGGCGCCGACACGCGCCACGCGGCAGGGCGCGAGACAGCCGGGCGCGGGTGGCTGGCGGTTGTGGGGCTTGGGCCGGGCGACGCCGCGCTGATCACGCCCGAGGCGACGGCGGCGCTGGCCGCGGCCGACGACGTGCTGGGCTATGCGCCCTATGTCGCGCGCGTCGCGCCGCGCCCCGGCCTGCGGCTGCGCCCCTCCGACAACCGCGAGGAACTGGCGCGCGCGCGCGAGGCGCTGGCGCTGGCGGCGGCGGGGGGGCGGGTGGCGCTGGTCTCCTCGGGCGACCCCGGCGTGTTCGCCATGGCCTCGGCGGTGTTCGAGGCGCTTGAGGCGGCGCTGCCGGACGCGCCGCATCTGGCGGACCTCGACATCCGTGTTCTGCCCGGCGTCACCGCGATGCTGGCCGCCGCCGCGCGCGCCGGGGCGCCGCTGGGGCATGACTTCTGCGCGATCAACCTCAGCGACAACCTCAAGCCCTGGGCGCTGATCGAGATGCGGCTGCGGCTGGCGGCGCAGGCCGATTTCGCCATGGCGCTGTATAACCCGCGCTCGGTCAGCCGCCCTGAGGGTTTCGCCCGCGCGCTTGCGGTGCTGCGCCAAGCCTGCGGCGCGGCGCGGCTGATCACCTTCGCCCGCGCCGTCAGCACGGCGCAGCAGCGCATCGAGACCATGACGCTGGGCGAAGCCGCCCCGGAGATGGCCGACATGCGCACCCTGGTTCTGGTCGGCGCCGCCGCCACGCGGCGGGCGGGCCGCTGGGTCTATACCCCGAGGCGCGCAGGATGACCGGCCAGCCACGCCATGACGGCGGCGACGCTGTCGGCGCGCGGGCGCGGCGCGATGGCGGGGCGGTCGATCATCACCACCGGCAGGCCCAGCGCGCGGGCGGCGTCGATCTTGGCGCGCGCCCCCGTCCCGCCCGCGTTCTTGGCGACGACCCGCGTCACGCCGTGCGCGCGCATCAGCGCGCAGTCGCCCGCTTCGGTGAACGGCCCGCGCGAGACCACGACGCAGGCGTCGGCCAAGGGCGGCGGCGCCTGCGGCGGATCGACGAAGCGCAGCAGATAGCGGTGCTGCGGTCGGTCGGCGAAGGCGGCGAGGTTCTGGCGCCCGATCGCCAGGAACACCCGCTCCGCCGGTCGGTCGAGCGCCTGCGCGGCGGCGGCGATGTCTGCGACCACCGTCCAGCGGTCGCGGGGCTGCGCCGTCCATGGCGCGCGCTGAAGCGCGATCAGCGGGGTCGCGGTCGCGGCGCAGGCGGCGATGGCGTTGCGGCTCATCGTGGCGGCGAAAGGGTGGGTGGCGTCGATCACATGGGTGAAGCCCCCGGCGCGCAGATACGCCGCCAGCCCGGCCGCGCCGCCGAAACCGCCGACGCGGGTGGGCAAGGGCTGCGCCCTGGGCGCCGCCGTGCGGCCCGCGTAGCTGAACACCGCCGCGACCCCCGCCTGCGCCAGCGCCTGCGCCATCGCGGCGGCCTCCGCCGCGCCGCCCAGCAGCAGAACCCGCGCGCGCCCTTGGCGGCGCGGCGCGGCGGCGGCGTCCAGTGGCGCGTCGTTTGCGGCCTTCGTCATGGCTGAGGCGTGGCTGTCGATCATCGGCATCGGCGAAGATGGCCTCGACGGCCTGAGCGGCGCAAGCAGGCGCGCGCTGGACGCGGCGGAAATCGTGTTCGGCGGCCCGCGGCATCTCGCCCTCGCCGGGATCGATGCGGCTTTGGAGGATGCGGCGCCGCCCGGTCCGCAGGCGCGGGGGCGGGCGTGGCCGGTCCCGTTCGATGTTGCGCCGGTGCTGGCGCTGCGCGGGCGCGCGGTCGCCGTGCTGGCCTCGGGCGATCCGTTCCACTTTGGCGCGGGCGGCGCGCTGGCGGCGCGGCTGGCGACGGATGAATGGCGCGCCTATCCGGCGCCGTCGGTGTTCTCGCTGGCGGTGGCGCGGCTTGGCTGGCGGCTGGAGGCGGTCGCCTGCCTTGGCCTGCACGCCGCGCCGTTTTCCGGCCTGCGCCCGGTTCTGGCGCCGGGCGCTCGGGCGCTGTGTCTGGTGCGCGATGGGGCGGGCGCAGGCGCGCTGGCGCGCTGGCTGACGGCGCAGGGCTTCGGCGCCAGCCGTCTGTGGGTGCTTGAGGCGCTCGGCGGCCCGCGTGAGCGGCGCCGCGAGACCCGCGCCGACGCCTTTGCGCTGCACGACGTCGCCGCGCCGGCCGCCGTGGCGGTGGAGGCGGAAGGACGGGCCGAGGCGGAAGGATCAGAGGATGCGGCGGCGCCGTCGCGCGCCTTCGGCCTGCCCGACGCGCTGTTCGCCCATGACGGCCAGATCACCAAGCGCGCGGTGCGGGCGCTGACCCTGTCGGCGCTGGCGCCATGCGCGGGTGAGACGCTGTGGGACATCGGCGCGGGGTCGGGCTCGGTGGCCATCGAATGGGCGCGCGCGGCGCCTGGCGCGCTGGCTTTCGGCGTGGAGGCGGATCCCGCGCGCGCCGACCGCGCCCGCGAAAACGCCGCGCGCCTTGGGGTGGCCGCGCGGCTGCGGGTGATCGCGGGGCGCGCGCCGGAGGCGCTGGCGGGCCTGCCGCCGCCGGACGCGGTGTTCATCGGCGGCGGCGCGTCGCAGGCGCTGCTGGCGGCGGTGTGGGCGCGCATCCCGCCCGGCGCCCGGCTGGTGGTCAACGCCGTGACGCTGGAGACCGAGGCGCTGCTGGCGGCGTGGTCGGCGGACAAGGGCGGCGCGATGACGCGGATCG
>Ga0210034_1003383_pt1 | contig 11407 bp, 10 predicted proteins | sample CryGeymeta201505_FD_185466 | JGI IMG/M metagenome (GOLD analysis project Ga0210034, IMG submission 185466) | Groundwater microbial communities from Crystal Geyser aquifers in Utah, USA - Crystal Geyser metaG 2015-05 (SPAdes) (version 2) | ecosystem: Environmental > Aquatic > Deep subsurface >... | reverse complement strand
TTCACCAGAAAAGATGAGAGAATGGTCTTACGGTGAAGTAAAAAAGCCTGAGACTATAAATTATCGAACCTTCAAACCAGAGAGAGACGGTCTTTTCTGCGCAAAGATTTTTGGACCGATAAAGGATTGGGAATGCATATGTGGCAAATATAAAAGGATGAAGCACAGAGGAATTGTATGCGATAAATGCGGAGTCGAGGTCATACAGTCCAAAGTGAGGCGCGAACGTTTAGGACATATTGAACTTGCAAGCCCAGTTGCGCACATATGGTTTCTAAAGGGTGTGCCAAGCAGGATTGGCACACTCCTTGATATTACCATGCGGCATCTTGAAAGGGTTCTTTACTTCGAAAACTATATAGTTATTGATCCGGGCGATACCTCACTTAAAGACAAGGAATTACTAAGCGAGGAAGATTATAAAAAGAAGACCTCAGAGTATGGTTCAAGATTTAAGGCAGGAATGGGAGCAGAGGCAATAAGAGAACTTTTAAGGGGGGTTGATCTTGATGCCCTTTATGCAGAGCTCAAGACAAAGATAAACGAAACTGTATCGTTGGGCATTAAAAAGAAGCTCACAAAGAGACTGAAGGTTGTGGAGGCATTCAGAAAATCCGGGAATAAACCCGACTGGATGATTATGGACGTCATTCCAGTTTTACCTCCTGATCTTAGGCCGCTTGTGCCGTTAGAAGGTGGGCGTTTTGCTACCTCTGACCTTAATGACCTTTACAGAAGGGTTATAAATAGGAATAACAGACTTAAGAGGCTGACAGGGCTTAAGGCACCGAGTGTAATAATCAAGAACGAAAAAAGGATGCTCCAGGAAGCTGTTGATGCACTTTTTGACAATGGCAGAAGAGGCAGGGTTCTGAAGACCACGACAAAGAGACCCCTTAAATCTCTGAGCGATATGATAAAGGGTAAACAGGGTAGATTCAGGCAGAACCTTTTAGGGAAGCGTGTTGATTATTCTGGGAGGTCTGTTATTGTTGTGGGCCCTGATCTAAGGCTTCACCAGTGCGGTCTTCCAAAAAAGATGGCATTGGAACTTTTCAAGCCGTTCATTTTTAATAAACTCGAAGAAAAAGGATATGCAACTACAATAAAGGCAGCAAAAAAGCTTGTAGAAAAAGAGCAGCCTGAGGTATGGGATGCGCTCGAAGAAGTGATAAGGGAGCATCCAGTTCTGCTTAACCGTGCACCAACCTTACACAGGCTCGGTATTCAGGCATTTGACCCTGTCTTGGTAGAGGGTAAGGCTATAAAGTTGCATCCACTTGTCTGTACTGCTTTTAATGCAGACTTTGACGGTGACCAGATGGCTGTTCATGTCCCTCTCTCGATAGAGGCTCAGATAGAGGCAAGGGTACTTATGCTGTCTGTCAATAATATTTTGTCTTCTGCGAATGGAAAGCCGATTATTGTTCCGACACAAGACATGGTTTTAGGTATTTATTATCTATTGAAGGAAGGAAAAGGTTCAAAAGGTGAAGGAAAGATATTCGCTGACCCTGAGGATGTCAGGATTGCTTATGATGCCGGGATTCTGGATAAACATGCAAAGATTAAGGTGAGAATGGATGGGAAGTTTGTTGAGACAACAACTGGCAGGATTATCTTCAGCGAGATACTGCCTAAGGGAATCTCTTTTTCTATGATCAACAAGGACATGACAAAAAAAGAACTCGGAAAGATTATTGAATATATATATAAGAAGTCAGGCAAACGTGATACGGTTGTGTTCCTCGATAATCTTGAGAGACTTGGGTTTGAATATGCAACAAAGGCAGGTATATCTATATGTATGGATGATATGCACATCCCGACAACTAAACCTGAGCTTATACATAATGCAGAACTGGAAGTCATCGAGGTTCAGAAACAATATGCAGATGGCCTTATAACACATGGTGAACGCTACAATAAAGTGATTGATATATGGGCAAACGTGACTGAAAAGGTCGCTGACGAGATGATGAAGGAGCTCGGGGCAGAAGAGGGTAAGACATTTTCTGAAGAAGAACTCAAAGAGAGAAGGTCATTCAACAGCATCTTTATGATGGCTGATTCAGGTGCGAGAGGAAGCGCTGCTCAGATAAGGCAACTTGCAGGCATGAGAGGATTGATGGCAAAACCTTCTGGTGAGATTATAGAAACACCGATAACCGCGAACTTTAGAGAAGGGTTAACACCTTTGCAGTACTTTATCTCCACACATGGCGCAAGGAAAGGCCTTGCTGATACAGCCCTCAAGACTGCAAACGCAGGATATCTTACAAGAAGGCTTGTTGATGTTGCTCAGGATGTTATTATCGCTGAGGATGACTGCGGGACAGCCGATGGCATAATCGTCACATCCCTTGTAGAAGGTGGAGAGATAATACAACCTCTTGAGGATAGAATTCTCGGCAGAATTGCTGTTGAGGATATAAAAGACCCAATAACCAAGGAACTTATAATGAAGAGGAATCAGGAGATAGATGAGGAGCTGACGCAGAAGATTGTTGATGCAGGCATAGACAGGGTTAAGATAAGGTCTGTGCTTACATGCCAGGCAAAGTTTGGTGTATGTACAAAGTGTTATGGGATGGACCTTGCAAGGGGTGAAACTGTCGAAATAGGTGAAGCAGTAGGAATAATTGCAGCCCAGTCAATTGGAGAGCCTGGTACACAGCTTACACTGAGGACATTCCATATTGGTGGTGCAGTTTCAAAAGTGGTAGAACAGACAGTACTTGAGGCAAAAAACTCTGGCACTATAAAGTTCATAAATATCAGTACTGTAAGAAACAGTGAAGGCCTTCTTGTTGTTATGAACAGGAATGGAGGCATTGCTGTTGGGGATTCAGAGGGCAGAGAAAAGGAGAAGTACTCTGTTGTCTATGGTGCAAAACTGATGGTTAAGAATGGACAGAAGGTTGGAATAGGGCAAAAGCTCGTTGAATGGGATCCTTATTCGACACCAATACTTACAGAGCTTGGTGGGAAGATAGCTCTTGGAGACATTGTTGAGGGAGTATCAGTAAAGGAAGAAGTTGATGAAACAACAGGCCTTTCACACAAGGTTATAATAGACTATCCTGCAAATATGCGGCCGAGGGTTTCGATCAAGGATGAACATGGAAAGGTAACACTCAAGATTCCCGGAACAAATAATCTTGCAAGGTATCTCCTGCCATCAGGTGCACACGTACTCGTTGATAAAAACGATATCGTGTTTCCGGGCGACATACTTGCTAAAATACCGAGGGAGACAACAAAGACAAAGGATATAACCGGTGGACTTCCAAGGGTTGCTGAGCTTTTTGAGGCAAGACGTCCAAAGGAGCAGGCAATAGTCACAGAGATAGACGGCATGGTGGAGTTCAGAGGCGCTCAGAAGGGAATGCGCGTTGTTGTTGTTAAGGGTGGAGAGGGTGGAGATAATACGAGGGAATACCTTATACCTAAAGGTAAGCATGTGAGTGTACACCAAGGTGACTGGGTAATGGCCGGCGAACCGCTTATGGATGGAGCTGTAAACCCCCAGAACATACTTGATATTCTTGGACCACAAGAACTTCAGAGTTATCTCGTTGATGAAGTCCAAAAGGTCTACAGGCTGCAGGGTGTCTCGATTAACGACAAACACATAGAAGTAATTGTCAGGCAGATGATGAAAAAGGTCCGTATAGAAGACCCTGGGGATACGCCTTTTCTTATAAGTGAACAGGTAGATAGGAGAACATTCCAGGAGGAGAATGTCAGGGTAAAGGCAGAGGGCGGTAAACCGGCTCAGGGTAAACCATTATTGCTTGGAATAACAAAGGCATCTCTGTCAACAGACAGTTTTGTATCTGCTGCCTCATTCCAGGAAACAACGAGGGTTCTCACAGAGGCTGCTATCAGTGGTGCCGTGGATGAACTCAGAGGGCTTAAAGAGAACGTGATTATGGGAAGAATAATACCTGCAGGCACAGGAATGCCGAAATACAAAAACACCTTTGTGAAGAGAGAATTCCAGCCGCTGCTTCCCGAACCAGTAGCAGAAGAGTAGAATACGCGAGGCGTGAGACGTGAAGAGGTAGAAAATCCCTTTATGCCTAACGCCTTACGAAATTTGCACTTCGTTGCAGATGCCATGCTTGGCAGACTCGCGAGGTGGCTGAGGTTTTTAGGATTCGACACATTATATTATCCAGATATAAGCGACAGCAGGCTTATCAGAGTAGCCAGAGAACAAGATAGGCTTATCTTAACAAGGGACACACGCCTTATAAAGATAAAAGGGGTTAAGGATTATCTGCTAATAAAGGCAAATGATTCTTATAACCAGCTCGTTGAGGTAATAGATACACTAAAATTAAAAGAGTTTAATCCTCTCAGCAGATGCGTTGAATGTAATGGCCTGCTCAAAAAGATTTTAGATAAGATAGAGATACAGGATTTTGTCCCTGAATTTGTTTCGCTTAATTTCAATGTCTTCCTGAAATGCAGTGATTGTGGTAAGATTTACTGGGAGGGAACCCACCCTAAAAAATTCAGAGAGAAACTTGGTGAGGTTCTAAAATAAGCTGACTCCCCGCTGCCTCACGTAAAAATCAGCCAATCTCCCTGAGCATTTCTTCTGCCTGAAGGGGGACCATTGTAGCAAAACAATCAAGATTAACAAGGGCATTTATATTTGCGTCCTTAACGATACCGATTAAAGAGCTCAGTCTCTCCTGAAGTGATGTGTGTTTTGAATATGTCCTGTCTTCAGTGGTTACATTAACACCGACATTTTCATAAGAAAAGCAGTTCTTAAATTCTTCAGTAATATTCACAAGATTCAGGGCAATAGGACAATATTTGTTTGAACCTTCATTAAGTGGACAATTGGCGCACTTACTATAATTGAGCTCTGCCTACTTTTTAACCTTTGAGCAATCGTTCCACGTGGAACATCAATTTTCTTTTTTCCGAAATAAACCTAATTTTTATGATATATGTTCCACGTGGAACATATAAAGCAGTAAAAGCGATAAAATACTTTAGGATTGTTAATAACCGTTTTAAGTTAAGAGAAACGTTCATTGGCGGCATAGCTCCGCCAGCCCCGCTATCAGGAGCATGGCCGGGGCGAAGCGGGGCAGGCAAGGGAGGGGCATGGGGAGTTAGCTTTTGAAGACCTCCGCCGAGAACTCCTCTGGATATCAACCCTATTAACAACAACTCGTAGTCTCTCATCGGCTTACATGATTGCTAACAAGTAAATACCTCTTTTTGTGTATAGTTTTATCAAAAAGGGGACGCTGGCAGATATGCGGCAGTTCAAAATAAATGTTGACAAATGTTGATTAATGTTGTAATGTCCTGATAAAGCATTTTAACACTTTATCCAGCACCCTTCCCAAATACTCCGCTGAAAGGTGCTGGATTTATTGGAGGCATCCCCATGGAAGAAAAAACCGTTTATACAACCAAAGAAGCAGCTAAATATCTTGGAATAAGTACAGCCACTATTTATCGTATGGAAAAGCAGGGTTTAATATCCTCAACAAAAACACCTGGTGGGCAGAGACGTTTTAGTCGAGAAAATATCGAGAAATATTTAAAAGAAAGCCAGAATTTTGAAGCTCCTCAGAATCCGAGCAGATTCAAAAAAACTGACTTCATGATAAGAGAAGCTGAGGCAACTTATGTTGCAAAGCCAATTGCCCTTCAAACTGATGAATTGTTTTTTCATACTGATTCAATATGGATATACAACGCTGATATTTTAAAAACAAACAGCATCAATGAAAATTCTATAGACTTAATCGTCACATCTCCACCATACAATTTAGATATAAAATACAACTCTCATGATGATACTATGTCCTATGATGATTATCTTTCATTTACAAGAGAGTGGCTTACACAATGTTATAAGTTCATCAAAGATGATGGGAGGTTTTGTTTAAATATTCCTTTAGATAAAAATAAAGGCGGGCAGCAAAGTGTGTGTGCAGACATTACAACCATTGCAAAACAAATTGGATTCAAATATCATTCTACAATTATCTGGAATGAACAAAATATCTCAAGAAGAACAGCTTGGGGTTCTTGGCTCTCTGCGACTGCTCCCTATGTAATAGCTCCTGTTGAAGTTATTGTTGTCCTCTATAAAAAGGAATGGAAAAAGACGAGCGGCAGCCGAAAATCAGATATAACCAAAAAAGAGTTTATGGAATGGACGAACGGTGTCTGGAATTTCAGCGGAGAAAGCAAAAAAAGGGTTGGACATCCTGCTCCTTTCCCTGTTGAATTGCCGAGGAGATGTATAAAACTTTTTAGTTTTGTTGGTGATTCAGTTCTTGACCCATTTCTTGGCAGCGGTTCAACATTACTTGCTTGTTTACAGACTGGACGGGAAGGAGTTGGAGTTGATATTGACAAAAAATATTGTGAATTAACAAAGAGCCGTCTTTTGACAGAAGGACAGATAAACCAGCTCAAATTTGATGTGGCAGTGGGAGGCAAATAATGGCTGAAAGTATTGGGGATTTGATTATGCAGTATTTTAAAAAACATGCAGGAGAAGATTTACAACATGGTCCCGTTGTAGACTGGGTAGAGGAACAGTATCTAAAAATATATAACAAGAAGCCACGGGATGTATGGCGCCAAATAAGAAAATTTCATCAAGATGGTATACTTATTAAGGTCAAAAAAGGCGTTTATCGTTATGACCCAGACTATGTGAATGAAGTTGAGTTGTTTGATTTCCCTTCCGATGTTAAAGAAAAAATTTTTAAGCGAGATGGTTATAAATGCGTTGTATGCGGCCGTGGCAGGAAAGACGGAGTTGAAATATGTGCAGACCATATTAAGCCAAAAGATAAGGGTGGTGACAACTCTGTTGATAATGGACAAACCCTGTGCACGAAACATAATCTCATAAAGAAGAATTACTCACAAACTGAGGCAGGCAAAAGATATTTTATTAAATTATATAACCGAGCTAAAGCCATTGGAGATAAAAAGATGATTAATTTTTGCAAATGCATTTTTGACTGCTATGATTTTCATGAAATAAATGGACACATTCAAAGACCAAATAGGAAAGACAAATAAGGAGGTTATAGGGATGGAAGCATCGGTTTTATTGAAAAAGCCGGGAATAAATCCTGATGAGTCAGTTCTTTTGATCACAGCGGAAGAAGCAATGGAAAATCTTTTAGAGACAATTGAAGAATATTGCCCTAATTTAAAAATAAATAAAATGACAAAAAAAGACATCATGACGTTGCTCCTTAGTTACGCTGACTGTGTTATAAATTATCACCCTGAAGACAACCATCAAGAAAGGGCTGCATTAATTGAAAACTTTGAGATATTAAAACGTTATGGATTAACTGACGACGATTATGAGTCTTTAGATTTTTGCTAAAATTGGTGAACATATGTACGGGACAACATTGCTGATTGATAATGTCCCATATCATTTTGAGAAATACATTCCAACTGAGGAAGAAATAAGAAAGTTTGAAATTGAAAACAATGGTAATATCCAATATTCAAAAGGTAGTTTCTTGTATAGGCTTGTGCTGTTCACGAAGTAGTAAGTATCAATAACCCTGAATCACCAAGAGACCCGTGGAGAGCCATTCGTAAATTGCATCAAGAAGGGGAAGTTAATTAAGGTTAAAAGAGGACCTGAGAGCACAGGGGGGACATGTCCACAAATAGTTTCCCATATCTGCAAGAATGATTTTTACGTAACAATGTCTCTAATTTTTCTTGACAACTCCCCAGTATTTACTGTATCCTTCTTAACTTAAGAATAATAATTAGAAGGGGGGTAGAGAATTGAATGCTTTAGGCACCCATCTTTTAATAGAATTGAAGGAGTGTAATCCTGAAATTCTGAAGAGCCTTGAGAAAGTAAGAAGCATAATGGTTTCAGCAGCAAAAGAAGCAAAGGCAACAATAATAGATATTTCCTTCCGTGAGTTCAATCCTTTTGGTATTAGCGGCCTGATTGTTATTGCAGAATCGCATCTCACGATTCATACATGGCCGGAGTATGGTTATGCGGCTGTGGATATATTTACATGCGGCGATGTTATAAAACCGGAAATAGCAGCCTCATATATTATAAAGCACCTTGAATGCAATAATCCTTCTATTGTAGAAATAAAAAGAGGGCTGCTTTCGCACAAAAACAAGAAACTACCCCATAAGGTTTCTGCAGCCTCTACCTCTGATACTGAATTTTATCAAGCGATGACAAGTTAGAGTTACTCAGCCGATGGCTCATAAAGTAATTCTATTTATCTTCTTTATTTGTCAGTGCTGCAATACCTGGTAATTCTTTCCCTTCAAGCAGTTGGAGAGATGCCCCTCCGCCTGTTGATATAAACGACATTGCATCAGATACGCCTGCCCTGTATACAGCAAGGTCGGTATCACCGCCGCCAACAATAGTAAGTGCGTATGCATCTGCAACTGCACGGGCGATAGCATATGTTCCCCGCGAAAATGCGTCAATCTCGAATATACCCATCGGTCCGTTCCAGAGGATAGTCTTTGCATCCTGGATTGCCTCTGAAAAAAGTTTGACAGAGGCAGGGCCGATATCAAGTGCCCTCCATCCCTTTGGAATCTCAATGGTTGGCACTGTCTTCGTTTCTGTACCGGGCTCGATGCTCTGGGCAATCACACAGTCTACAGGCAGATAAAACTTTATACCCATCCCTTTTAGCTTTTTCCTTATACGCTGTGCTGTCTCAAACATATCTTCTTCAACAAGGGAATTCCCAACCTCATAGCCTATGGCCTTTATAAAAGTATAAGCCATACCGCCGCCAACTATAACCTTATCAACCTTATCAACAAGATTTTCAAGAACACCAATCTTACCTGAAACCTTTACACCTCCTAAAATAGCGACAAAGGGCCTTACCGGATTAACTATCATTCCCTTAAGGTATTCTATCTCCTTTTTTAATAGAAATCCGGCTGCTGATGGAAGAAACCGTGTTATACCGACTATGGATGCATGTACCCTGTGAGCAGTCCCGAATGCATCATTTACATATATATCTGCAAGCCTTGATAAGGCACGTGCAAACTCCTCATCATTTTCTTCTTCTCCTGGATGATACCTGAGGTTTTCAAGGAGAAGCACATCACCTTCCTTCATATTTGAGACAAGACCCTCTACCTGACTGCCAATGCAATCAGGTGAAAAAATGACCTCTTTGTTAAGAAGCCTCTGAAGCCTCTTTGCAACAGGAGCAAGACTGAGCCTCGGGTCTTTTTTACCTTTTGGTCTTCCAAAGTGGGATGAGAGTATAACCTTCGCCCCTTCATCAATAGCATAATTTATAGTAGGAAGAGTCGAGCGAATCCTCCTGTCATCGGTAATCATCAGATTATCATCGAGAGGCACGTTAAAATCAGACCTTATAAAGACCCTTTTACCCTTAATATTGAGGTCTTCTATTGTAAGCTTGTTAAATAAATTTTTAATCGGGACAGGGCTATTAGCATTCTTCTTTATCATGATCAGACCCTTTTAATAATGTAGAGTATGAGGTCTCTGAGACGTGAGCTATAACCCCACTCATTATCATACCATGCAAGAACCTTCACCATCCTTCGCTCAAGCACCATTGTCAGTGTTGCATCTACGATAGATGAATGTTCATTACCATTGAGATCAGATGATACGAGGGGTTCTTCTGAATACTGAAGGATTCCCTTCATTGGTCCTTCAGCCGCCTTTTTTAATGAAGCATTAATTTCTTCTACCGTAACGTCCCTTGCCAGTTCAGCAACAAGGTCTACAATAGACACATTTGGAGTAGGGACTCTTATAGACATTCCGTTAAGCTTACCTTTCAGTTCTGGTAACACAAGTCCAACAGCCTTTGCTGCACTGGTTGTTGTCGGAATCATGTTCAGGGCTGCTGCCCTTGCCCTACGCAGGTCATTATGAGGAAGGTCAAGTATCCTCTGGTCATTTGTATAAGAGTGTATTGTTGTCATCAGCCCTTTTATTATTCCAAATTCGTTGTGTAAGACCTTGGCAAGAGGTGCAAGACAGTTTGTTGTGCATGATGCATTTGAAATAATCTTATGTTTTGTTGGGTCTATTATTTCCTCATTCACGCCCATGCATACTGTTGCGTCAGGTTCTTTGGCAGGTGCCGAAATAATTACCCACTTTGCACCAGCATCTAAATGCATTGCAGCAGACGATCTGTCCGTGAACCTTCCTGTTGACTCAATAACAATATCTACTCCCAGGTCCTTCCATGGCAGTTTTTCGGGTTCAGTAACAGCAAATACTTTTAGTTTTTTCCCATCAACTGTTATACTCCCATCACCTGCCTTTACATCAGCATTGAATATGCCGTGTACAGAGTCATATTTAAGGAGATGGGCAAGGGTCTTTGCATCAGTCAGGTCATTAATAGCAATAATCTCAAATTCCTTATATCCCCTGCTTGCCCTTAAAAAATTCCTTCCTATCCTTCCAAAGCCATTTATTGCAACAGATAATGACATAAAAAACCTCCTGTAAAAAATTTCTCCCGACTCAGCCGGACGCATCAAAAACGGAAAAGCTATTAATAACAATCCCTGTTAAGAGTTTCGGATAAAAATATGTTGATTTTGGCGGCATCCTTACTGATGATAGGGCTGCCTTTTCAACATCGTCAACTTTTGTGGGATTAAGGAAAAAGGCTGCACTAAACTGCCCGCTTTTGACTTTATCAAGTGCCTTATTTATATCCATCTCATATCCTATATCAGTTGCTTTAAGTATCTTCTTAAGTACCAGCTCATGCAGTATAATCACATCTGTCTCTCTAAGGCCGGGAGGGACTTCTGATAAGTTGCCTTCTTTATATTTAAGGATATACCAGACCTCGTCACCATCCTTGAAAAAACCAAAGACACGCCTTCTTCCTGATATCATCCTTGCAATATCAAAATTCGCTTTTACAGGCTCGACCTCAAAATACTCTGAAAGTATTATGCTTATATACTCTGGAATTTCCTTCACAAGCCTGTGAGTTGGAAGTATTGTTAGACCCTCGTCTAACATATTTGCAAGAAACATAAGTACATAGTCAAAAGGTTTAGCTCCTGCAGAAGATGTTCTCTTTCCGTTTATCTCCTTCTGATACTCAAGTGCTGTTTCATATCTGTGGTGTCCGTCAGCAATAAAAATAGCCTTGTCTTCAATTTCCTTTTTTATAACCTCTATATCCTTTCTTTCATCAATCTGCCATAGCCTGTGAACAGCCCCGGCAGCATCCTTTGACTCGATATATGGTTTTGTCATGGCGATTCTTGAAAGGAGGGTTGACACCTGTTTCTCAGCGCTCTTATAGAGTGAGAATATCGGGCTTATGTTCGCCTCACATGACCTCAGAAGGTAACCTAT
>Ga0210034_1003365_pt1 | contig 11449 bp, 27 predicted proteins | sample CryGeymeta201505_FD_185466 | JGI IMG/M metagenome (GOLD analysis project Ga0210034, IMG submission 185466) | Groundwater microbial communities from Crystal Geyser aquifers in Utah, USA - Crystal Geyser metaG 2015-05 (SPAdes) (version 2) | ecosystem: Environmental > Aquatic > Deep subsurface >... | reverse complement strand
GGAAAAATTTTAGTGATGAAGACATTATAAATATAGGAGGCATATCTATCAACTGGTGGAACAAATGGAAACATTGGATTTTTGACTTAATTGAAATGAGTCCTGCGGTACAATAATCAACAAAAGTGAGTCACTTGAAGTAAGTAAACCACGAAGACTAAGCGAGTCAAACGAGAAAAGTAAACCATTTATGGAAAGCGAGTCAGAAAAAAGAAGTAAACCAAAGAGTTGAAGCGAGTCAAATACAATAAGTAAACCATGTAAGTGAAGCGAGTCAAGGTTTTGAAGTAAACCATAGCAAAAAAGCGAGTCAGAAAGGGCAAGCAAACCATGGCTTTTAAGCGAGTCAAGTATCTAAAGTAAACCATATTCTGAAAGCGAGTCAGACAATTTAAGTAAACCATCTTTTGAAAGCGAGTCATAGACCCAGCAAAAAAACCAGAAGCCATAAAGGAGCAACCCATGGCAAAAGAGAAGATTAAGAAAGAATTAGGAATAACCAAGCAATTTTCACTCATGGACGTACACCGTCCAGTACCGAAGACCGAAGGTGGTACATATATTGAAGGGAATGTTGTTCTTATTGACCCAGTGGATCACATGATTGAACACGGAAACTATCGACAACGATCTGAAGGTTTGGAGCATATAAAGGCTTTGATGGATGATCGCCGTCAGGTTATGAAGTTAGTGATGAAGATTCAGAACCAGCTTCTAGCCTATGAACGGAATGTAGACAATATGAATGACACGACCAAAGCATGGTTGGAAGGCCAGTTGGAAGTCATCAAAGGTGAACTAAAAGCCCGAGAGAAAGTTATTGAAAAAGCAATCAAGGAATACGCAAATGTAGACCCACTTACCAAGGCAACCTTGGGCCTCAAGGGTACTGGGCCAATAACCGTTGCAAACCTTATCACCTACATTGACCTTGAAAAATCACGCCATGCCTCCAGTGTTTGGGCATATTGTGGATATGATAAGTCAAGTCACGAACGATATACCAAAGGTGAAGCCGGGGGCGGTAATAAGACATTACGAAGTGCATTGTTTGTATGGGCAGGAGTTCAGATCAAAGGTGGTGGAGTCTATAGAGAAATCTATGACCGAACCAAGGCCAGGTTGGAAGTGTCGGAGAAAGTCACAAAGACCCGAAACACCCAAGGAAAGTTGGTTGAAGCTATGTGGAAAGACACCAAGCCCAGTCACCGACACGGGGCGGCAATTCGGGCAATGGTGAAACACTTCTTGGCTGACTATTGGTATGTAGGTCGAACCGTGTTAGGTTTACCAACAGACCCTATCTATGCAGAAGCAATACTTGGAATGAACCACAAGACCATAAGCCCCCAGGAACGAGGATGGGTCCAGTGAAAATTGAAATTGATGCAAAACAAGCCAACATTCTGTTGAAAGCAATTGAAGTATATACCAGGCTTAATTCCGGTCAGTTGCATATTGCTTTAGAGTTTTTAGAAGACAAGAATCTGTCTTGGGAAGAAATGCAAATACTTGAGACCCATTTTAATGGTATAGTATTCCCCGAATTGCACGGTGCTTATTACGGGATTCGTCAGTGCCATGAAAATGTACAGATTGCCTTTGATATGAAGCAAGTTATTCGGCACCAATTGTGGAAAGAACGTGGTAGTAAAGTTGACTATACTGTAGATGCGTATGTAACACCAGTGAATGAGTATCCATTGGTAAAGGTAGAAGGTGATGAATACCATAACAATTGATTTTGACCCACCAGATGAATATGTGTTGATTCCTACGGTGAGTTTGTTTTTTGGACGAAATAGACAGACCAAGAGAATAGTCTTTTGGACAATTGGGTTTATTTTCTGGAAATTTGGTATGTATATTACTGTACGCATTGTGAGGTGGAAGAATGAAATCAGCACAAGAAGTGTATAACCACATCATCGCCACAACGCCAAAGGAAAGCAGAGAATTTAGAAAACATACTTCATTGTTATCGTTTGAAAAAAGGGTTTGGCTTATTTGTGAGCCTGACAAAGACTTGGCAAACGAGGTGATGGTAATCGCCGATGCAATGATGGAGGTGAGAGACAAATGAAAATCTACGTCTTGACCTGGGAATACCGGGATGGTACTGAAATGGGAGTCTATAAATCGTTCTCGACAGTGAAGCAGGCAGAAGAAGAATTCGAACATGTAAAAGGCATCAAGGATGATTCGAAACTTATGAAGATCGTTCCATGTGATCTTTTCGGTGTAGTCGAGGTGGTAGAATGACCCTGTTTGAAAAACTCGGCATAACGCCGGGACCGTGGGAAAAAATTGTTGAGATGCTGGAGGCAGTGGAATGAGTATAGAGTACATCCGACGGGCAGACGGTGTGCCTGCCAAGGTTGGTGGTAGAGTCGAATATAGAGGCAGGCCCGGTACAATTACTGGTAGTGATAATGGGTACCTTCGCATCAAGCTGGATGGTGAAAGTCGATCAAAAAACTACCATCCAGAGTACGAAATAAAGTACACGAGGGCAGGGGAATGAGAACAACAATTAACTCAAGATTTTTAGTTGATGAGAGTGATTATGAATATTTGTATGGCCTTATTTGCTGGGCAAGGAAAGCATTAGCAGATCAAGAGCCACTTAGAGCCGATGCTTTTTTGCACACCATATCTGAGTGGATTGAAGATAAGCTAAAACAAACCCCCACCACCAGGGAATAGGAGGACATCATTGATATATTCGTATATGTAGTCAGTATGTATAGACACGGTGATAGAGAAAAACACTCATATGTGCTTGGTTTGTATTCTACTGAAGAGAAAGCCAGAACTGCTGGGTTAGCTGAAGAGTTAATTAGAGGTGGAAAATACTCATCTGAGTATTTATAATTAAAAGTTGATGACGACAATGAAACGTATTTCAAAGTAATAACCCCATTAAAGCGAGGTCACTATGCTCCAAACCACGATCCCTTTCTCTATTGAGATGCAAGGGGATGTTACATTCTCTCACACATACGGGTATATGGCACAAAAATATGATACAGTCACTGTCTTCCATATCGATATGAATGAGAAGTACAATTTTGTTGGGTTCACCCCGAATGATCCTTTAAAGAACAACATCCCTACGATTACATTCTTCCCACAAGAGAAAGAAGAAAACGACCCAATGACCGATGGGGTTTGCTGTACTGAAATTTCATTTCCAGACTTTCCAGGTTGGGAAGTACAAGGCGCAAGAGTTGCTAAATATACCTGTGCCATTACGCTTGTAGATTGGAGACCATATTGGGAGGCTCAAGGGTTATGAAACGACATACAATCTTACTGCTTGAGATACTCCTGTTTGCTCTGCTTGCAACATCAAGTATCTTTTATGGAGCAACACAACGGATAACTCCCCAGCCGGTAGTTCCCCAACAGGAAGCGTTCACACCAGAACCAACTGCATATATAAAAAGCTTTGATAAGGAAAATTTTTTACGAATCTTTGATGCTGAACTAGAGTTCTGGTTATCAATCATCCCCCACGAACAACTCGTGTATGATGTAATGGATCATAACTATGGAATACCTAAACCTTTAATTTTTTCTGTGGTTAAAAATGAAAGTTCGTTCAATGAGAGAGCTATTGGAAGAAATTCTACTTCAGAAGATTACGGGCTGTTCCAACTTAATTCTGTGAGCTATTCTCAGTATACTAGAAATCAGTTAATAGACCCAAGCAATAATATTGCACTTGGTCTTTATCATTTGTATGGTGAGCTTGAACGGTTCAGTTGGGATATAGAGAGTGCTGTGAAAGCATATAATGCTGGTCCTGCAAGAGTCATGACTGGTACAGAGCCAGAAAGCACTAAACAGTATTGGAATAAGATCAGAAGAGATATGATAGAATACCAGATGTTGTATAGACGATATATGATTGCTTTTAAGGAGGCAAATTATGGCAAAAGTTACTTTTGAGTTTGATTATCATGAGGATGCTTATGATATTGAAGCCCATGCCCATGTGAATGACATGATGGCAGCCATTTTTGATTTCAAGAATGAGTTGCGGTCGAAGCTAAAATACGGGGAACTGACCGATGAACCGTATGAAATCTATGAAGAAATCCGTGATAATTTCATTGAGACTCTCAGTAATCATGGCGTATTAGAAATTGTTGACCGATAGGAGAAACAATATGACAATAGTAACCATTAAAAGGTACAATCCAGAACTTGTATTGGATGAATACAAGGAAGTGGTTGTAAAAATGAATCAAGATGAAGATGGAGCATATGTGACATATGATGATTTTGTTCATGCCATGGACCTGAAGAATCAGCAATTGGTGCGGTTACGAGAGCAGATGATGTCCCTCACAACCCAACTTTAACAATATGCAAATATGGAGGATGATTGGAAATGAAAAATTTAGACAGTATTATATCTGCGTTTGTTCGACAGAATAAACTTGTTGCCGGGGTAATATTTGGTATTTTTGGTTTTTTGATTGTCGGGTGGGTAGCATCCCCTGCTTTACCTACTGATGATGTTGTTGGACAAATAGTGTTGAGAGGATTGCAGGTTTGTATATCGGCATTGCTTTTTTTATGCCCGTGGTCTTCGGAATCTTTGTAAGTACAAAATAGTGTTCATTCTTATTTTTTACTTGACACTTTGTTGGTTATAGTATATACTTAGTGCTTATAAGAGGGTAAATATGAGTGAAGGGATTACATTTCCAGGAGACAGAGTTCCTTGGAATGAAAAAGTTGTTGATGTTGATATTGATGACACAATGCTTTTAGCATTGGCCAACAGGTCATTAGAATCTGGGATGTCAATCGAGGATGAAATTCTCGAACTTCTAAAAAAGGCAAGCAGGGAGAAACTATAAATGAGACGATATGGAAACACTATTTCTTATTCTACAGAAGTTGATGTTGATGTGGACTTAGAGATTGATGAATTTTTTGACCATATATCAGATGAGGAACTGCGTGAGGAAGTTGAGCGAAGGGAGTATCCATCAATAATTACTGAATCATCCCTATCTCTAACTGATGCCAAAATAGAGGACATTGGGGAGAAGCTTTTGAAGTGGATTCCAAGAGACCTTCGCTATCTCATGGAGTATGTTACTTTAAGAAATCAAGCTCTTGTTATAGAAGATATCAAAAAAGCGTTAGGACAGGTATGAAAACTTGGATCACCTCGGATCATCATTTTAATCATCGAAACATCTTAACTTTCAAAGACGATGAAGGAAACTTAATTCGTCCAGGATTCACTGATGTTCAGCATATGAATGAATACATGATCAAGATGTGGAATAAATACATACAACCTGGAGATAAGGTTTATCATCTAGGTGATGCGATTATGAGTGAAAGTGCCACAGCAATTGGTAATATTATGCGACAACTGAATGGCACTAAGGTGCTTATTCGTGGGAACCACGATAATGCAAAGTTGTCAATATATGCTCAATATTTTAAAGATGTTCGCGCCACACACACATTGAGGGACCGCAACGGTGGGAGATATGTTTTATCACACTTTCCAATCCATGAAAGTTCACTGACAAATGTGGTCAACTTACATGGTCATACTCACCAGCGACAACTTGGACATCCTTATGTCAATATGTGTGTGGAGATCACAAACTACATGCCTATTGACTTTGACTCGTTCAATGGTTTTTTGGTTTTTAAAGGAGACAAGATATGGTAGAAACATACAATATTATTCATGATGAAGCAGAAATTCGTAGAACAGCAACACGCCTCTTCCCAGTCCTCACTGAGGATGAGGCTATTTTTATCAGCTTATCTGCTCGAAATAAATATCTTAATGAAGAGGAACGAAAGCATTATCAGCTTGGTCGCTCTGAGATGTTCCAAAAAACTATCGTTCGTGATAGAAAATTCTTGCTACGAGAAGTTAAAAAGATGAGTGTCTATCCTTTGCTTAGTAGTAAGGGAGTTATATTTCCAATAGAGCCAAACATCATGACTGTTTACTTAAATGTCAATCCTGTGAGTATTTCAATTGCTTTTCATAAAACCTCCACAGCATTCTATGATGGGATTCTGACAGGTTCAAAGATTAATCCATATTCTCAACTGAAAAAAGAAATGGCTCGGTCACGAAGTAGAAAGAACTTTATTGATTTAGATTTAGATTTACCTCCTATGGAATGGGAAGAAAAGAAAATTATTCTTGATAAAATCTACTATGATTTATCTCAATATGCAATGGTAGATGTGATTGATACAAAATCAGGGGCACACTTTCTTCTTTCTAATATTCAAGGAAATTACACAAAATCTATTGACAAAATTAGTTATTACAGGTACAATGGTCACGAATTGTGGCAATATGAAAAGTTTGAATTCAAGAGAAATGACAATGAATCTGTACCCCTTCCTGGTACTTACCAATCGGACTACAAAGTGAGGTTTTATGACCCTGAATGATGCTCTTGCTAAACTAGAGTGGACTCTCGTTGGAAATCCAAAGACAGCGTTTCGGCATATGTGGTGGGATTTCTATCAGTGTTTGCGGAAGCTCTTGACAGGTAAAACTTTGCTCTATGAATATGATTTTGGGTTCGAAATGGTCAAGGAGATGTATCCGAAATATCTCCAATTCTATAATGGCGTGAAAAGAAACCCACATGCTTATCCTGGAGATTTAAACTCTATGGAAGAGTGGATTGCTATTCTTGATGAAATCCTCTTTGCTTTTGAGTATACTATTGTTGAAGATGAAGACAATAGGAAATCACATAAGTTCTATAAGAAGTGGAAGCTAGAAAATCCTCATGAGAGAATTGAAAAGAATAGAACAAAAACTCATTTCTATCAGGATGATTATGAGCTTTACTACAACGTGAAGCTGGCTATGAAATATGGAGAAAGACGAATGAAAGGGTTTGAACTCTTTGGTAAATACATGTTGGCGATGTGGACATGATAGTAGAAAAGTTGCTAGAAAAATTACAAAAGTTAAATCCAGACCTGGAAATTAGTATATTTGCTAAAGGAGATATGTTTCCTATCAGCGTTTTAGAAGTTGATACTTATGTTGGTGGAAAACAAAAACTTATCATTAATACTGGTTGGGAAGGGAAAGAAATTGAAGAAGAACCTTTGAGTTCGGAGGTAATATGAGCAAAACTGATGTAGGCGAGTATATTCCGCATGATCCTTTAAGTAAAAAATGGGCTGTAGCTCCCACAAAGGAGTATATCATGACAAAGTATGTATTATCGCAACAAGTAGAAGTTGGTATTGGAGAAAAAATGTGGGTTGATTTATATTCGGATCAAAGTCTTAAACAAATAGAGGCTTATGGAGAACGTATTAAAGAGCATAATCCTTCCGCTAAATTGGGGATTAGAGAAGTAACTGAAAAGGAACTTAACCTAAATGAAAATAGATATTGAAGTAGTAGAGAATGGGGTTATCGTTTCTTATAGAGATTTAATATCTACCAAAACAGAAGTGTTTGAATTAGACGACTACGAGAAAATAGAAAAGCTCTTGAAGTCCCTCTATCAAAAGGTCTATCCTGAGTATCAAATCGGGGAATATGTTCGTATTCTTAATAGTAAGGGTAGAGGCTTAGATGCTAACATTGATCTAATACGTCACCAAGCATATACCGAAGGATTTGAAGATGGCTGGTCTAAGAGTAAAAATCTTCTATCAGCAAAAGCTGTTAACGACATGGATACTCTTAGTTATTTAATTGAGCAGAATGATCAATATTTAGCTTATTTAAAAGATGAACTTCATGAGATGATAACTAAAACTTTAGAAAGAGGAAATCAATGAACAACAAGCCAGTAGTGTTAAATGTCGGAGATTATGTGGGCACTGATGTTGGTGAAGGTACAATTAAATTTATCGGGAGAGAATACCTTATGATAGTTGACGATCATGGAACAGAACTATGTGTCCGTAGAAGTCTCTCTTCTTTCTGGCTTCCTGCTGAAATTAATTGGGAGGAGTAGATGACCGTTCAACAAATGATAGAGAAGTTGCAGGAGCTTCCTAAAGATAAAACGTTTTTGATTTCTTTTGATGATGATTACTATAGACGTATCTCAGTAGAAGAGACAACCATGTCTAAATATGCTGATGGACACTATAATGCCAAGAACAATTCTGTGGTTGTTTGGGACAATGCTTTGAGAGATTACAAGACAGTAGTTCCTGAAAAAATAGAAGAGTGTGTGGTGTTGGTTGTGAGGGGGCAATAAGAATCAACATGAGTAATTATAAAGATATAATGCAGTTTGCTTACAATCAACCAGAAAATTTTAAGGGTCAATGGATTGAGGCAGAATATCTTCCAGAAGAATATACAAATGTTATTGCTTGTGATATAAATGGAGAAAGCTCTGATGAACGAGAACCATTTGTTGCTCATTATGATAGTGGTTCCCAATTATGGATACAATTGAATCCTTTTGATTGGGAAGAGTCTGAAAAAAGAAAAGTCACCCATTGGATGAAAATACCGAAAATACCGAGGACACCAAATGTCTGATAGAGATGACAATGCGTGGGAGACAGCTGTTCATCTGGTTACAGAAACTAGGAACACTTGGAATTTTGAAGAGGCTGTTTCACACATATATGCGAAGTTGCTGTATCATTCTTACATTGAAGAGCCTAAGTGTACTTGTGCTAAAGAAGAAAACGAGATAGTTTACTTTAATCCATTCCCTTGGATACCAGACGGTAAAACTTATAAGCAAGATAAAGAGTGTCCTGTTCATGGTCACAAATCACCGATAGATTAAGACTAAATACTTTTTCTTAGTTTTATGGTAGTATACATCCTGGAGGATAATAAATGAATCCATTTTACAATCGATATGGTCTGGAAGTGAAACTTGATTGGGTTTCAAAGACTGAATTGTATATTTTTGTTGAAGGCTCACAGTTTATGCGGTCAAGTGTCAATGATATAGGTGATGTTATTTTTATTGATTTTGAAGGTGGGCCATTTCTTGAACTTGGTCAGAAAATTGTAATGGAAGATAGGAAACTCCAGATAGAACGGCTTAGTCATGAAAAAGGCAGGGGACACAGAATAGAGTTTAAAGAAATTTGATGGATAAAAATACAATGCAAAGGAACAACTTAATGATTCAATTTCCGTCAAACAAAGAGTCTGTTGCTTCAAAAATAGAAATAGCGGGCCACTATGTTGATCTGTCAAGAATAATTTATGTCGGACCAATCCACAATATTTCAAATCTTTCGGTCTATGCTTTAGTTTTTGAGAACAATGTTGAGTTGATTTTATCTAATGTCCTTGGTGAGAGAACATATTTTCCTAGAGAAAAGTTGATTGAAATGTGGAAAGCCCTGTGATCCAGGGCTTTTTTTGCAAGTAAAAATTAGGTATGTTATAGTATAATAACAACTTATGGTAGGGGGTTATTTTTGGAATTATTGAATAATTCGTACAAAAAAAATTTTGATGAAGAAGATATTGATCTTCTTGAATATGTACTGGAGGAATATACATATGGCGGTGAACATCCAAGAACTTCTGGGGGAAGTGTCGGACGGAGACGCTCTGGAAAAGATAGCAAGGGCATTGAAGCTAACGGAGATGCAAAAAAATTATGTTCATGAGTTCGTTAAGAACGGTGGACAAAGAGTAAAAGCAGCAATCGCAGCAGGGTACTCTCCAGAGGATAGAGCATATGCAGAAGATAAGTCAGACAAGAGTCAACGAGCAGTAAAGGCTCGTGCCACATTCAACGTACAAGCATACACGTTGATGAAAAATCCTAAGATAGTCACAGCAATACAAGAATATGCAAAAGTATATGTTAGCCAGAGAAAAACAGCAATTGAAAACGATGTCTTCCGTGTTGCTCAAATACGAGCAACCTATGATATTCGAAAGCTTGCTGACAGCTTCACAGGGTATTCCCCTGAAGATATAGCAGAGAAGATAAAGAACCTTACGGAAGAAGAATCTTTGTGTATTGACAATGTAGAGTTTCGTTATTATGGAAGTCAAGCACAGAAATTTAGTGCCAAGATTACATTTGCTGATAAAGACAAGAGTTTAGCATTGCTTTCTAAACTGTCTGGGATGTTAGTCGACAAAAAAGAGATTACAAACATAGGTGATAAGGCACCACAAATAAACATTCAAGTTGTGAATCAGTAAGGGGCAGATAGTGACGCTATGGGACTTTTTAGATCATAATATTTGGTATGTTTTGGCTTTTATGTTTATAACACTAATTGCCATCACATTCCTACTTATAAAACTTCGGCCATCGGATATAGGCCCTTTGAAGTTTCAAAAAAAACAAGCAGAGGAAATTGCAGATCGGTATTTACGATCTGTAGAGAAAATACGAGAATTGCAACGAAGAATATCGGTCATTGAAGAAGTTGAGACAATGCGAGACCAGATGAGAGTTGCTGATAACATTCTTGATGATTTTCTAAGAAGAGCTAAACAAGTTCATTTAGAGTTAATGAACCAAAGGGTAACGGATGACACATATAAGCAATATGTTGAGGAGTTGAATACCTACTCATTGAGGATTGAACTTGCAACCGAAGATATAAAAAGAGAGATTCGAAGAAGTTTCCGGGAGAACCACTTTACAGAAAAAACCCCTTCCGAATTTTCCGCATATGTTTCTGAAAGGTTAAAGATTTTATTTCGAATAGTTGAAGATGCAATTGATTATCGCTATTTTTCAAATATCCTACCAATTGAACTTCTTCGAGAAACCAACAGACAAAAGACTCCCGAGTACAGGGAATCTTTAGAAAGCATCTACACTCAAGCAAAAGAGATTTCAATTGCAAAAAAATGTGAAGCACAGTTTTATTATGAAAAGATCGCACTGATTGTGAGTCGGTATTTATCAAGAGAACCATTAGGTGAAGACCTTAATGGTTTAGATGGGTGTTTTGATACAAAGGAGAGATAAATGGCGAATGAACGGATAGGTATACGTTCTGGAACTCTCGCAGCGTGGACTGCGGCAGTGACTACACCTGGTACAGAATTTGAAATCCGAAACAGAGAATTGATCTATGTTGAAGATTTACAAGAGATTCTTGTCGGTGATGGAGTTAATGATTTTTCTGGATTGTCCAGAGACAGAACAATTTCTGGGACTTTAGCAAATGAAGCTATTGAGGCATCAATTGCTAAAACAGATCAACTACAAGACCCAGACTTACGAGCATATGGTCTGTTGTGGAATAGAATTAAAGACACATATGTCAGAACGCAACGAGCAACAACACTCGTTGCAAATGCGTACAACGCCGTCGGAAATGGGGACACAACTCCAGTTAATGATTTCGATACTGTGGCTCCGTGGTCGGGACTGCGTAGATGCAACCTTACAGATTCTGGGGTAGTGACTGCCTACTATGATGACCCAACATATGCTGTCGATGGAAGCAA
>Ga0210034_1003330_pt1 | contig 11529 bp, 16 predicted proteins | sample CryGeymeta201505_FD_185466 | JGI IMG/M metagenome (GOLD analysis project Ga0210034, IMG submission 185466) | Groundwater microbial communities from Crystal Geyser aquifers in Utah, USA - Crystal Geyser metaG 2015-05 (SPAdes) (version 2) | ecosystem: Environmental > Aquatic > Deep subsurface >... | reverse complement strand
ATCCCTCGGATCACTTCCAAGATTAACATCAAAAAAACTCGGAACAATAATCACATCTTTTTTCTTATACTTTCCAACTAAAAAACACTTATACTTTTCCTCCTTAACATTGTCCGTAATCTTAATAGCTGGATGCCCATGCCCAATAACCCAATATTTTATTTTCTTATCATATATTTCACTTTCTTCTAACTTCCTATCGCCATGTACGAATGCGACCCCATCAATAATATAATAATCAACTAATCCTAATCCCTTCTGTTTTGTAATAACTTCCGTTATTTTATCATGATTTCCCTTAACAATAATCACTTTCCCTTTTTTCTTTAAATAATCTAACAACTCTTTTATCTCTCTCCATTCTGCATTTGAAATCCCTCCAAACTCATGTTTTAAATCTCCCAAAAGAACAATCTCGTTGACATTTCCTGTTTTTTCCATTATCTTACCCAGTTCTCTTACAACTTCCTTAAAAGAATCTCCAGGAATTAAAACACCAGAACGCCTCAAACTTTCAGAATAACCAAGATGCAGGTCTCCAATTACTAAAATCTTCTTCCCATCAATGTTTAATAACAAACATTTCCCAACATATTCAACTTCCATATTAATTTCCCAGAAAAAGACTAATTAAATTTAACTAAAGAGGCCCTACACAGCCTTACGAATTATTCTCCTCTAATAACTTTCTTTAACAGGGCTTCCAGTATCTCTTACAGGTTCGGCCCATTGCAGGAAGGCATAACAACCCCCACTAAAAAATTTCTCCGTTTCTTTCAGTAGTCATCAGTATCTTATATCCCTCAACCCTTTAATACCTAACAGCCACAACTTATACAACCAATTATCTTATTCAAACATAACTATACTAAATATCTTCTCCAATCACTTTCAAATGTAACTGATGTATCCTCTTCAAAAACTTAATCTTATCTTCCACCTTAATCAAATCAGCATGCCCTTGCATTATCAAATTCAATCCAAACGGACTTACCATTGGGGTTCTAACAACCTTAAACTTCATTTTTCCAGAATCCAACTTTAATAAAACCTTCTTCGCATTACCAACATCCATCAAATCTTCTAAAACCTCCCGCCGCGCCTCACGTAATATAGGAAACTCATCTGAAATCTTCTTAACAGCAGCCAAGAGAAAATGAGAATGTACTTGCTGTTTACCAACACTCTTTGTTCTTCCTTTATAACTTCTAAGAATCATTAATCCCCTAGCCGCACAATGCCTAAACCTTCTTTTCAAAACATCAGTCTTCTCAATTGCCTGCTTAAGAATTCCATCCAACTTGTCAGCCGTAACCGCTTTTAATATCTTCTTCTCATCCAACTGCTCACCAGCTATAAAAAATCCATTATCATTAATCCCAATCTCAATATCCCTCATCCTAAATCTGGCAGCTGCAAATGCGTAAGCCCTAGCCAAAGCATCATTTACCCTACGTCCAACCATGCTATGAAATAACAAATATTCCTTATCCTCTTTAAATTTTTCAACAACTATTGTCCTGTTATCCGGGATTTCAGAAAACTTATATTGTTCTCTAATATACTGGTAAATATTCTTCGCCCCAGCCCTATTAATGTATAAATAATCCTCAATAAAATCAATCGCCTCCTTAGGTTTCTTTATTCTTTCTCTTACCAATCCTCTAAAACGAGCAATATCATTAGCAACATCAAAACTCAATGGTAACTGCTCCGAAAACCATGAGGGCACCGTAGGAGTCCTAGAAACATCAGCAATAACATAAGCTTTCATGCCTCTTGAAAACATAAATTGATACTTGCCCCCTCCCAAAACAAACACATCTCCTTTCTTTATCCTCTCTAAAAAAGCTTCATCAATTTTCCCAACACTTTGTCCTCGTCTTTCAGAGGGGCTCTGAATCACAACTTCAATAAAACCTTCTTCAGGAATCGTTCCAATATTAGTCATGTATAAAACCCTGGCAAGTTTTCCCCTCTTCCCAATTTCCTTGGTTTCTTCATCATACCAAATCTTAGCATAAACATTCCTATGTTCCAACGCATAATCCCCTGCCAAATACGAAATAACATCATAAAAATCATCTTTTTTCAAATCAGAATAACAATAACTCCTCCTAATTGCTTTCAACATCTCTTCAGCATTCCAAATCTTTGAAATAGCCATCCCATATATCTGCTGTGCTAAAACATCTAAACAATTCTTAGGAATTTGCACCTCATCAATCTTCTTCTCAACCATGCTCTTCATCAAAATCCCGGATTCAATCAAATCATCTCTATCCAAAACAACAAACCTTCCCTTGGGATTTGCATGTAATTGATGCCCCGCACGACCTATACGCTGAAGTGCACGAGCAACACTCTTCGGGCTTCTAAGTAAAACAACTAAATCAATACTACCAATGTCAATTCCCAGCTCTAACGAAGTCGAAGAAACAACAACTTTCAACTTCCCGTTCCGAAGCTTTTCCTCAATCTCAAATCTTTTATTCTTACTCATTGAAGAATGGTGCACCCCTATCAACCCAATATACTTTCCAGGAAAATAATCATCAAGATGATGTACAACCCTTTCAGTAGCTGCCCTTGTATTAGTAAATATCAAAGTAGTTTTATGTTCATCAATTAATTCATCCAAAATCTTATACAACTTCTTTCTATTCTCTGGGTCCTCTGCTTCTAAGACATCTTCAGCAGGACTAATAAGCTTTATATCAATATCCCTAACTAACTCAACTTTGGCAATCAAACAATCCCTGTTTTTTCCAACCAAAAACCGGGCAATTTCCTCTATCGGAGCAATAGTCGCACTAAGGCCTATTCTAACCGGTTCAATCAAACTCTTTTCATGCAACCTTTCAAGAGATAATGACAAGTAGACTCCACGCTTATTAGCCATAGCATGAATTTCATCTTCAACAACAAACTCCACCGCCCTAAAATTCTCAACAAACTTAGGTGTCGTTAAGATTATTGATAATGATTCAGGAGTTGTAACCAAAATATGCGGAACCTTTCTAACCATCTTCGCTCTTTCACTAGCGGTGGTATCTCCTGTACGAAGCCCAACACGTATTTTCTGCATCTTTAATCCCTTCTTTTCAGCCAATTCTCCTATCTCCTTCAACGGCTGTTCAAGATTAACAAAAATATCATTACTCAAAGCTTTTAATGGAGATGTATAAACACAATATATCTTATCTTCTAACTCGTCTTTTAATGCCAAACCAACAAGATAATTCAGAATGCCAAGAAAGGCAGTCAAAGTCTTAGTTCCACCAGTAGGAGCCGAGATAAGTATATTCTTTCTATCATAAATCCTCTTAACCCCATACAACTGTGTCAATGAAAAATCCGAAAAACGGGAAAAAAACCATTCTTTAACCAAAGGATTCAAAATCCCAGATACCTCCTTCTTTTCCAACGCTTCAATATATTCAATTTTTCCAGCCATCTTAAATAGAAATCACTTAGCCATCCCCGGAAGCCAGCATTTAAGAAACTATCGTTTAGAAAACCGAATATCTATAAACTTCAATTCCAACCAATATCATGCCAAAAATATCTAACAAGAAGCAAGCCAAGATTCAAGAACAAATTCTGCACCACTTATATTCTATATCTCCTCAATCAGCATTTACAGCCCATATAGCCCAAGAGATAGCCCGGGACGAAGAGTTTGTCAAAGCTCTTCTCCAAGACCTGAAATCAAAATTTCTAGTAACAGAAATCAATAAGAATCCGGAAGGGCTTGATTATAAACGCAGGCAAAGATGGAGGCTATCCAATCAAGCATTCACGGTTTTCAAGAACAATAATCCTTAAATCTATAAAAACCTGGTAAATTCAATGAATCCAGAAAAGATAAGACAAGCCTTCGACAAAGCTAAGGAAGACATTTACAATTTATATTATAATTACCAATACCTAGAAACTGAACTAGCAGGTCTTAAATCTTTAATAGAGAAACAGAATCAAGAATTACAAGAAATTAAAGCAAATATAAAGGAACATAACGTCAGCTTTAATTTGCTTAAACGAACCTTAGACAGACAGACACATCGACAGGCGAATATAGACACCCCTTCGTTTCCTGTCGACACATCGACAGACACATCGACAGTTAATTACCCTCTAGAAGCTGTAAAAAGCTCAAATTCAGTTATTTCCACTAGAAATAAGGGGGTTTCGACAGACAGACAGACACATCGACAGACAGACAACAGGCTAAATCAAGCATCAAAAGTTATAGAAACAATTAATGAAATAAAGGAAGAAGTTCGTATTAAATTTCAAGCATTAACGAGCACAGAAATGAAAGTTTTCGCAATATTATACCAATTAGAAGAACAAGGCCTTGTCGTCGATTACCAGCTCCTATCCCAATATCTCCAAATAACAGAATCATCCATCAGAGACCACATAGGTAAGATAATAAAGAAAGGAGTTCCCGTCGAGAAAACAAAAGAAAACAACAAAAAGATTATCCTAAAAATATCAAAAAATCTTAAGGAACTCGCGTCTTTAGAAACAATCCAAAAACTAAGAGATATCTAATTAATCCGGGTAACCGAATAATTATCTTCAGTTAACACTAAAAAGAAATTTGGCCAAATTTGGCTGCAAGGACTTCGGAAAGAGCCAAATTTCTTTCTTAGGCACTACAAATCACCCTCAAGAGAATTGATCCTTAGCTCCGATTCCCTCTCACTTTTACCTGAACCATGGATCTTTTTCCCCTCATTTCTCCTTTTTTGTTCATCTTTTTCCAATTCCCCTCACTTTTACTCTTTTTTTCTCTATTTTTTCTTCTTTTTTCCCAATTTCTTTCCTTTGCCAACTCTCACTTTTGCATATTTTACCAGTTTTTCCTTGATTTCTTCCTCTACAAACACCCTCTTTTTCCCATTTGGCTCCCGAATCTCTCTAATAAGACCCTCACTTTTCTGTTTTATGCTATTTATTTGGCCCCTAATTGTAGATCTCTCTTTTCCTAACAATCTTGCTAAATCCTCATAACTTAACTTCAGCTCACTATTCATTAAAGTAAACACTAATAGCCTCTCATTAGAACTCAACCCATTCAATATTTGATGAAAATTGCCTGTTTGAACAGCTGTTTGAACAGGTTTTTGGACACTATCAACACCCAGTTGTTTGATATAAACAGCCTCATTTTTGGACACCTGTTTAATTTTCTTGCTTGATCCAATAATCTCAACAGCATCCCTAAGCCCCTCAAGTTCATCCTTTATCGTCGAAATATCACTTTTTAGCTGTCCAAGAATATCAAACACCTGTTTATCTTGCTCATCAAGGTGTTTAATCCACACTCCGACCCTATCAAAATCACCTTTTACAGCCTGAAAACTTTTTTTAGTTTCATCTTCAAGCTTTTTCACCCTTTTATTACCAAACAGTCCAAAAAACATGCCTGTTTAAAACAGCTCTAGTATATAAATATATCCTTTTCAAAGCCCCTAATGGCAAATATATTTTATAGCATAAATGACACCTGTTTATCTTATTTTTTTCAAAACAAACATCCTTAAACACCCCTTTTACCAAACAAACACCTGTCCAAACAATAAAAAACAAGCACTTTTTTGAAAAAAATAAAAAACAAACACCCAATAAACAGCAAAAAATAATGCAAAAACTTCTAATCAAATTAAAAAAATTTAAACACTTGTTTAAACAGCATTTATCGTCGGTAAACTTCTCAAATAATCCAAAAAACAAACACCTGTCCAAAAAACCAATATAGCAAAAATATAAAAACCTCTTTACATTTAACAGGATATGTCGAAACAATTGACAAAGACCCAGAAAAAAGAGGTAGAAAAACAGGTAAAAAAAGAAATCAGGATCTTAAAAAAAACCCAAAAGCTTGGCTCAGAATTCAAAAAACACACATCTACAGCACTAATCACTGCTCTTGGTTTAGTCATAGCACTAACATGGAAAGACTTCATTCTTGCAGCAATCACTCATTTTACCAAGGTAGAAAATATAGAAAAATATCCCTATATTGCCGATCTTTACACAGTAATTGTTGTTACAATTTTTGGAGCAATAGGCCTAATAATAGTCTCAAAATGGGCCCAGAATTCCGATGAAACCAAATAAATTAGTCACAATAAGGGTGAGGCGCGAAGCGCCGAACGCGCCCGGCATAAATATTTAAACCCCACCCTCTTTAATACAATATGGTTGCAATATCTTTAACAATTTCCGCCGTTTTAGCAATTATCTTAGGCATTGCAATCCTAGTTTTCCCAAAAATCCTTAGATGGGCTGTTGGATTATACCTATTAGTCTTCGGACTACTACAATTAGCAGGTGGATTTGCCTTATTCTCCCCTTAAAAGATGAGGCGTTTCAAGCACAAAACAAAAAGCTACTTGGTAGGTGGGAATCAATTCAAAAAAGAACTAGCATCCCAGATAAAATTCTTAATTATTGTCACACTAGGATTCACAATCGCATTCACCTGGAGACAAACAGTCTTCGACATAACAGAATCAATAATAAAATCAATTTTCACAACCTCATCCCTATCTGCGTTAAGCATACTAACATCAATAGCAATAACCCTAATAGCCATCCTAATAATCTTGCTAACTTCAAAATACCTCAATCCAAAAAGGTTCAATTAACGCTAAAACCTTTTAGCAAAAACAAAAACTTATCACATGCCAAGAAGTTCGGGTTAAAAAGATTTAAATATCCTCAAATTATTATATGACCATGGAAGAAGAAATATTGTTTGCCCGCCTTGATAATAAAATGCCTATGAGTAGAGGGCCAATATTTAGAAGCGATTGGGATAGTAGAACATGGAGAAGATTAACAAAAGGAATAACACCCGAACGACCACTAACGCCTTGGGAACAGGTAGATTGGTTTTTAGCTAATAGTGACATTGAACAAAAAAACACAAAAAACGACTATATTTTGGCGATTAAAAGGCTTAGCAATTTAGGTTTTGAAATAGGTGCGAGTAGAAGGCCACACTTTGACATAATCTCACCAGCACATTTTAAGACAGAGGGAACTACTTTTCAAGAAATGGGCTATTCAGTTAGAACATTTTATTTTACAAATAGGCAAAATCTTATTGTAGGCGATTATGGATATTGCACTGATGAAACAATTGTACAAAGAGTTATAGGTTTAGTAGAAATTCCATCTGAAATCCAAGATGCCTTTATTAAACAGACTCAAACATACGAACCTGATGCACTTCCCGATTGGGCTAAGAAACAAGCTTAGTGCGAGAATTCGTCAAAAAAGACCAAATTTTCCTAAGAAAATACCGATTTCGTTTAATATCTCTTATACGCCGTTTTGAGGTCTCTAAACGCTAAAATAAGTCAAAAATCACCCATAAACCCCTATTTTCCTCGGATTTGCGAGATAATTATGGCCTTTTTCTTAAATTCCAAAATCTATGCCCCTCATACCAAAAATATCATTCTTTTTTGTACTTCCTTTTGTACTTCTTTTATCTGCCTTTTTTGCTTTATCTCTATTATGTCTTTCATAGTGGCAGTTTGCACACACAACCCTAAGATTTGAGGTTGTGCTCTTTCCGCCCCTGCTAACTTCCTTAACATGATCGTAATGAGTATGGCTCAGCCCCAATCTTTTTTTACAAAAATAGCATTTACCTTTCTGTTTATCAAATACTGTATTTTTTTGAGACTTAGTTATTGATTGCCTCTTATATCTACTTCCAGAGCTTCCACCTCAAAGGACGTCTTTTTGCGATAATCCAATTCCAAACGGGCCTCTTACCATAATATTCTTTATTTCTCCAATCAATAAATTTTTCTCTTTTCGTTCGCATCAATTCATGCTAAAACATTCTGTTTTTGCCAGAAAATTCCTGCATACCCAGAAGTTCGGGTTAATTTTCTTTCTTCCGTAACACAATCTTTCCTTTCTCAGCAACACATTCCAATTCATCTCCTTCTTTGAAACCAGCATCATCGAGTTTCATTTCAGGAAGATTAACTTTAAATTTATAGTACGCCTGATCCTTGTATGTCCTGGATTTCTCTTTTATTATCTTCATACAAATAAAAGTGAAGGATACTATTTAAATTTTTAGAGCCCGAAACATTTATATAGTTTAGAGCCCTAAATATCCCATGACAATTTGCCCCCAATGTAAAAAGGAAGCTAAGAGGGTTACCAAGGGAGTTTGTCATAATTGTTACAGGAGGTTCATCTGGAAACCAAAATTAAGGGAATGTAAAAGGTGCAAAAAGGTGAGAAAGATTCATGCCCTTGGATATTGCAATGGTTGTTATGCCTCCATTTTCTTCATAGATAAAATTAAGGTTTCAAATGCTAAGAGATACCACCACATTCCAGAGGAGATATATAGAAAAGTCATCGATAAATGTGTTATTTGTGGTTTTAACAAAATTGTTGAAATTCATCATTTAGACCACAATCATAAAAATAACTCTCTTGATAATTTAACAGGCCTCTGTCCAAACTGCCACAAAATGCTACATCACAGAGATTATCAAAAAGAAATATTTGAAAAACTAGTTCAAAAAGGATTCAAAGTTCCCAAATCCTACAAGCCAGATGGATATTATAAAAACAACATCTCACCGACAATACATAAGCACCGATTTGCTAAAAAATAACCTAAGAACCCTGATTTTCCCCGGATTCGCGATAATTACTATCTTACCTCTCCGGATTTGTCGGTCTATTAATCCAGTTCTCAATAGCCCCCTCTACCTCGACATCGTAATCATCAGAAGATCTAACACGTTCCGACACCATTCGCCTAATCTCCCCTGGTATCTCTCTATACTTTTCTAAGTCTTCCCTAACTGTAAGTGCTAAATCCATCGGGGAGGGTCCTGCCTCTAACCCTCTTTCTTTTTCTGTTATCTCCTTTAAAGTTCTAGCGAGATTTACATAAGCCGCAATAAAACCCACAAATAGTCTCTTTTTAAACCTTCCAAAAACCAGGATCATTTCTTCCGTAACACAATCTTCTCTTTATAACTATCAGAAACTCAGTAAACATTGTCATGGTGGTCAAAGTCCCAGAAGAGGATAAAATTTTTAGGAATATCAACCTTAAATGTTAAAACAAATGACTTTTCTATGTGAGCTCTCTTATAATCTTTCAGGTCATATCTTAAATTTTTATAACGGTTAATTGATTCCTCGTCAGAATTCACTATTTGCTTTATTTTCTTATAGATAGTCTCAGCAATTTTTTTATCTTTCTTTACAATTTTAGAAATTTTTAATTTTAACTTATCTGAGAAAGCATACTTAAACATTTACTTCAAACAAGCCATCAAGCTCTTCGTCTTTCATTGCTTTATATCTGTGCTTCTTGATATGCTCATTAACTCCCTTTATCATCTCTTTCATATACTCTTCTTTAGCTTCCCTTTCAATTATCTCTTCTCCATAAATTTCAGCAAACTTATTTATCGCCTCTGATTTGTCCTTTAAACCATATTTCACTTTAAGCATGGCTAAAACTTTGTTTGTATAATCATCCAATTTTACTCTTGCATCAATTGTTTTTTGTTTATGCATGCCAAATACACCCCAAGTGCATATTTAAAGCTTTCGTTAACTTATTTTATAATCCTTATAAAAATGTTTAAATACTATAAAACTTATAGAAAATCATGGAAACAACAACTATTGCAATCAAAAAAGAATTGAGGGAAAAGATAATAGAATTTGGCCTTAAGGGAGAAACGTATTCAGACATAATAGAGAGAATCCTTGAAAGTGCCAAGAAAAGACAGATTCAGGATTTACTAATGGATGAAAAAGGATTTGTCCCCGTGAAAGATGCTCTCGAGAGGGCAAAAGCTAAATGGCAAAAGTAATTATCTCTGAAAAATTAGAAGCAGAGATAAACAAGAAATTCAAAAAAGAATCAGTCAGAGTTTTCAACCTTCTTTATTCTTTAGAAAAAAATCCAAAAAAAGGAAAATTTCTTGGTAATATAGGCAAAATAGCATTAAAAGAGCTAAGATACAAGGTCTTTAGATTTTATTTTATCACAGATGGATTTAAATTGAAAGTATTAGATGAATCTGTGCTCACAGATTTACTGATAAAAGTAGTGAGAATGTCAGATAAAAAAGACCAGCAGAAAACAATTGATGAGGTAAAAGATATCTTGAAAAGGTTCGGAGAAAGGGGATTTTAATTGACTTTTCTTCAGCCAAATCTTCCCTTTTTCAGAATCAACCTCTAAATCACCACCTTCCTTGAATCCCGCGTAATTAACCTCTACTTCAGGAAGGGCAATTATCTACTTATGGTATTTCTTTCCATTATATATCCCACTCGGCCTTTTTTGAAGCCTCATGCTTGAATGAGATGTTAGTATAAATAGTTTTAGGAGCCGAAACCCCCCATCTCCAACTTAAAAAGACTAAGAATATAATAAAGTTTATAATTGTCTCCTCATACATAACCTATGCGCCTTAATATTCCAGCAGAAATCACGCCAGAAAATATTCTTTCTCTGCTCTCATATGAATTTCCAGTAATGGATTTTGACGAAGCAAGAGAGCACGACATGGCTGGAAGAGAAGCCAAACAAACCAAAGATTTTGAAGAGGCCTTGTGGCAAAAAATTATTGCTGCAAGAGCATACCATTTAATTATTGCTGCAAGAGCATACCCTTTAACCAGGGACATATTTGCGAGAGTAGATGAGCCAGCATGCTATGATTATGCGGCAAGTGCAGCACACAATTTAGCTATTATGGACCCGGGATTTCACTATATAGATTTTAAATGTTCAAACAAAGCATTGAAAGGTTATCAAGGAGTCATTTCATCGGACTTTTTTGGCAGTCTTGACTCTCAAACTCAGAAGTTCTGTCAAAGAGGACTTAATTATATGAAATCCAATGTAGAGAAAAGGAAAAGAAAAGAAGAATCGAGAAGAAGAAACCGAGAAACCTCGGTAGAGTTTGGTCCAGATATTCTTCCAAGCAATCACAGATGGTTCGTTTCCGATAATTATGTTCAAGCCCAGAATAAATCGCTTAGAACAGCCTAATCACTTCCCGACAAAACCCCTAACCACTTTCATAACATCATCTTTTTTTCCAGGAACAAAATTAATTGAGCCAGCATTCTTATGCCCCCCACCATTAACAAACGCCCCCGGAAGCTTCTTTTCTATTTCCTTAATCAACTCATGAACTGAAAAATTAGCTTTATCTGTCGCTCTTATTGTTATCGCTGAGGGCATAACACCCATTGTAACAACGGAATCTTTTCCAGATTTCTGAATCCAATCATGCAACATTCCAACAGTCTTTCCAGGTTTAGGATAAAAACCAAATCCAGGCAAGCTATTCTCAATATCCAATAGTTGTAATACAACAGAACCCTTCTTTTCTGTTGTTGCCCCTTGCTTTGCCATTTCCAACCCCTTTCTTTCCAAATCCTTAATATAAGGTGCCATTAATCCGACAAGTTTTTTCTGTTTCTCCCTCGGTAGTA
>Ga0210034_1003329_pt1 | contig 11530 bp, 14 predicted proteins | sample CryGeymeta201505_FD_185466 | JGI IMG/M metagenome (GOLD analysis project Ga0210034, IMG submission 185466) | Groundwater microbial communities from Crystal Geyser aquifers in Utah, USA - Crystal Geyser metaG 2015-05 (SPAdes) (version 2) | ecosystem: Environmental > Aquatic > Deep subsurface >... | reverse complement strand
CTTGCCCACCGAGCCGTAAGCGATGTTGAGCTTGTGGCCGGTCGCTTTTTCGAATGCGGGCGCGATCTTTTCCATCGGGCCGGTGAAGTTGGCGGCGACGGCGACGCTGACTTCGGCGGCATGCGCTGAACAACTCAACAGCAGGGCGAGCAGCGGGGTGAGCATACGGTTCGGTTGCATTTCAAGACTCCTTGCGTGATGGAAAAGCGCGTTCAGGCGGAAACCGCCAGGATGATGTGCGAGGCCTTGATCAGCGCGCAGGCGCGTACCCCGACCTTGAGACCGAGCGATTCGATGCTGGAGTGGGTGACAATGGCGGCGACGGTCTTACCGCCAGGCAGTTCGAGGATGACCTCGCCATTCACTGCACCTTCCTGGCAGCGCACGACGGTGCCGCAGAGGCGATTGCGGGCGCTGGTTTTTAGGCTGTCGTCGGTGGTCAGGATGACCCACGGCGCTTTCACCAGCGCGTAGGCCTCCATGCCGGGTTGCAGCGCCAGGTGTTCGACGCTGTCGTTGGTGATGATGGCGGCGAGCGTATCGCCTCCGCCGATGTCGAGGACGACCTCGGCGTTGATCGGGCCGGATTTCACACTTTGGATCTTGCCGAGGAACTGGTTGCGGGCGCTGGTTTGCATATCGAATCTCCTGATCATGCGGTAGTACTGGTCGAAGTCGTCCATGATCTGGCCCAGGTTGGCGAGTACGCGTTCCCGTTCCTTCTCCAGACGGCGGTAGGCGGCCACCACGCGGCGGCCGTATTGGGTGAGCGTGGTGCCGCCGCCGTGCTTGCCGCCGGGCTGGCGTTCCACCAAGGGTTCTTCCGACAGGTTGTTCATCGCCTCCACCGCCTGCCAGGCCGCCTTGTAGCTCATGCCCATGCCGTTGGCGGCGGCGGAGATCGAGCCAGAGGCGTCGATCCGTTCGAGCAGTTCCAGATGGTCCCAGCGGCGCCCGCGCGAGGTGGGCGATTGCGCCAGTTTCAATGGGTCGGGCAGGGCGTTCATGGAGTGCTCCGGTGGTCAGGTAGCGTTATGTCTCGTTGCGACATAACGCTGGACAAAAAAAAGCGGGCGCGTCCGCATTGCCCGCGCCTCAGTCATCCGAAACCGTCGCCAGCACGATGCCGGTGGCGATTTCAAGATCGCTGGTGAAGGCGACGCAGTGATCCGCGTTGTTGACCAGATAGAGGTTGAAGCGCTGTCCCACGAGGAAGGGGTTCAGGCGGGCGGGGACGTCGTCCTCGCCGCAGAAGGTGAAGTGGACGCCGGGCCATTCCCGGCGCAGGTGAGCCACGCTGGCCTCGCTGAGGTCCAGTTCGGCTGCGCGGGTGGCTACGGCAGAGAGCGTGTTGGCATCGAGCGGCATGGCGTTCAGGCCGCTTCCGCTTCTTCGTCGCTGTGTTCAAACTCAGCGAACTGGGCCAGCGACTTGGCTTCCACGCCCATGATCCGCGCCAGCCAGGGCGGCGGCGCTTGCAGCGTGCCTTGCAGGCGGGCCAGGGCGACCCTTGCCGGGGCGGGTTGCGGAAATTTGATCGGATGTACTTTTGCGCGTACCACCTTGGCGGCGGCCGGGCCGCCGATGGATTGCACGTAGACGAGCTGGCAGTCGTCGATCAGTCCCGAGCGCGCGATGTTCTTGTCCTCGGCCTCGTCGGCGGTCAGCGTGGGGCGCACATCGACCAGCTTGATGTCGGTCTTGCCGACCTGATAGACCAGGAAGCGCGGCGCGGAACCGAAGTGGCCATCGAGGTTCTCGGCGGTGTTGGAAGCGACGGCGACGCGCAGGCTGCCGGGCATGTCGCCTTCGCTGTACGACTCGGGTTTTGGCACACTGTCGTCATCGCCGTTTTCGCCCCAGAGATAGCGCACCGCGAGCTTGAGGCTGGCGCTATCGATATCCGGCTCCACGACTTTATCGCCGCCCAGAATCAGTTTCAGATCGGCCACGGTGATTGTGGCGAGTTTGTCTTCGGTGACTGGTAGACCGAGCTTCTCGGCCAGCTTGATGGTGAACGTCGTCGGCCTTACCTCGGCCAGCGCGCGAGCAGCGAGGGCAATACGGAAAGCGGCGGCTTTGCTGATTGTGGTCATGATGGACTCCAGAGTTTTCCCTCCCCCAAAAGGGAAGAGGGTCAAGCCGCCAGGGGCACGATGCAGTTGTCGATGGGGCAGAGCGACACGCATTTGGGTGTCTTGTAGTCACCCTCGCATTCGGTGCAGGTGTCGGGGTTGATGATGTAGACGCCTTTCTTTTTCCGGATGGAAGCGGTCGGGCAATCAGCTTCACAGTCGCTGCAAGCAGTGCACAGGGTGGGATCTATTTTCATTGCCATTTCAACTTCTCCTTTACTTGGTCGTCCCCACGCAGGCGGGGACCCAGTCAATCAAATTGGATTCCCGCCTGCGCGAGAATGACAAATTCAATTTCATTCCGCCGCGTCCATGCGCTTGGCGCGCACCGAGTAGGGCAGTCGTTCGGGGGCCGGCTGGGGTTCGATGAAGTAGGCACCGCCATTGTTCAGCTTGATCTCACCACCCCACTTTTCCGGGGTGTCGAACTCCATCGAGACGATGCTGTCTTCGAGGTCGCGCTTGGGCAGATAGAACACGTAATCGCCCTTGTCGCTGCGCCGAATCATGATGTTGGCCATGGGAGGCTCCTTGGAGGGGGCGCCCTCTCCCCCGGGAGAGGGCCAGGGTGGGGGAGAAGGGCGTCAACGAACCAGGTCGTGGTTGTAGTCCGTCGTCCCCATGCTGCGGGTCTCTTCGTCCAGGCGTTCCAGCACCGCGTTGACCAGGGTGGTGAGGATGTACATGGCGCCTTCGTACCCCAGCGTGGTCATGCGATGCAGGTGGTGGCGGTCGAAGATCGGGAAGCCCAGCCGGATCAACGGAACCTCAAACTGCTTGCCCAGATGCAGGGTGTCGCGCTGGATGTACTTGCCGTAGCTGTTGCCGATCAGGAAATCCGGTTTCTCGGTGAAGCACAGACTGCGCAGGTGCCACAGGTCGGCGCCCGGGTAGGTCTTGCAGTTCACCCCGTAGGGCGAGGACTCCAGCAGTTTCTTCATCGCCTTGTCCCACTTTTTGCTGCCGTTGTTGCACAGGATGTGGATCGGTTCCGCGCCCAGTTCAAGCAAGTACTGGGTCAGGCCCATGACGAAGTCGGGGTCGCCGTAGAGCGCGAACCGCTTGCCGTGCAGCCAGGTGTGGCTGTCGGTCATCATATCCACCAGGCGGCCGCGTTCCTTGGCCAGCGACTCGGGAATCGGCTTGCCGGTGACTTCGGAAACCTTCATCAGCCACTCGTCGGTCCACTCCAGGCCCATCGGAATGTTCAGCTTGGGCACTTCATGGGTCCAGGTGCCTTCGACCAGCTTCTTGGTCTTTTCCAGTTGCATCGGCTGCAGCAGGAAGGTGGTGATGGCGTTGGGGGCGTCCTTGACCTCGGCCATGGTGGTGCCGCCGGCGTACATGCGGAAGGTGCCGTCGGCCGGGGTATCCAGCACTTCGGTCGGGTCGGACAGCATCGTGAAGGGCACGCCCATCTCGTCCAGCATGCGCTTGATCACGCGGTAGTTGCCCAGGTAGGTTTCGAAGCCCGGCACGAGGTTGATCTTGCCGTTGCTGCCGACCTTCTTGTCGGCCATATAGTTAAGCGTGAAGTAGCGCGCGATGCCTTCGAACATGTTGTCCCAGCCGGTGACGTGGCTGCCAACGAAGGACGGCGTGTGGGCATAGGGGACGGGGTAATCCTGGGCGATGTGGCCGGCCGCCTTGGTGTTGTTGATAAAGGCGTTGAGGTCGTCGCCGATGACTTCTGCCATGCAGGTGGTGGACACCGCGATCATGTCCGGCTTGTACATGGCGAGGGCGTTCTCCAGGCCGTCGTTCATGTTTTTCTGGCCGCCGAACACCGCCGCGTCTTCGGTCATGGAGTCGGACACGCAGGCGATGGGCTCCTTGAAATGACGATTGAAGTAGGTGCGGAAGTAGGCCACGCAACCTTGCGAACCGTGCACATAGGGCAGGGTCTTCTCGAAGCCCAGGGCGCACAGCACGGCGCCAAGCGGCTGGCAGGCCTTGGCCGGATTGATGGTCAGGGCCTCACGCTTGAAGTTGAGCTCCTGGTACTCGACCGTGGTGGTCCACTGGAAGGTCGCATCGATCTTGTCCTTGGCGACCTTGTCCTCGAACTCGCCGGCCTTGGCCGTGAGCATCTCCTTGTATTCGTCGTTCTGGAACAGGGGATAGGACGGCTTGATGTTTTCAACGGCTTGCATGTTCATCTCCTGGCCCGAGCCGCCAATCTGCGGACACGGGCATAAGGGTTGATCGGTTTGCTCCCCTCTCCCACCGGGAGAGGGGCTTAACTCACGCGGCTTTCGCCAACGCCTCGGCGGCTTCCGGTTTCTTCAGCCAGGGCGCCTGGAGCTTTTTCCAGCACGGGTTGTTCAGGGTCATGTCCATGTCGCGGGCGAAGATGGCGAAACCGTCGTAGCCGTGGTACGGGCCGGAGTAGTCCCACGAGTGCATCTGGCGGAACGGGATGCCCATCTTCTGGAAGATGTACTTCTCCTTGATGCCAGAGCCGACCAGGTCGGGTTTCATCTTCTTGACAAACTCCTCTAGTTCGAAGCCGTTGACGTCGTCGTACAACAAGGTGGCGTTGCCGATCTCCTGGATGGTGCGGTCGTAGTCGTCGTTGTGGGCGAACTCGTAACCGGTGCCGACCACTTCCATGCCCAGGTCTTCATAGGCGCCAATGGTGTGGCGCGGACGCAGACCGCCGACATACAGCATCACCTTCTTGCCTTGCAGACGCGGCTTGTACTTGTCGATCACGGCCTGCATCACCGGCTGGTACTTGGCGATGACCGCTTCCGCGCCTGCCTTGATCTTGTCGTCAAACAGCGCGGCAATGGCGCGCAGCGATTCGGCGGTCTTGGTGGGGCCGAAGAAGTTGTATTCGATCCAGGGGATGCCGTACTTCTCTTCCATGTGGCGCGTGATGTAGTTCACCGAGCGGTAACAGTGCAGCAGGTTGACCTTGGCCTTGGGCGAGTTCTCCAGTTCGGCCAGGGTGCCATCGCCGGTGTACTGGGAAATGACCCGCAGCCCCATCTCTTCCAGCAGGATGCGCGAAGACCAAATATCGCCGCCGATGTTGTAGTCGCCCAGGATGGTGACGTCATAGGGCGTGCTGACGAATTCGGGATGCTTGCCGGCGGAGGTATCCAGCACCCAGTCGCGGATCACGTCGTTGGCGATGTGGTGGCCCATGGACTGGGACACGCCACGGAAGCCTTCACAACGATTGGGAATCACCGGCTTGCCGATCTCGGCGGCGGCCTTCTTCGACACCGCCTCGATGTCGTCGCCGATCAGGCCGATCGGGCACTCGGACTGCACGGTGATGCCCTTGCTGAGCGGGAACAGGGCCTCCGTCTCGGCTATCAGCTTGGCCAGCTTCTTGTCGCCGCCGAAGACGATGTCCTTCTCCTGAAAGTCGGAGGTGAAGTCCATGCCGGTAAAAGCATTGACGCCGGTCATGCCGACGAAGTAGCTGCGGCGGCCGGCACGGGAATACTGGCCACAGCCGACCGGGCCGTGCGAGATATGGATCAGGTCTTTCACTGGGCTCCATACCACGCCATAGGAACCGGCGTAGGCGCAGCCACGGACGGTCATCACGCCGGGCAGCGATTTGCGGTTGGAGGTGATGCAGTTTTCCGACTGCGTGATCGACTGGTCGTTGACCGCCAGGTGCTTGGCGCGCTCTTTCTGCGCCTTCTCGGGGTAGACCTCGAGCACCTCGGCGATGAGGGCTTCGGTCTGTTCTTTAGTCAAAGCTGACATTTCATTCTCCTTTTACGCCGCCACCAATCTGTGGACGGTGTGGTTGGTTTGCCCTCCTCTCCATCCTGGAGAGGAGGGCAAGTCATTACGCGGCAACCGCCATCTTTTCTTCCGCCGCCGTCTTGCCGACAATGGACTCGTCTTCCGCTTCCATGATGCCGAAGTCCATCAACAATTCTTCCAACTCGTCCATCGTGATCGGGGTGGGGATAACGAAGTTCTTGTTGTTGATGATCTTGTTGGCCAGATCGCGGTACTCCTGCGCCTGTTTGGCGGCCGGTTCATACTCGATCACGGTCATGCGGCGGATCTCGGCGCGCTGCACCACGTTGTCGCGGGGGACGAAGTGGATCATCGTGGTGCCGAGCTGGCGCGCCAGTTCCATGATCAGTTCGTCTTCACGCGCGGTGTTGCGGGAGTTGCAGATCAGGCCGGCCAGACGCACGCTACCCGAGTTGGCGTACTTCACGATGCCCTTGGCGATGTTGTTGGCGGCATACATGGCCATCATCTCGCCGGAGCAGACGATGTAGATTTCCTGCGCCTTGTTTTCGCGGATGGGCATGGCAAAACCGCCACAGACCACGTCGCCGAGCACGTCGTAGAACACGAAGTCGAGGTCTTCCTCGTAGGCGCCTTCCTCTTCCAGGAAGTTGATCGCGGTGATAACGCCGCGGCCGGCACAACCAACACCCGGCTCCGGACCGCCGGATTCGACGCACTTGATGTCGCGGTATCCAACCTTCAGCACGTCTTCCAGTTCCAGGTCTTCCACGGAACCGGCATTGGCTGCCATTTCCATGATCGAATTCTGGGCCTTGGCGTGCAGGATAAGACGGGTTGAATCCGCCTTCGGATCGCAGCCGACAATCATTACTTTCTTACCCAGTTCAGCCAGGCCAGCCACCAGGTTCTGCGTGGTAGTAGACTTGCCGATACCGCCCTTGCCGTAGATTGCACATTGACGCAAAGCCATCTTGATTCTCCTCTGACACGTCATAAAAAAGATGCGAATGAATATTCGCTCGCAGTCTTTACCTCGCAATGGCCGTGCCAACCCCGAAAACGAAGTTATCTTATTGATTAATAATGGTATTAATTCATAAAGGTGGCATCGAGACAGGTGTAGGAACCAACAAAGACCAGGATTTTGTCGGAGTAACGACAGCCTCGCCTGAGCTGCCGCGTGTGGCGCGCCTACCAATCAACCACTGCTCGCTACCCGCCGCCATCCTGGGCAGCCTGACCTATCAGCGTCACCCAGTGCCGCTAGTCTTGGACGGTGTTCTGGATATGCATAAAACGCTGTTTCGCCGACTCGACGGCGAGGATGCGCCAGACCACCGCAGGCGACTGTTCATGGCCCATATGGATGCCACCTTTAGCCTCGATCACCCTGAGGTAGCCGGTTACAGCGAAGACTCTGCCTGCGCGCGCGCCAAGACCAGTTACCTGCGCATGCTGCGTGGCTGGACATTCGACTCCAACGGACTGGAGGGCGCTGTACTGAAGGGCTGGGTGGAATCGCGCTTCGGTCTGCTACCGCGTTACCACGGCGGCCCCATCCGCGACCTCTCGGGCGAGACCTATCGCCGCTACCTGGAACAGCACTCAAAAGGGCTGTACGGTACCAACGCGATGGAGGTTCAATTCGACCTGCTTTACACCTATTGCCAGTATGAGTTGGGGCGGCGCTGGCCGTCGGTAACTCACCTTACGCTGTACCGGGGCGTGAACCGGGTGAGTGACTATGAGGAATTGGCTGAAGCCGCCGGCAGTCGCCGCATCGTCCTGCTCAACAGCCTCAATTCCTTTACCCGCGAACGCGAACGTGCCTGTGAGTTCGGCGACAGCATCCTGGAAGTTCGCGTGCCACTGCCCAAGGTGTTCTTCTTCCACGGTCTGTTGCCGGGAAATCTGCGCGGCGAGGCAGAGTTCGGGGTAATCGGCGGGGTGTATGAGGTTTATCTGGCGGCGCAATAGGCGCGAATTTATTTGCATCTGCTGAAACCCGACAAACCACGGCTCTTTGGCACAAATCCGACACCATCACCTGTTCGCCAACCCGCATGAGTACGCGGTTCTTAAGCGGCCCGCTTCTTGCGTTGGTTACTCCATTCATCAAGCGGGAGCGTTCCATGGCCACAGACAATTCCGGCGTATTCGCTGACATCCTAGCCGGTCTGTCCGATGGCGGTGTGGTGCCCTATCTCGGCTGCCGAGCCCTCGATGGGGTGATCGACCCGGCCAGCGGACAGGCGATTCCAGCCGACAGTGACAGCCTCATTCTGGCCATGAACGACGGCCGACCAATGGCGCCCAAACTGATGTACGAATTTTCTCGTGCGGCCATGAACGTCGAGCTGAAGCGCGGCCGTTCAGCCGTCGCCAAATTTCTCGACCGCACCTACCGAGATACAACCTGGAGCGGATCCGCATTGCATATCTGGCTGGCCGGGATGAACCTGCCCTATGTGGTGGACAGCAATCGCGATACCTTGCTGCAAAAAGCTTATGCTGACCGGCCACACACCTTGATCGTCGGCTTGGCGCGCATCGGCGGCAGCGATTACCGCTTCAAGCTGTTTAATAACGATGGCGCCAATTACCGGGCGATCGAACAGGGTGATGTCGACATCACCCTGCCGGTGCTGTTCAAGCCACTGGGTACGCCGCTGCCGGAATCACATTACATCGCTTCGGACGCGGATTTCGTCGACTACGTCACCGAGTTGATGGGGGGCTTCGGCGTCCCGGCCTTCGTCAAGCGGCTGCGTCAGGGCAAGCGCTACCTGTTGCTGGGCCTGCCCTTGGCTCGCGACACCGAACGCATGGTGTTGTCCGACATCGTATTTGGCCATTCCGGCGGATGGGCGCTGATTCCCAACGCCAATGACAAGGAAAAACGTTTCCTAGGCAAACTTGGCATCGAACTGATCCAGGCCAACGTGGCCGATTTCCTGGCGGCGGTGGAGGGCGCTCGGACCCTGGAGGCGTCTTGATGAACTGGAACGATTCGGTCCATGCGCTCGGTATCGACGAGATGGACCGCACACATCAAGAATTCACCGAGCTGGTGAACCGGCTGATCGAGGCCAGCGACGCCGAGTTCGTCGCGCGGTTCGGCAAGCTGCTCGATCACTGTCGCCAGCATTTCAATAACGAAGGCCGGCTGATGCGCCTCTCCCGCTTCCCCGCGCTGAACGAGCATGAGGGCGAACATAACCGCGTCTATGGCGATTTGGTGCGGCTGCACCGCGCCGTGCTGCGTGGCCGCCTGGTGCTGCCGCGCGCCTTTGTGAATCAGGGCCTGGAGGATTGGTTCGCCCTGCACCTGTCCAGCATGGACGCGGCGTTGGCCGCGCATCTCAAACGAGTCGGGGTAGTTCGGGTGATGACGGGCGGCGGGCCGTCAATGCCGATGTAGGCGCCGCGAATAAATTCGTACCTACTTTCACCAACCTTCGCGCCTGCGTCTCGCAGGCGGAGCGAACTTCGGCATCCAGCCCTTGCCTCCAGTGTCTTGGAATGCTGGCCAGCCCATAGACCGCTCCAGCCAGCATACCGGTGATGGCGCCGGTGGTGTCGGCATCACCGCCGCGATTGACCACGTCGATCAGGCAATCCTCGAAGCTGTCGGTGTCGAAGAAGGCTTGAAACACCGCCTGTAGGGTTTCGACAATATAGCCGCTCGGGTTCTGGCGTTGGCGCACCGCGCGAAAGACGAATTCCGGGTGCTGTTTCACCAGCTGGTGGGCACGGCCATGCAGCAGATCAAGCTTGTCGGCCCCAAGGAGGGCATCGCGCACCATCAATGCCAATGTTTCGGTGGCCGCATCCGACAATGGATTGTGGTGAGTGACATGGGCCTGGGCGCGGCAGGCGGCGCGCACGGTCTCTTCGGAAAGATCAAGGGTGGCCAGCGCTACGGGCAGGGTGCGCATGGCGGCACCGTTGCCGGCGTCGTGTTCGTTGGGGGGCGTTTCCGGGATGCCGGTCTTGCGAAAGGCGAGCAGGCTGCGCCGCACGGTGGCACCGATGTCCACCGGCTTGGCCCGCATCCAGGCATCGAAGGCGCGCGCGGCGGCAAGGGCGTCGATTCGGCCCGCCAAGAGAATCGACTCCCCCAGGGCCAGGGCCATGGTGGTGTCGTCCGTGACTTGACCCGGTTTGAGACGTAGCCAGCCGCCACCGAGGATTTTAGTGTGGAGTTTGAATTGCGCCGTGATCTCGCGTGGGGTCATGAATTCCACCGTGGCGCCCAGGGCGTCGCCGATGGCGAGGCCAAGGTAGGCAGCGATGGCCTTGTCGGCCTGTGACGGGTGACAGCCTGGCAAAATAGCTGGGAGAACGGCGCGAGCCGAATTTGTCACTTCGTCACCCGTCACTAGGTCACTGTTCTGGACTGAAGCATTTCGCATAATCCGTGCAGACTTGACACGATGGCGCGGGACAGAGGTACACCCCTTCGCGCTCGCATAGCTGCCGGTAAAGAAACTTTTTCCACTTCATATCGCGGTCGTTCTTGGCGGCCAGGTGGGGAAAATTATCCGCCATCAGGCGCGACAGATCGGTCCGTGACCACAGGCCCAGGTCCTGCCACAGGTGGTCGCTGCCCATGCAGGCCGCAGCTACGATCTCGGCCATCCAGACTTCGGACTGATCGGCGATGGCGCGGTGGTCGAGCAGCAGATCGATCAGGTCCTGACGCTCGGTCAAGCGGCGCTCCTCGGGCCAGCGCGGCGACGACAATTCGTCGCCGAGGTCAACCTCAGGGAAATGTCGGGCCAGCAGTTTGGCGTAAGTCTCTGGATAGAGGCCCAGGCCAGGCGGCAGCACGCCGTTGCCGGCGGCCTGCCCGGTGAGCATCCTGGCGAATAGTTCGTCGTTGGGCAAACCGGAGCGGCCGATCATCAACCGGCCATACAATCCAGCCTCTTTTTCGAGATTATCGATTGTCAGGGCGATGCAGTTCATGGCGGCCTCCGTTATAGTGCTGGATTAGCGACTGGGGTATTCCACCAGGATGTCCTCGTCACGAACGATCATCTGGCAGGCCAGGCGCCAGGCGGTGTGTGGCACGTCATCCACTTTCATGGTCTCGATCTCGTCCTTGGTGATCTTGCCGAGGTCTTTCAGCACGGTGATTTCATGATCGGTGAGGGGACCGCCCATGGGGCCCTTGCGGGTGAGGTTGGTGACCTTGATAAGGCAGGTGCCGCATTCGCCTTCCTGACAACTGAAGTCGATGGGAATGTGGTTTTCCTTGGCCAGTTCAAGCAGGCTTTTAGTGTGGCTGCCGGCGACGGCATAGACCGTCTTGTCCTTGTGCAAAGGGCTGGAGAAAGTGACTAGGGGCATGGTTGGCTCCGGGTTGGTGGGTGAAAGAATGATTTTGAAATAGAAGGGTGTCAGCCCGGCCGCACGACGATTTCGCCGCCGAGAACCTGGGCCTGGCAGGCGAGACGGTGCTTTCGGCTGGCCATGTTTTCCTGCAGTACCTTGTTCTCCAGCACGGATCGCTCGGACATGTTTTCCATGCCGGAGACGATCTTCATCATGCAGGTGGCGCATTCGCCTTCGCGGCAGCCGTAGGTGATGCCGGCGCCGACTTTTTCCGAGATTTCGATCAGCCGGGTGCCGGCGGGGACGGTGACGGTGACGCC
>Ga0210034_1003324_pt1 | contig 11553 bp, 6 predicted proteins | sample CryGeymeta201505_FD_185466 | JGI IMG/M metagenome (GOLD analysis project Ga0210034, IMG submission 185466) | Groundwater microbial communities from Crystal Geyser aquifers in Utah, USA - Crystal Geyser metaG 2015-05 (SPAdes) (version 2) | ecosystem: Environmental > Aquatic > Deep subsurface >... | reverse complement strand
CTTAGGCGATGGCATGAATGGCCTTGAAGCCACACAGAAAATTAAAGAAAGTGGTGGGCTGAATGCAACAACACCTGTTGTTGCAGTAACAGCACATGTTGAAACTGAATTTATGGACAAAGCAGCAGAAGTTGGCATAGTTGAATATGTCAATAAACCACTTACCCGAGACAAAATAACAACTGTTTTTGAACGAATATTTTAGGATCGATCTTTTTGGTCATTGAGAACATTGGCATTTAAGCAATCATCAACCAATGGCAGAGTAAAAGGCAAATCAAGCCTGATGGTGGTTCCTTCCCCTACTCTACTGAACAAATCAATATTGCCACCAATTTTATCAACATATAATTTCACTAAAAATAAACCAACACCCTGTCCTTTATATGTCTCTGTATTTGAACAATGCAATTTGGCAAACAATTCAAAAATAGCTTCTTGTTTATTTTCAGGGATCCCCTCACCTGTATCTGCAATTTCAAATCGCAAAATACATTTTTCTTGAGTAACTTGCATCTTTTTCACTGTTAATTGCACCGTACCTTGTTTTGTAAATTTGATTGCATTACTTAATAAACTGACTAATGTTTGTTGTAGTGCAAAATAATCGCCAATAACATATATAGGAACATCGTTATCAATATGAAAAATAAGTTTTAATTTTTCTATCTCGGTTTTTGCAGATTCAAACTCCATCACAGATGTGACGATTTCATGTAAATTAAATTTACGTTCGTGAATAACAACACCTTGGTTGACAACTTCTCCTGCATGAATAATTTCATTCAAATAATCCATCAATCTTGCAACACTTATTTTAAGCGCATCATATAGCTCTTTATTTTGTTGCACACCTTCTGTATTCTCTAAGATTTCCACAATAGGCACTATACCACTCATCGGCGTTCTAATATCATGTTGAATGTTTAAAATGAAAAGACGTTTCGCTTCGTTTAGTGCCTCTGCTTTTTCTTTTTCGGCTCGCAACTCTTCTTCCATTTTTTTTCTATCTGTTATATTAATCGATATACCAAGAATTCCTAACGGATTGATTAAGTCATCGGCAATAAGCGGTGCTTTAATTGTCAAAAAGGTTTCCGATTCTCCCGGTTTTTTTATTGATGGAATTGTTTCTTCAAACTCAATAACTTTTTTTGATGTGAGAATTTGCAGATCATTTTCTCTAATAGCATTGGCAAAGTCTTTCCAAGGAAGATCATAATCCGTTTTTCCAATAACATCCTCTGCTTTAAATAAACTTGCGGTTTTAGCTAGTCTGTCATTACAATTTAAGATTGTCCCATTTATGTCTTTCCAATAAACATTAACCGGTAAATATTTTATTAAGCTATCAAAATAAGCTTTGAGATGGCCATTATTATTGTTTTCATGTTTTTTGATTTTTTCCTGATAACTTATATCAGAAATTAAATAAATTATGCCAAGCGGATTTTCTTTATCATTATACAATGGTGTTCGCACTATTTTTAATGTATGTAAAAAATTTTCAACTGGAAGAATTTTTTCTTCTGATATATGCTTTTTTTTATTTATTATTGCAAATTTGTCATTTGATGCTATCATCGTAGCATAATTTGCCCAAAGTAAATTTTTATCATTTTTACCAATAACATCTTTTATTGATTTTAAATTCAATAATTTTGCAAAATAATCATTGGAATCATAATAAATCCCTGACATATTTTTCCATGCGATACCAATATTTAAGTCAGTTAATGTGGATTTAAGCGTTTCAGAATCCAGAATGCCCGCATAAGTATCTAAAGTCATATTCTTTACTCCGTCAAAAGTTATGATATTAAGCGATCTTACTGAAAATATTCATTAATAATTTTTACTATATTATCTACATTGTTACCTTGAAGCATCGTATCATGATTACCGGCGACATGATGAATTGTTATTTGAGCATCGGTATATTTAGCTAAATAATTTGTTTCATCATCAATATCTATAAATTTATCATCCGCTTCATTTGCTTTAAATAGATGCAATTCATGCTTGATTTTATGAGGGTAAAAATTAAACCCTAACGTTTGAAGACGATGATAGTTAAGATCAAGCCAAAGTTTTGTATTATCAATATCATACAAATCTATTTCATTTTTTGCCTTATAGTATTGTTCTATCATTTTTTGTTTTAATAAAATACGTTTTTCATATTCTAAAGCAGTAGCAATCCAGGTATCAAAAATACCTAAATATCTTATAGACTTATCCGCCTGCTCTAATTGATGTGCCATTTCAAGAACAACCATGCCGCCAAATGAATAACCAAATAGTATAAATTCATTAACTTTAAGTTCAGATTCAATTTGAGAAATATAATATTTAGACATTTCTTCAATTGTTTGAAACTGAACAGCTCCTTTTTTAATACTAGGATCTTCAATACCATAACATGCTCTAGATGTTTTAAGTTTTTTCATAAGATCAAGATAGCAAAAAACGGTGCCTCCTACGGGATGAATAAAAACAATAGGGGTTTGATCATTTCCTTCTTTTAACTTTATTAAGCAGCTTTCATTATCGTCTATTACGCCAGATGAGAGCTGGCAATCAATTATTTTAGCTAGAGAATCTACTGAAGATGTTTCTAAAACTTGTTTCGCTCCCAAAGAAATACCAAAGATTTGTCTAATTTCATTTATTAGCTTAATCACTAGTAATGAATGCCCTCCTATATCAAAAAAACTATCCATGATAGAAATATTTTTAGTTTGAATCTGCAATAAATTCGAAAATAAATTTTGCAAAATAATTTCCGTTTTGGTTGTCGGCGAAATGTAATCATCTATTAATTTATCATCTGCCGTACGCATCTTTGATAATTTGAGTTTATTAACCTTCCCATTACTAGTCATGGGAAATTCATCAACCCAAAAATATTGGTTTGGTATCATATAACTAGGTAATTTATCTTTTAAATATAATATCAGCTCTTTCTTTGTAAGTGTTTGTAGGGATTTGATGATATAGGCATTTATACTTAATGAGGGCTCTTCTTCTATTAATATGACAGCATCTTTAACGCCAATGTGAGAGCTAATAAAAAATTCTATATCTTCAGGAACAATTCGATAGCCTTTAATTTTAACTAAACTATCATTGCGAGAAATAAAATCTAATGAGCCGTCTTCTAATCTCCGCACGATGTCTCCTGTTTTATAAAGAATAGGCTCATCGTTCCAATTTGTGATAAAACAATTATTTTGAACTTCATTATTAATGTATCTCTTGGAAACGCCTAAGCCTGCGATATATAATTCGCCTGGCACACCGACGGGTACTAGGTTTTTATATTTGTCTAACACATAAGTTCTCATATTAGCTAAGGGTTTTCCAATAGGTATTGAACTGATATCGCTCGAAACCTGCTTTATTACATTGAAAGTTGTAAATGTAGTACATTCCGTCGGCCCATAACCATTAATCACGTGTTTTGGTCGCTTACTTGAATGTAATATACTTTTGATAATGGTAGGATTTAGTGCCTCTCCGCCTGTTAGTAAATAATTTATCCCATAAAAAACGTCCGGCGCAACAGTCGCTAACTGGTTTAATAATGAAGCTGTTAACCACATGATACTGATGTGATTTTTTATAATTGTATCTGATAAATCTTTAGGCGATATCAACTTTGACTTATCAATAATAACTAAAGTTGCGCCATTAAGTAATGCTCCCCAAATTTCAAATAATGAAGCATCGAAAGAAAAATTTGATGTCTGACCTATAACATCTGTTTCTCTAATAGCAAAATGTAATGTGTTTTTTGCTAAGTTCAAAATCGCTCTATGTAAAATTGGCACGCCTTTTGGAGTTCCTGTTGAGCCTGACGTATGTAAAATATTAGCAACTTGATTTATGTCCTCTAAAATATCGCTTTTTGTTACCCGTTCATCGATTTCATCAACATTAATTTGTTGTTTGATTATTATTTTTTTAACCATCTTCTGTTGTATAAAACAAAAATCATCCAAAGTCTCATCAAGGATCAGATATGAAATATTCAGATTTTCTATTATTCCTTGAATAATATTTTTCGGATAGAGAGTATCTAGAGGTACACAAGTAACATTACTTGCAAGTAATGCAAGCATTATAGCAACAGAAGTTATATCCCGCTCAAGTAAAAGAGCAACCATTTCACCAGAAGCAATTCCTTGTTCATCAAAATAGTTTATATATTTTTGTACTAAACCTAGCAGTTTCTCAAACGTTATTTCTTCATCATTATGTATAATTGCGGTTTTTTCCTTAAACTCTAAAGCAGTTTTATAAAAAACTTTATAGATATTTGATGCATCTGGAATATTACGCGTAGTCTGATTCCAATGCGATAGTAAAATTTTTTCTTCTTGATGTGAAAACATACTGCTATTATACAAAGCGATTTTAGGAAATTTTAAAACACGCTCCGCTAATATAATAAAATGCTGAATTAAACAACTAATATAATTTTCTTGAAACAAATTGGTATTGTATTCAATTAAACATTCAAATTGACCATTGATATCTTGAGAAAATAAGGTGATATCAAACTTCGAACTTTCAAAATCTGCTAATTGTAAGGCATTATTTTTCGCAAAAGCTCGTGATACCCTCACTCCATCAAATTTTAATAAATCTGAAGGTGAATTAGTTGAAACATAAACAAACATGACTTGGCACAGCGGATTATGCCCCAATTCTCGTTGCGGGTTTAGTGACTCTACAATTTTTTCAAATGGTGCTTCTTGATTAGTTTCAGCTTCAACAAAAATATTTTTGCATTCATGTATATAATCCTCAAAAGATAATTCTTCGTTAACGTTAAATCTTAAAATAAGGATATTAACAAAAAATCCAACGACATCATTAAAATCCGAATATAATCTACCAGAAACAGGAGTGCCGATAGCAAAATCTGATTGGCCAGAGTGCCTAGATAAAATAAGTGAAAATATCGCAAGCAATATATTAAAATTTGAAACTCGAAGAACAGTGGCTATATTTTTAATTTTTTTAGTTAACGTTGAATTTAATGAAAAATCTATTCTGTTTCCTTTATATGGAACAGTATTAGTTCCTAAGCGCCGTTTTTGCAAAACCAAAGTTGGTAAATCTTTTAATTTATTTTTCCAAAAAATCAGTTGGTTATCATAAAATCCATCATTAAATAATTTTCGTTGCCAAACAGAATAATCAATGTAACTGTAGTTGATCGGATTTAATTGAATAGGTTTGTTATTAAGTAATGCGTCATAGATAAGACTTATTTCCTTACACAATATATCAAAAGACCAAGTATCATTCACGATGTGATGCATATTTATACAAAGATAATGAATATCATATGATTTAATTAGCACGTTTACACATAATAATGGTAATTTTTCTAAATGGAAAGGGCGTTGCGCTAATTCAAATACTCTGTTGAATACATCATTTTGATTAAGCAAAGAAATGTTTTCTGTAACAATATTGAAGTTAAATTTATCAATAGAGGAAACCGTTTGCAATGCTTGGGAATTATCGAAAGTAAAATAAGTTCTTAAAATTTCATGACGTTCTATTAATAACTGGAAAGTTTTGTTTAGAATATCTGTATTAATTGTACCTTTTAGTTTGAACACAACAAATGTGTTATACATGGCACTATTTGGCTCAAGCTGATTTAAAAACCATAATCTTTCTTGAGAAAAAGATAGAGGTGCAGGGGCTGTTTTATCAATATGATAAATTTGTGGTAAAATAAATTGATGTGTTGAATTTAACTTTTTATTAATCAAAATAGACATCATATAAATTTGAGGATTCTCAATAAAATCTTCTAAAGTTAATTTAATAGAAAAAGATTTAATTATTTCGGCAACAATCCGTGTTGCGATCAATGAATCACCGCTTAGATCATAAAAATTGTCAAAGACATTGATGGGGGAGATATTTAAGCATTTTTCCCATATTGATAACACTTTACTTTCAATTACATCGTGGATTGATACATCATGTCCATTTTGCGGTATCCTTATTTTTTTATTTGATTTTTCATATGCCTCATAAATATCTTTGGCCATTTTATATTTTAAAATTTCGAATATTGATTTTAGATAAGGAACTTCTACCATATTATTATTCTGGACATTTTGATGTATAATATTCTCTTCTTTAATGCTTTGATATTGCTGCTCAAGTGAAATTGCACAATCTGTGTGGATTGAATAAATAAAATCATGATTATTTATTTCATCTAATTTAAATATTTTATTATCTAAAAATAAAAATGCGGGTGTATTTCTTTTTGTACGGGAAAATACAATTTTTATTAAACTTGCGCCTTTTGTTTTTGCTATTTTTCCTAGATGATTAAAGATTTGGTATTCAATACCTTTGCCAAGAACTCTACAACTTATAAAAAAGCTTTTTAACAAAAGCACGTCTTGGTTTATTGTATATATAGCCGCACCAACTAATCCATAATCGCCAAAACGATCCGTTACGGTGAATGCAAAACCTTCTAATCCATATTTGGAAACATCTACAAATTGATCGTAAGAAAATTGCTGCATATTAAAATTAAATTGAGTCGTTCTTCTGGATAATTGAATAACTCTTTGGATATTCTCATTAAAGATAGGGGAGTATTGAATTTTAATATCTAAACTTTTAATGAAGTCTTCCAAACTCTTTGATTGTGATAATAAAATATTTCTTAATTTATCTTCTTGGTAAAATGAAGTTCTTTTTTTATCCTCTTTCGTTAATTTAGCTTTATCTAAAAACCATGCACTTTTCAAGCAAGATTCAAAGTGCTGAGACTCCGATGGTAATTGAATTGTCATAATATCAGGAATGCTAATTTTCACTTCCTCAGATTCCATTGGATTATTATCTATAAAAACAACACTATCAAGTGCAACATTTAATTCCTCGGCGATGCTTTTAATACTTTCTGATTTCGGTAACCAATTAATTCTATGGGTCGTAACTTGATCTAAATTAATATAAAAGTCCTTTCTTTTATGAAAGACATTTATTATATCGCTTTCTTCATTCTTACTACATAAACATATTAAAAAACCTTCTTCATATTTTTTATATAGAAATTGTTGAACAAATTGATACGGCTTACTTAGTTCTAGTTCCTGTGCATTTTCTTCCGCTGCTACACCATGCCAAAGAGTATCATCGCAATCTGCAACAATTACTTTGTATTCTTTTTTTCTGAAAAAAATCGCAACTATTTTACGAATAATCATCATGCTTAATGCTGAATAATATTCGTTATGATATGCAATATGTGCTAATTTATTGCTAATTTCATCATAATAAGCTTCGACTGGATAATAGTAGTCTATATCTTCTGAATAAATAAAATAAACAGATGGATAGTCAATTAACTGTTCGGATATTTCCCTTTCCATCACTAAATATTCTTGATGTGTGTTTTTATCATTAATAATTTCAGGGGCGCATTTGCAAAAACAAACTAATAAAGGAGTACTAACTAATACTGATGCTGTTTTAATAGAATCTATCAATTCTGCCACTTCATTTGTCACCGTATTTTTTTGCCCAAATTCATCCAATTTAATTAATAAAATATTAATCCCTTTGGTATTTTTATTGAATAAGCTATATTGATCCAACAATTGTTGATGAACTTGATTGTAAGGCGACTGTACAATAGAAAAATGCGTTATTTGAAATTCTTCAAGTAAAAATTTTGTAATCGATATAACAGGATCAATTGTATAATTCCCTGCGATCGCAATGACTAATTCTTCCTTGCTATTTGTCAATAATTCATTCTCTAAGATTTCTTGTTTAGATAAAGTTGCTTGTAACAATTCAACCAACCCTAATTCAGTTTGAAGAAAACTAACTAATCTTCCATTAAATAATTTTGCTGGTTTTGGTGTCGATACGAGTACGGCGCCATTATTCACATATCGTGCTATCGTTGCTTCAATATTTTCAACTTCATAACAAACATGATACATAAACGCACTATTGTCTATATAGCGTTTTACTTGTTCCCCACTCACTAATTCTAAATGAATCGAATGAGCAGTTTCAATCAGACAAACGGATGCATTTTGTTGCTCATCAAAATATATATCACTAACACTAACAATATCGTATTGCTTTTTTATTGCATCAATTGTTTTACCGATATCTTGACAAGCGATGCCCAAATGGTGGATTTTCATTGCATACCTACGTAAACGTTATCAGGCAATGCGCTATAATTCCTTTAAAACGGATTGCTACAGATTTATACCTGTTCAGATTTTTATAGTTAACTACTTGAATTTATTGGCAATTGGTTCATTTCAGCGAGAACTGTTTGCCAACAGACGCTAACATTCTAGTTCGAAAATGCATTTTTTTCCACTGATTTTTAGTCGTACCAGAGCAATTCGAAGCAACCTCAAAAATTTAGACCTGTTGAAAGCCTAACGTTTCGGAATATATTGGGATGTACTGAAAACCACTCACATCTTCATCAATACCTGCTATCGCGACAGACGGTTTAACCATTTCACTATCAACTTTGTTCGCTTACTCAATAAGGCATTCGCATAATAGGCACCCGCTACACGTTTGTTAATTTGCGCGATCGTAGGATAGGCATGAATCGTTTTGGCTAATTGCGCAATGGACATTTTATTGTTAATCGCCAATGTCATTTCTGCAATCACTTCACCTGCATTTTCGCCTAATAATATCGCACCGATGATTTTACCTTTTTTTGAATATAATTTACAAAATCCAACTGTGTGATTATCGGTTATCGCCCGGTCTATGTCACTCATCGCAAAACGTGTTGTGCGAACACTTTGGCTGTTGCGGGTATCGCCAACCAGCGCGCACTCTGGTTGGGTATAAATAACACTGGGCAATGCATGGTAACTGACTTTTTGCGGGAATTTAAATGCCACTTGACTTATCACAATCCCCGCGTGATACTCCGCTAAATGCGTGAATTTGTAGGGACAATTTATCACATCACCCATCGCACAGATGTGTTTGTTACTGGTGCGTAACCGCTTATCAACATCAATACCTTACTTTTGAAAAATAACACCGGTTTTTTCTAAATCCAAATCTACGCAATTTGGTTTTCTGCCGGTGGCCACTAAGAGTTGCTCTGCTTGTAACGTGATTTGTTTATCATTTGCGGTTAAGGTTACTTGATATTGCCCATTGACTTTATTGATTTTTTGCATGTTTGCATTTAAATGAAAATGTATCGATTCTTTTTCAAGTAAACCCTGTAATGTTTCGCTTACTTCATTATCAATCGTAGGCAAAATGTTCTTTGCCACATCAACCACATGAACTTCAACACCAAATCGTGCAAATGCTTGTGCCATTTCGATGCCAATCACACCGGCACCAATGATAATTAATTTCTCGGGGCGGTTTATCAAATTAAAAATAGTTTCATTGGTTAAATAATCGATTTCATTTAATCCTTTAATCGGTGGCGCCACCGGTGATGACCCTGTCGCAATAATCACGCGTTTAGCATAAATTTGCCTTTGATTGATTTCAATGGTTTTATTCGCAATAAACTTGGCATTTCCAAATAACACTTCACAACCATAACCTTCAAAACGCTCCGCCGCGTCATGCTTTTGAATCGTAGCAATCACATTTTTAACGGTTTGCATCGCATTTTTGAAAAAGGCATCTTTATCTTCTTTGGTGGTTAATCCATTATTTTGGTTAAGGATATGTGCTATTTTCGCTTGATTTAATAACGTTTTGCTGGGAACACAACCATAATGCAAACAATCGCCACCTAATTGCTGATTCTTTTCAATTAACACTGTTTTTAAGCCTAATTGACTTAATACACTTGCACACGTTAAACCACCTGCGCCACCGCCTATAATGACGACGTCTTTTTGTTCCATTTCATCCTCTTAATAAAAATTGGCAATACCGTCACCAACACAATCAATCCAATCCCAATTAATATTTTTCCAATTAATGCCATACCACTACTATTAACAAATGCTTCGCCAAGAGAGCCGGCATAAGTGTACGCAAATGTCCCGGGGAGCATAAAAATAATACTGGTTAACGCGTAAGTTATCACACGACTTTTAGTTAAGCCAAATAAATAATTTGATAAATTAAAGGGAAATAACGGCACTAAACGCACAAATGCAATAAAACGCCAACCTTCGCTCAGGGCTCCCGCATTAAAATTTGCACAATGGTGGTATATAATTTCTTTGAGTCTTTTTATCACTTGGAGAACCATCATGGAAGAAACAGAAGCAGGTTTATTAGGTTATTTATCAATCATTAGAGATCCTCGTTTAGAACGGAAAAAGCTGCATCAGGTAGGTGATATTTTATTTATCTCAGTATGTGCCTCACTATGCGGCTGCGATACTTGGGAAGACATTCACTTATTTGCTACCACCAGAGAAGCTTGGTTTCTCCAATATATAAAACTAGAGAATGGTATCCCTTCACCCGATACGATTGCCCGGGTTTTTTCGCTAATAGACCCTAATGAATTTGAGAATGCGTTTCGTCAATGGGTCAGGGTACATTACATGAGGATGTCAAATTATTTTTGGAGACAGAAAGGACAAATGAATTTAAAAAGACAGCGCATGATTATTATGAAACGCTTGAAAAAGGGCATGGGCGGGTAGAAACGCGGCGCTATTGGATAACGGATAAAATTTCCTGGTTAGATAATAAAGAAAAGTGGGTGGGGCTTGAAAGTATTGGGCTGGTTGAGTCAAGGCGAGAAATAAACGGAGAAGAATCCTGTGAATTACGATGTTTTATATCCTCTCTCAAGCCCAATGCACGCAAGTTTGCCCAAGCAGTTAGACAACATTGGTCGATTGAAAATAACCTGCATTGGCAATTAGATGTAACGTTTGACGAAGATAAATTAAGAATGAGGGTAAAGAATGCGGCCGAAAACTTAGCCATTCTACGTCGCTTGGTTCTCAATACGATAAAACAAGATAAAACAAAGGGTAGTTTGAAAGGAAAACGCAAAAAAGCCGGATGGTCTGAAGCTTATCTAACAGACTTATTAAGCTTATTGTTCAAATTTTAATGCGGGAGCCCTGACCTCGCCCCTACAATAAATTTATATAGGTCGACTAACAGTATATAATAATCAATTCGCTTTTTATTATATTTTGGAAGTTAGATGTCAAAAAAACACACACCAGTAGTGCTTATTGTTTTAGATGGATGGGGTTATCGCGAAACCGAACAAAATAATGCCATCAAAAGTGCCAATACCCCTTGCTGGGATAATTTATGGCAACATTACCCACATACACTCATTGATGGTTCCGGTGAAGCAGTTGGATTACCCAACGGACAAATGGGTAACTCTGAAGTTGGCCACATGAATATCGGTATGGGGCGTGTGGTGTATCAAGATTTCACCCGCATCAATCATGCTATCGAAACCAAAGAATTTAATGCTAACCCCGTGTTAAACCAATTATGCGATAACATCAATCAACAGCAAAGTGCTTTGCATATCATGGGTTT
>Ga0210034_1003307_pt1 | contig 11590 bp, 11 predicted proteins | sample CryGeymeta201505_FD_185466 | JGI IMG/M metagenome (GOLD analysis project Ga0210034, IMG submission 185466) | Groundwater microbial communities from Crystal Geyser aquifers in Utah, USA - Crystal Geyser metaG 2015-05 (SPAdes) (version 2) | ecosystem: Environmental > Aquatic > Deep subsurface >... | reverse complement strand
ATGTTTTCTTAATCCGTTGAATTTTCAGTATTTTTATACTGTTTTAAATTTGATACTTTAAGAAGTTTATTAGGCCGCTATTGCAACAAAACCACAGCCGTTTTCACACATCTAACGGCAAAAAGCTTTGATCAATTAAAAAGCCCCTATTAATTATTTATAATGAATTATTTATATATTTACCAATATAAAGTATGTAAATTTTCATATACCTATCTAAAATGTTTAGATAAGTATGATGGAGTCATACATATAAGTAAGTTAGCAACAAGTGTAAAAAGACAGACGAACCAACAATATGACAATGAAATTTTTGCTGCATAAAGACATAAAAGAAATAGCCAACGCACAAATGGCACATTTGGTTTTGCCCGACACACAAGCCAACGCTTCGCAAAACCAAAAGAGCCATTTTTTGCCAACGCACCACAGACAGACTACAATATGAGTACAGATAAAAATCAAAATCCTGAACAAATTGCCCGTGACAAAATCGACTTGATGTTGAAAGAAGCGGGTTGGATTGTTCAGTCAAAAAACGAAGTGGACTTAGGAGCTGGCAGAGGCGTTGCTTTGAGAGAATACCAAGCCGAAACTAAGTTTGCGGACTATGTGCTTTTTGTTGACAAAAAACCTGTTGGAATTATTGAAGCCAAAAAAGAAGACGAAGGACACAAACTCACAGTTGCCGAAGACCAAGCCAAAGAATATTCAGTTGCTAAACTTAAATATCTAAACAACGACCCTTTGCCTTTTGTGTTTGAAAGCACAGGAACAATTACACGTTTTAGAGATACGAGAGACCCAAAGCCAAGAGGAAGAACTATATTTTGGTTTTATAAACCCGAAACTTTGGCAGAATGGTTACAAAAAGACAAAAGTTTAAGAAGCCGACTTTTAGATATTCCTGCTTTAAATGAGGCAGGGCTTCGCCCTGCTCAAATAAAGGCTATCAAAAATTTGGAAACTTCTTTTAAAAAGAACAAACCCAAAGCCTTGATACAAATGGCTACAGGAGCAGGTAAAACTTTCACGGCTGCAACTTTTGTTTATCGTTTATTAGAACACGCCAAAGCCAAACGGATTTTATTTTTGGTGGATACCAAAAATTTGGGCGAACAAGCCGAACAGGAATTTATGGCTTTTCAACCCAACGACAGCAATCGAAAATTCACAGAATTTTATAATGTACAACGACTGACTTCAAGTTATATCGCTTCGGATAGTCAGGTTTGCATTTCTACCATTCAACGGATGTATGCCATTTTGAAAGGCGAGGAATTGGACGAAGGTGCAGAGGACACCAACCCAAATGAATCCCGATACCTATCGGGATGGATGGAGCAACAACGAAATAAAAAACAGGCAATCCCTGTTGATTATACCCCCAGAGTTCCTATTGAACAATTTGATTTTATCGTTATTGACGAATGCCACCGTTCTATATACAACCTTTGGAAACAGGTTTTAGATTATTTTGATGCTTTCCTCATTGGCTTAACTGCCACACCCGACAAAAGAACTTTTGGTTTTTTTGAGGAAAATGTGGTGAGTGAATACACGTACGAAGAATCGGTAATTGATGGCGTAAATGTGCCTTATGATGTATATAATATTGAAACTGAAATTTCGCAAAAAGGAAGCGTAATTAAAGCAGGTTGGTTTGTGGACCGACGGGACAAACTCACCCGAAAAAACCGTTGGACACAAGAAGACGAAGACACTGAATATCTGAAAAATGATTTGGATAGAAAGGTGGTAAACCCAAGCCAAATTCGTAATATCATTCGCCGGTATAAAAAAGCATTACAGACCGAAATTTTCCCGAACCGAAAAGACGAAAACGGAGAATATGAAGTACCTAAAACTTTGGTGTTTGCCAAAACCGACAGCCACGCAGACGACATTATAAAAATCATTCGGGAAGAGTTTGACGAAGGCGATGACTTTTGTAAAAAACTAACTTACAAAATAGTAGAAGACCCAAAATCGGTATTGAACCGTTTCCGAAATTCCTATTATCCTCGCATTGCCGTTACGGTAGATATGATTGCAACAGGTACAGATGTAAAACCTTTGGAAGTATTGCTCTTTATGCGAGATGTAAAAAGCGTAAACTACTTTGAACAAATGAAAGGCAGAGGCACACGAACCATAAGCAAAGATGCTTTGCAAATGGTTTCTAAAACCGCCAAAGCCAAAACGCATTTTATTATTGTTGATGCAGTTGGGGTAACCAAATCAAAAAAAACTGACAGCCGACCATTGGAACGAAAACCAACCGTTGGGCTTAAAGATTTATTGGGTGCAGTTACAATGGGCGTTGCCGAAGAAGATTTGTTTCTTTCCTTGGCTAATCGCCTTATCCGTTTGGAAAAAGAAATTTCCGACAAGGAAAAAGAAAAATTGCTGGAACATTCCAAAGGCAAAAACCTGAAACAAATCAGCAAAGAATTGCTATCGGCTTTTGATGATGATGTAATTGAAGAAAAAGCAAAACCAATCATTGAAGCAATTCCAATAAAAGACCGAACGCCTGCCTTGATAGAGCAAGCCAAACAAGAAGTACAAGCAGAATTGATTGCAACGGCTGCTTCTACTTTTAACGGCAAACTAAACGATTACATTGAAAAAGTACGCATAGAACACGAGCAAATTATAGACAGCCACAATATTGACAAAGTAACCAAAGCTGAATGGGATACTACTTCGGTAGACAAAGCCAAGGAAATTGTAAAAGATTTTAGCGAGTATTTATTAGCCAATCAAGACGAAATAAAAGCACTCACTATTTTTTACAAGCAACCCTACAACCGCAGGCACCTTACTTTTAAAATGATAAAAGAAGTGTTTGATAAACTGAAATTGGACAAACCAACGCTTGCCCCCGATTATGTGTGGGCAGCATACAGCCAATTGGAAGAAGTAAAAAGCAAACAACCCATTGACGAACTTACTGCTTTGGTTTCCTTAATACGCCGAGCATGTGGCATAGATAGCGAACTAAAACCCTTTGATAAAACGATTGACGACAATTTTAAAAACTGGATTTTCAAACAAAATGCAGGAAAACACAACCGCTTTACCACCGAACAAATGGACTGGTTGCGTGAACTCAAAAACCATGTTGTTAATTCCTATCACATAGAAATTGAAGATCTCGACTTTACGCCTTTTGACGAAAAAGGCGGACGAGGCAAAATGTACCAACTCTTTGGTGCTGAAATGAACAATATTATTAATGAACTTAACGAGGCATTAGCTGCATAAATTCTTATTTTTGCAGAATCTATAAATATTTTATGTATTACAGAAGAAAAATTATATTATCACTTATCGAAACCTTTGGGGGAGAGCTTGAAAAATTTCAACTTCAAAAGTTGTTGATGCTTTTTGGAATCTATCAAAAAAATCCAAGTTATCACTTTGTACCCTACAAATATGGCTGTTTTTCTTTTCAAGCCAATGCCGATTTAGCAACAATGCGTAAATATGAATTAGTAGCAGAAGAGGAAAAATATTGGAAAAAAACTACTATCCAATCCTATTTAGGAGAATTGACAGAGGGAGATAAAAAGGCATTGCTTGACTTGAAAAATAATTTTAATGGTAAATCATCTGATTATTTAATTAAACATACCTATAGAAACCATCCTTACTATGCTATAAATAGTAAAATTGCTCATCAATTACTAAGTGCAGAAGAACTTGAAAAGGTTGCGAAACAAAGGCCTTTTTCTGAAAAAAATGCACTATTTACAATTGGTTACGAGGGTGTTAGTATTGAGCAATATCTAAATAAATTAATTAAAGCGGATGTAAAAGTGCTGTGTGATGTTAGAAAAAATTCATACAGTATGAAATATGGCTTTAGCAAATCACAATTAAAAATGGCTTGCGAAGGTGTTGGAATTCAATTTTTACATATCCCAGAGGTTGGTATCGTTTCTGATAAAAGAAAAGAATTGAATAGCCAAAGCGATTATGACTTATTGTTTGAAGATTATTTACAAACAGTAATACCCAAAACATTGTGCGAACAGGAAATGATTCTTAATCTAATTAAAGAGCATCAGCGGGTTGCCATTACATGTTTTGAAAAAGATATTTGCCAATGCCATCGCAAACATTTAGCTGAAGCTATTTGTCAATTACCTGAATTTGATTACGAACTCATTCATCTATAACAATGCCAAGAAAAAAAGTATTATTAACAGTAACTACCTATCCGCTACCATCAAGAAGTTATGACGAATTAGTTTGTACAGCAGGCCTTTTAGAAAATGGCGAATGGATAAGAATTTATCCTATGCCTTTAAGTTTTTTGAATGGTCTTAAAAGAGAAGGCAAAATAGCACAAACAAAATATACTTGGATTGAACTCGATTTAAAAGAAAGAACAGACGATTTTAGACCCGAAAGTTATTCACCTCAAGACTATGAATTTAAAGATTTGGTGATTGGCGAAACCATTGATACCAAAAGCAATTGGCTGCTAAGAAAGCAATTTTGCTTACATAATGTCTATGCCAATCTGCAAACCTTAATTGATGAAAGCAAAGAACCTAAAAATAAATCTTTAGCCACTTTCAAACCTACCAAAATTCATAAATTAATTATAGAAAAAGACGAAGACGATTGGAAACCAGTGTGGAAAGCACTGCAAAACCAAATGACCTTGTTCCCCAATGAAAACAATACAGAAAAAGAACCATTTCCAAAAGTCCCCTATAAATTCAAATACAAATTTGAAGACGAAACAGGAAAAATAAGCAACCTAATGATAGAAGATTGGGAAATTGGGCAACTCTATTGGAACTGTTTAAAAAATGCCAATGGCAATGAAGAACTTGCCCTTGAAAAAGTACGAGAGCAATATGAAACCAATTTTATCAACAACAAAGACCTCTATTTCTTCTTAGGCACCACCAAAGAGTGGCATACCCGAAGGTCTAAAAATCCTTTCGTGATTATTGGAGTATTCTATCCAAAAAAAGAAATGCAAACTCAATTATTTTAAATTAGAAGCATAATGAGAGAAGATTGGGAAGAATGTGAGTTAGGAGAAGTTTGCCTAAGTTCCAAAGGGAAGAAACCTCCTATTTTAGAAAATAAAATTTCTGAAATAGTAAATGTTCCATACATAAATATCAAAGCATTTGAAAAAGGAATAATTGATGAATATACAGATGGAAATAAATGTAATTTATGTGAAGATGGCGACTTGCTTATGGTTTGGGACGGAGCAAGAGCAGGACTTTCAGGAAAAGCGAGAAAAGGTGCAGTAGGTTCAACTTTAATGAAAATTGAAGAAGTTAAAGGAATTGAAAAGCAATATCTTTCTTACTTTCTATTATCTCTTTACACAAAAATTAATACTAACCCAAGAGGTGTTGGTATTCCACACGTTGAGCCAAGAATTTTATGGTATTCAAAATTACTTATTGTAAGTAGTCCCATTCAACGAGCCATAGTTACCAAAATTGAAGCCCTGTTTTCCGATTTAGACAATGGCATAGCCAATTTTAAAAAAGCACAAGCGCAACTAAAAATATACCGCCAAGCGGTTTTGAAAAAAGCGTTTGAGGGAGAATTCACCAAAGAATGGAGAAAAAAACAAACCAACCTACCAACAGCGTCAGCACTTTTAAAACAAATAAAAGAAGAACGCCAAAACCACTACAACCAACAAATAGAAGATTGGAAAAAAGCAGTGAAGGTTTGGGAGAAAAATGGGAAAAAGGATAAAAAGCCAAACAAACCGAGAAAACTAAAAGAACTATCTGCTTTTTCAGAAGATGAATTAAACGAGTTTGCTGAACTACCAAAAAATTGGATTTGGTCAAAAGTAGATAAAATCATTGACCATAATACTCATTCAATAAAAGCTGGTCCATTCGGTTCTTCTCTGAAAAAATCATTTTATGTAGAAAGTGGTTATAAAATTTATGGGCAAGAGCAAGTGATTTCAGGTAATCATAAGATTGGAAATTATTATGTTGACGAAATTAAGTATCAAGAACTTTTTTCTTGTGCAGTAAAATCAAAAGATGCTTTGATTAGTCTTGTTGGGACAGTTGGAAAAGTTTTAATTCTTCCTGATGATTGTGAAGAAGGCATAATCAATCCACGCTTAATTAAGATTTCCTTTAATAGTTTTTATAATCCTGAATTTTTTAAATACTATTTTGAAAGTGCTTATTTAAAAAGTTTGTATGCTCATAAAAGCCACGGTGCAACAATGGATATAATAACACTTGGTATAATTCAAGAATTACCTTTTCCGCTTTTTTCTATAAAGGAACAAAATCAAATAATCCAAGAAATAGAAAGCCGTTTATCTGTTTGCGATAAAATGGAGCAAAGCATAACTGAAAGCATTCTAAAAGCGGAAGCCCTTCGCCAAAGCATTCTCAAAAAAGCCTTTGAGGGTAAACTATTGAGCCACTCAGAAATTGAGCTATGCAAAGCAGCAGCTGATTATGAACCTGCCAGCGAATTACTCAAAAAAATACAAGCCGATAAATTGTCAAAAGAATTAGAGAAGAAGAAACCAACTGTTAAAAAGAAAAGCAAGAAATAATATGTCAGAAAGTGCAATCGTATCAAAAGTGTGGAATTTCGCCAACGTCCTTCGTGATGATGGTGTGGGTTATGGTGATTATTTAGAGCAAATCACCTATTTGCTTTTCCTTAAAATGGCAGATGAACTTAATAAGCCACCTTACAACAAAGATTTACCATTCCCAAAACTCAAAAACGCCCAAGGCGAAGAAGACCCTAAAGGAGAAACTTGCGACTGGCAAACCTTATCGCAAAAACGAGGATTGGAATTAGAAACTTTTTACAACCTTATGCTTCGCAGTTTGGGTAGTGAAAAAGGGACCTTGGGACAAATATTTGTAAAGAGCCAAAACAAAATTCAAGACCCAGCCAAACTCTTAAAAATCATAGATATGATTGACAAAGAGCAATGGAGCCTGATGGGAACAGACATAAAAGGCAAAATCTACGAAGGACTTTTAGAGAAAAATGCCGAAGACACCAAAAGCGGTGCAGGGCAATATTTTACGCCACGTTCCTTAATCAAAACAATGGTCGCCTGTCTTCGACCCAAACCAATGAAAACCATTATTGACCCTGCTTGTGGTACTGGTGGTTTCTTTTTGGCGGCTTATGATTTTATTAAAGCCCAAGAGTTAGATCAAGAAGAAAAAGCGTTTTTGAAAAACGAAACTTTTTACGGAAACGAAATTGTAGCCAACACACGCAGAATGTGTTTGATGAATATGTTTTTGCACAACATTGGCGAAATAGATGGAGAAACTTTGATTTCTTCGGCAGATGCTTTGGTTTCAGACAATGGCAAGCGTTATGATTATGTGTTAGCCAATCCACCTTTTGGTAAAAAAAGCAGTATGACCATTACCAACGAAGAAGGCAAACAAGAAAAGCAAAATTATATTATCAATCGTCAGGACTTTGTGGCAACCACAGCCAACAAACAACTGAACTTTATGCAACACATAAAAACATTGTTGAAAATCACAGGACAAGCAGCCGTAGTATTGCCCGACAATGTGTTGTTTGAAGGCGGTGCTGGCGAAACGGTTCGTAAAGAGTTGATGAAAACAACTGAACTGCATACGATTTTAAGACTTCCAACAGGGATATTTTATGCACAAGGTGTAAAAGCAAATGTGTTATTTTTCGACAACAAACCAGCTTCTAAAGACCCTTGGACAAAAGACGTTTGGATTTATGATTACCGCAGTAATATAAGCCATACGCTAAAGAAAAACCCTTTGCGTTTTGACCATTTGCAGGACTTTATAAAACTCTACAATCCCGAAAACAGAAACAAAAGAACAGAAACGTGGAGCGAAGAAAATCCTGAAGGCAGATGGAGAAAATTTGCATATGCTGAAATCATTGAAAGAGATAAAACCAACTTAGATATATTTTGGATAAAGGACAAAAGTTTAACTGACTTAGACAACTTGCCCGACCCAGATGTATTGGCGAATGAAATCATAGAAAACATAGAAGCAGGACTAAACAGTTTTAAAGAAATAATGGAGACAATAAACGGAGACGAATAGCCACAGCTGTAGTCAAGCATATTTGCAGGTCGCACAAGCCAACGCTAAAGCCAAAACCTGCAAAAGAGCTTGCAAAGCCAACGCAAAGAAAAATTGTTTTAAAAAAATTCCCAACGCTAAAAAAAATAAAACACCCGACACACAGGCCAGACTGAAAAAGCACTCGACAAATGACACAAACGGACGACATAAAAATGATTGTAACCCTCGACAGACAAGAACGCCAGCCTATAACAGCACCTACAAGAAAGTGGCGGTTCAGTGCTCCACAGACACATTTGTGGTTAATCAAAATTTGGTTCTCCGCATCAACATTTGTGGTGAAAATCGCCATCTTCGCCAAGCTCGAAAACATTGTATGCAAGTGCAGGAAACATTCTGCAAGTAATAATTTTTTTTAAAACAAGTAAAAATAGATTTTAATTGTTATATTTGTAAAATATTTACAAATTAAAAAGATTAAAATGATACTAGAGATTCGACTTAGTAATTTTTTCTCAATAAAAGATGAAGTTACATTAGACTTTAGGGCAGCCAATATAAAATCTGCTAATGCAAAGGCATTAAAGAATAATATATTCAATCAGGATAAATCTGACATTTTAAAAACTCTGATTATTTATGGAGCCAATGCTTCTGGGAAAAGTAATATTATAAAAGCAATTCGCTTTTGTAACGCCATGGTGTTTGAATCTCACAATCATAATGAAAATACCATTTACAATTTTATTCCTTTTAAATTTGAAAACTTCAGCAATAAACCAAGTACCTATTTAATAAGGTTTGTCATGAATGACATAGAATATGAATATTCATTTTCTATGTCCCGTACTTCTATAATTGCTGAAAGTCTGTATTATTACCCAAAAGGCCGAATAAAAGAAATTTTTACTCGAGATGAGAAACGGGGAAAAACTAAGAAGGAGAAATACACCTTTACAGATGTTATCAAGAGGCCTTTTGATGTTGCAGAAAACACATCTGATAAGACGTTATATATTTCTCGAGCAAGTCAAATGGATAGAGATTTAGCTAAAGAAATATTTAATTATTTTAATAAAACTTTCATATTAAATTATCTAGGATTTGGAATTTCAGCAATTGAAAATATTACAAATCTTAATAAACAGCAATTAGTAGATGCACTTAAAATAGCGGATAGTGATATTGAAGAGGTAAAAATTAAAGTGCTAAAAAAATCAGGCAAGAATATACATGCTGATTTGACTAGTATGACTCTAAAAGTCGAAGATGTGGTTCAAGACCATTTGCAAATTAAAACCTATCACAAAACAAATCCCGATATAGCATTTGATTTTTTCACCGAAGAATCACAGGGTACAATAAAATTATTCTTTATAATGCTTACTCTTTTGGACGTTATTAAGAGCAATAAGGTATTACTTATAGATGAAATTGAAGAAAGTTTACATCCAAAAATTGTCGAATACATTTTTAATTTATTTAGAGCTGGTGATAAAGCCCAATTACTTTGTACAACACACAACACTCAATTTCTTGACCTTAAAAAATTCCGCAAAGACCAGATTTATTTTGTCAATAAAAGTATTAGTGGCGCTACTGATTTATATTCACTTTATGATTATAGTGATTTTAGGGATACAATGGATTTAGAAAAAGCATACATGCAAGGGCGTTTCGATGCAGTGCCGATAGTTAATGATTCTTACGAACAGCTTAAAAGTTTGTTAAATGAAACGTAAACGTCAAGCATCGAAAGGAAAAAAAATAAATCCGCATTTTTGGGTTTTTTGTGAAGGAGAAACAGAAGAAGCATATATAAGGTTTTTACGCTCTGAATATAGACTACCAGTTGAAATAATTCCAAAAGTTACTAATTCTAGTATTAACGAGCGTTTTATTAACTCTTATAAAAAAGGAAAACCTATTCACGAAAAAGACAAGGATTTTTTAATATATGATGCAGATGTCCCTGAAATTCTTGATAAATTAAAAAAGATAGATAATACCATGCTTATCGTTTCAAACCCTACTATTGAATTGTGGTTTTTACTTCATTACAAAAATCAAATAGCGACATTGTCTGGCGATGATTGTATTAGAGAATTAAGCAATCGGAATAGAAATGATTATAAGAAAGGAATAATTGATAATACTCTAAGAGTAAAATTAAAAGAAAAATGTAGCGATGCTTGTACTCGTTCAAAACAGCTAGAATTATATATGAATCCTTCAACTAATGTATATGTTTTTATTGAAACGCTTGAAGAGGTAAAAAAAGGAAAGTTGTGAAAATACCAGCATACAACACACGGTATAGTTAATTGCCGGTGTAGTGCGTATTCAAGCGGCACAGCTCGTATCAAAAGTAGTTGTAACTTGATAGGTAAGTGCTTCGAAATCGGCAACTTCTTATAGCTACAAACCGTTGATATGCAATTGGCAGTTGATTCCGGAAGTATTTTGCGCAATGAATCCGATAAATTTTAGTGGAGATATAGTTCAGAAAAAAGAAGTATTCACTTGGCTCAAGTCTTTCGATTAAAACCGTAGAAAGTTTATTTTCAATACGTTTGACAACGTAAAAGACTTGGCTAAGTTAGAAGAAAAAAATGCCTTGGTGCTTTTCTACTGATATTGGTCAATTTTGTAAAAATTATTTTATCTTTGAAAAGCCACTGAAGGAAGGCACTTCTTTTAGCTGGCTTTACGTTGCCACACATTTGAAAAAAAACTGAAAGTTGATTAAAAGCCTGATTTCCTTATTACTAATTTTAATAACATTTTGCGGATTCTCTCAATCTGATAAGGGAAAAATACGCGAAATTGAAATCAAATCATACCAAATTGAAAGCAATTTAGGAAAAAGAATAAAGACCAATAAATTCGTTATTGATAGCGCACAAATAAAATCTGACAAATATCAAAACAAATTAAGTGCGGAAATCAAATTTAAAGAAAGTGGAAATAAATTAACGGCTAATATTTATTTTGACGCTGATAAAATAATACTGATTAAAATTAAGGAACCAAGTCCTTATTTTAAAACCTACGAAGATGCGGAGAAGCAATCTGAATTTTATTTTGACATTGGCAAATCAATAGACAAAAAAGTAAGAATTAAAATTCCAAGTGTTTTGCACGGTGTTGGAATGCCTAATAATCTTGACAAAGAATTCGGTTATAATCAAGATTTGACAACCGAATATTTAATGAAATTGACTGAAAAAATAATTATGATAACAACGGAATAAAAAACGTGTGGCGACACCGGCTATAGTTCATTGCGACGGAATTTCCTACTCGGAAATTCCTGCGTATTTACTAACTTTGGGTTACGGCGGAAAATCCTCGCGGATTTTCACGCAACGAAACCATAGCCAAACCGTTGTAAAAAATTTACGAAATGAAAATAGGATACAAAAAGAAACACCTGAATGTGAATTTAATTATAGGACTATTTTGGTTAATTTGGTTCTTTGTCAGAGTTTTTGAAAAAAATGAAC
>Ga0210034_1003287_pt1 | contig 11655 bp, 8 predicted proteins | sample CryGeymeta201505_FD_185466 | JGI IMG/M metagenome (GOLD analysis project Ga0210034, IMG submission 185466) | Groundwater microbial communities from Crystal Geyser aquifers in Utah, USA - Crystal Geyser metaG 2015-05 (SPAdes) (version 2) | ecosystem: Environmental > Aquatic > Deep subsurface >... | reverse complement strand
TGCCGGTCAAACGCCTGGGCGAGCCGTCTGAAATCGCATCCATCATCGCCTGGTTGGTCTCTGACGAAGGCAGCTACGCAACAGGGGCCGAGTTTTCGGTCAATGGTGGGCTGCACATGGGGTGATCCGGTTTTGATTTGTGTTAAATTACAGACTTGTTTTTTTTAAAGGGGATGTTATGAAACGTGTATTTGGTGCTCTTTTGGTGATTGCTTCTTCTGTTGCGTTCGCGCAAGCTCCGGCTCCTGCCGGCGCTGGCGCGGCTTCTGCTGGCGCTGTGGGTGCCGTTTCGGCCACAACGATTGCAGTTGTGGCTGGTGTGGCTGTTGTGGCTGTTGCTGCTAGCAGTAGTACATCTGGTACGACGGGTACCAACTAAGTCTCTGGTTTTATGACTTGCAAAAGCGCCTTCGGGCGCTTTTGTTTTGGCTCATTTGGAATCCTTTCTAATCTTTTTGTTGCGCTACATCACCGTGTTTTTAACTGCGGTGGTGCTTGGAGGCTGTGCGTCCAAATCATTATTGGCTGAAGTCACTTCTTCGCTTATTGAGCAGCAGTTCAGCAGCAGCGACGATGCGCTTTCTTCGGTCAAGCTCAACCCGGCTTACCAGTATTTGCGTGTGCAGGTGGTGGGCCAGCCAGCTGCGCTGCTGGTGCTAGGGTATGTGGACGCGCATCCTGATGGCAACATTGAGGTCTGGTACAGCGCCAACCATGAAGTCATCAAAACACAAAACGGTCGCATCGTCGCCACCGCCGGTCTGGCCACGGACTGGGTCGCGGTGCGTTTCCCGGTAGCGCCCCCACCCTGGAGCGATCAGCCGCCGCCCGATACCACTATTTTCCGCTGGCGCGATGAAATGCCCGGCTACCGCTTTAACCTAGCAGAGCAACTGGTGCAGTCGCGCTTGACTGAGGGGCTACCTGCCATCCGCCTGCCAAGTTCGTTGCCAGCGACAGTCGCTGCGCGCTTTGTCTGGGTTCGTGAGGCTCAGGTGGGTGCCACGCCAATTCTGCTACCGCCCGCGTGGTACGCATTGGAGCGTGTCGATGGTCACTTCCAAGTAGCCTATTCGTACCAATGCCTGTCGCAAGCGCTGTGTCTGAATTTGCAGCGCTGGCCGCTACCGAAAGCCGTGCTTTGAAAATTTTGCCTCGTCCCGCTCTAATGCCTCTTTTGGTGTGGTTCACAACGCTGGTTTGTGTGCCTTGTTTCGCTACTGATGTGCCCGGCAGTACGCCAAGCGGTGCGGTAGTTTCTGGCGAGCGCCTGAGCGACTGGCTGCTGCGTCATACCAGTGCAGGCACCGACACCAGCGCGCTGCACTGGCGCGTGTCGGCGCAGCAGGGGCCACAAGCACAGTTGCGTCAGGCGGTGCTGGACGACATCAAGTCAAACGTCAGCATCGTGCTGACAGCGGTCGAGCGCACGTCATTAGCCGACTGGTTGCGCGCGCTATCGCTCACCGGGCGCGTGTTGTTGGCCAAGCCGGATGCCCGCTGGTTGCAGGGCTCACCCGCGCAAGACCCGGTGTTGTCTGATCGTGACCAGGTGATGTTGTATCCCCGCCCGAGCCAGGTGACGGTTTTGACCGAGTCAGCGCGCCCTTGCAACGTACCCCATGTTTCAGGTGCCCTGATAGAAGACTATTTGAACGCCTGCCAGCCAGCTGGCGCGGGGGGTGTCGATTGGGCCTGGATCGCGCAACCCGACGGCAGCACGCGCCGCTTTGGCATTTCCCCCTGGAACCAAGAGGCGCAAGACCAGCCCGCACCTGGTGCCTGGATCTGGGCCCCCGGCCGCGTAGCCGCTGTACCGGATAGCGTGTCCGACAACCTGGCACGCTTTCTGGCGACGCAAGCCCCGTTTGAATTTTTTATACAAAATAAGCCTCCAGCCCTTTCAGTAAAAGCGCAAGAAGCTACAAATAATGGAGTGGATATTGCTGCGTTGACAGAGCGCGCTGCACCGCGCCCACTGCAGCTCACGGCCAGCGACTGGGGCGAAATCGGCCTGCTGCAAACCCCCACCGCGCGCATGGCCCCGGCCGGGGACGTGCGCCTGCAAATGAGCCGCGTGGCACCCTACACCCGTGGTACCGTCATGCTGCAGCCGCTGGACTGGCTTGAATTTGGCTTCAGGTACACCGACATTTCCAACCGCCTGTACGGCCCCGTGATTGCGGGTGACCAAACCTACAAAGACAAGTCCATCGACGTCAAGCTGCGCCTGCTGGAAGAAACCAACACTCGCCCCCAACTGGCCCTGGGCTTGCGTGACATTGGTGGCACCGGCCTGTTCTCTGGCGAATACCTTGTGGCCAGTAAGCGCTGGGGTAATTGGGACGCCAGCCTGGGGCTGGGCTGGGGTTATCTTGGAGCGCGCGGTAACCTCAAGAATCCCTTGTCCTTAGTCAATTCAGCGCTGGATGCGCGGCCGGGCAATCAGGTTGCCAGCGGCAGTACCGTCAACACCTCCGCCTTGTTCCACGGCCGGACCGCCTTGTTTGGCGGGCTGCAATGGCACGCGCCGGCTGAGCCCTGGACGCTCAAACTGGAGCTCGACGGCAACGATTACCAACACGAGCCACAAGCCAATAACCAGCCCGTGAATAGCCGCTTCAACCTAGGTGCTGTCTACACCTATTCGCCTAACCTCGATTTCAGCCTGGCGCTGGAGCGAGGTAACACATGGATGTTGGGGCTGACGCTGCATGGCGGCATCAACCAGCTCTACACGCCCAAGGCGCTTGACCCCGTCTTGCCGCCGGTATTGCCCAACGCTGCGGCGTTGGCACCACCTGCTGGTTGGGGCAACACCGCTGAAAATATCGCGCTCTACACCGGCTGGCAAGTGCGCGCCATCACGCACCAGATCAATCGCACAGAAGTCGAAATTGAGTCCGACGGTGCCCTGTACCTGCAAGAGCGACTGGACCGTGCCGTGGCCGTGCTGCACCAGGACGCCCCGACCAGCACGCGCCATTTTGTGATCCATCTGCAGCAACGCGGCTTGCCACTGTCACGCATTGAGGTTGACCGCGCCGAATGGGTGTCGCGTCATGTGCAGGCACAAGCGCCTGCGTTGCAGTTACCCGCCTACCGGGCGGCATCCGCACTGCGTCCGGACGCGGGCCGCGCGGCCGACTGGCGTGGTGCGGCGTCGGGCTTTAGCGCCGAACTGGAGCCCAGCTACAGCCAAAGCCTGGGCGGACCAGACGGCTTTTTGCTGTACCAGATTGGCGCGCAAGCCAGGCTCGATCAGCGCTTTTCAGACAACACATGGGTCAGCAGCGTGCTCAACGCGCGGTTACTCGACAACTACAACAACTTCAAATACACCGCACCCAGCAACCTGCCGCGCGTGCGCACCTATGCGCGTGAATACGTCACCACCGCGCGCCTGACGCTGCCCCTGTTGCAGGCAACGCATGTGCAAGGCTTGGGCAACGGACACTACGTCAGCGCCTACGCCGGCATGCTGGAGCCGATGTACGGCGGCGTGGGGGCAGAGTGGCTGTACCGTCCGTGGCGCTCTCGCCTGGCTTTTGGCGTCGATGTCAACCACGTGCGCCAACGCGACTTCAGCCAGGACCTGACATTCAGGGATTACACCGTCAACACCGGTCACGCCACCTTATATTGGGACACCCGCTGGAACGACGTGCAGGTCAAGCTCAGCGCTGGGCGTTATCTGGCCGGCGATGTTGGGGCCACACTGGATGTGAAACGCGTCTTTGCCAACGGCACCGCCATCGGCGCCTGGGCCACCAAAACCAATGTGACAGCCGAACAATTTGGCGAAGGCAGCTTTGACAAAGGCATTTACGTCAACATTCCGTTTGACGTGATGATGCCCAAGTCGTCACCCGCCATGGCCAACATCATCTGGAGCCCACTCACGCGCGACGGCGGCGCGCGCCTGAACCGCAAGTTCACCCTGTTTGACCTGACCAGCGCGCGCGACCCGCGTGCTACCCAATGGCGTGATGCTAAGCCGACCGAAGTGCGCACAGGTGATGACAGCAACTACGTTTTGCACGAGCCCACCGGCAACATCTTTCAGACGCTGCTGCCCAGCGGTGCCACACTGGCGCACCAGGTGGCCGATATACCCGCGTCAAGTTGGCTGTGGGCGGGTGGGGCGGTGCTGGCGGCGGGCTTGCTCGATAGCAAAGTCGACACCTGGGCTGTCAACCACCAAACCCCCAACTGGAACCGCGTCGGTGATGTTGGCAACAACCTGCCAGTGTTGATGGCGCTGGGAACAGGTTTGCTCTACACCGGCATCGCCGGTGACGACACCGCCGGCACAGCAGAAACCGCACTCAAGGCGGGTGCCTACACGATCGGTGCCAGTGTGCTGACGCGTTACGTGGTGGGCCGCGCTCGACCGTACCAAGAGCTGGGCAGCACCCACTTTGACGGCTTTACCAACGGCGCGTTCCAGTCCGGCTTTACCTCTAACCATGTGGCGCTGGCGTTTGCCCTGGCCACGCCGTTTGCCCAGCAGCACGACATGCCCTGGCTGTATGGCGCGGCGGCGCTCACCGCTGTGGGCCGTATCCAGAGCCGGGATCACTGGCTGTCTGACACCGTTGGCAGCGCGCTGATGGGCTACGCCATCGGCTCGCTGGTGGGGCCACAAACAACAAAAAAAGGTCGTGTCCAAATCGAATTGGCACCACAGTCGGTGAAAGGAACTTGGTCGTTTAAATAACGACAAGTTTTGGTTAACCAGCGATCTAACGTTCCAATGCTTTGTTCCAGGACTGGCGCAAACGCATTAATTTTTCATTTGATTCAGTGTTCTGGCTTGCACTGCGCAAAGCCTGGCGCATAAATACAAAGAGGAGAAGGGCAAAACCTGTGGCCAGTGTGGTCAGCAAAGCAACCAGGGCTTTTTTGGGTTTGCTTTTGCGCTCAGGGGGCTGGGCCTTGTCCACCACCTGGATGACTGCGCCCTCACGCGCTTCGTCCACCTTGGCTAGCTCAAACTGCTTGGAAAATAGCTCAAATAGCGTCTCGAAGTACTTGAAATCGCGGTAGCGGGCGATGTAGTCTGCGTTGGCACCGCTGGGCGTGCTGTTTGAATTTTCAATCTTGGCAAACTGGGTACGCAGGGCGGCCAGTTCGGTTTGCGCCTGTTTGAAGTCGGGCGCGGCCTCAGTCAAATAGCCGCGCATGCTGGCCAGTTTGACTTCTTGTGCGGCAATCTGCGCTTGCAACTGCGCCACGGCAGACACGGCGGCCTGCGGGTTGGATTTGAGGGCCGACGCGTTGACACCGCTGGCTTGCAGGGCTTGCTCGGCTTGGGTCAATTTGTCTTTGGTCTGGATAAGCTGCTTTTCAAAAAAGGCGCGGCGTTGCTGGGCCTCGGTAACGGCCAGGCGGTTGAGCATGTGGCCCAGTTCTTCGACATAGGCGTTGGCCAGGTTGGCAGCGAAGACGGGGTCTTTGTCATCCACCTCCACGGTGATCAGACCGTCTTTACCGCTAGAAATTTTGCTGCTTGCGTCCAATGTTTTGCGGGCGTCGACTTTGAACTCGGACTCGTACCGGTCCATCAGCTTGAAGCGGCCAATAAGCGCTTCGGCCACGGCGGCGCTTTTCAAAAACGCCACAAACTGGTCGTTGGGATTCTTAAGACCGGTGGCCGCGCCCGCCAACCCACCGAGTGCACCCAGGCTTTGCAGCATCATGGCAGCGCCGCTTTGCTGTTGTTGCGGGGGCATGAAGACGGTGGTGGCAGTAAAGGTGGGCGCAATCACAAAGCTGATGCCCAAGGCCAGCAGGCCAGCCGCCAGCGGCCCCAGCACCAGCAGGCGCAGGTTGTCTACCACCACCTGCAGCAGGTCAAGCAGACTGATTTCGTCGTCGTCCTCAACGGGCACGGGTGGGCGGGCGTCGGGTGCGGTGGCAGATTCTGGGGTTGGGGTCATGGGTTTAACTTGAAAAGGCCAAGGGTTGCCGCCTTGGCTTCAATTGCAGAAACAATGTAGCGCAGGCTCATAGCAATACGCCTGTACGTTGGGCAATTTCAAAAATGGGTGCCGGCGGGGTGTTGGCATCTTTGAGGATGACATCGATTTTGCGGTCGTCCAGCGCCATCGAGCCAAAGACCCTGACACGGGCTGCATCACCCAGCACGTGTTGTGCTGTGTGACGAATCGCCTGGACTTGGGTGGTGCTTAAGCGCATGGTGATAGGTTGCTCAGTGTCTGGTGGGCTAATAGCCCAACGACTTCAACCCAGCCGCGCCCAGGCCCAGGTTGGCCAGGATTTGCGTCCAGTCTTTGGCGCCGCGCACGAGGGCGTTGTAGCGGCTTTCGCGGTCCATTTGGGCCGGCACCACCAGGGTGTCGCCGGGCATCATGGCCAGTGATTCAAAACCGCCGCCAAACCAGCCACTGCGGTCGTTGCGGGCAATGACGCTGCCGTCAGCCCGCAGCACAAAGGCCTGGGTGGGCTCGGCATCTTCGGTCAGGCCGGCGGACTTGATGACATCGCCCACGGTTTTGCCGGGTTTGTAGATGAACACGTTTTCATTGTTGACCGAGCCAAAGGCCGACACAAAACCGGGGGTGCTGGGGATCAGGACGCGGTCACCGTCTTCCAGCGGCAGGTCGGGCAGGGTGGCCAGGCTTTGGCCGTTGGGGTCCAGCTCCAACGCCATGCGGCCATTGCTTTTAAAGGATTTGAGCCGCTCAATCTGGCTCTTGAGCTGGGCTTGCTGCACTTGCATGATGGCGGCAGTCTGGTCTGCCGTGCCCGCATTGCTGCGGTTGGCCAGCAGGGTGCCTTGCTGGGATTGTGATTGCGCCTCCAGGCGGCGAATGAGTTTGTCCAGGTTTTCTTGCTGGCGCACTTTGACCGATTCGCGGTTGAGTTCGGTGCCAAACAGATAGGCTTGCGGGGTCAGGCCGCCGATGCGTTTGAGCAGTTGCGGCAGGGTTTCGGCGGGTAGCAACTGATATTGCCCAGGTACCGTCACTTCACCGGAAACGGTAACAATTTGAATCCGCTTTTCTAAGGGCACTGCGATTTGCGCGGTGGTGTACAGCGTGACCTGGTCTCCTGGTTCGAGCTTGATGTTATCTGCGGGCATGCCGCGTAACACAGCGTTTCCCAAATTAAAACTGATGGCTCTTGAACTCAGGTCAGAGGGGACACGACGTATAACCTGGGCATAGTCCCAATTGATGTTGTTACGCAAGCTGTCCGCGCTGCCACGCTGCCAGTAGCTGTAGTAATCGATGAGCCATTGCCCCGAGGGGATGATGTCTGTGATCGTAAAGTTGGGTCGCCAAACAAAACGCCGAGTGCCACCCACAATTTCACCCGTAACGGTAATGCTGTTTTCGGTCTCTGCTCCCGGATCCGTTGGACGGTAGACCGTCACAATGTCTCCACTGGCCAGTGCCAAATTTTCGGTTTCGTCCTTGGCGATGGCTTTAGCCAGATTAAAGGCCAATGTTTTTGTGCGAAGCGTAACAGGGTCAAGGCGCTGCACGGTGGCGTAGTCAAGATTGACTTCCGGTCTTGAATAATTGCCTGTAATGGCACCCCGGTTGATTTGTGACCAATAGCTTCCAGGAATCAACAAGCGCTTGTCGTCCAATAAATCAGAAATACGCATGCCTGGCTTAAAGGTGTAGCGCAGGGGTGAAGCGACATTCCCCTGCAAGGTGACAACATTGGCAATCTGAGGGCTGATTTGAAAAACAGTCAATATGTCGCCTGCTTTAAGTTTGAGCGCTAAGCCTTGGTCATCCAAAGCAAAATCTTCGACATAGCGAGCGATATCGCGACGGGCATCGACTCGTTCCAGTTGTGCTTTTTGGGGGGCCGCCAAGGTCGGGAGTCCACCGGTCATGTCAAGCAAATTGCCGATCGTTTCATTATTTCGCAGCTCGTAAATGGCCGGTGCGTTGATGGTACCGAGCATTGCAACGCGTGCGCCGGCTGGTGGGATGTAGATGATGTCGCCAGCAAGCAACTGCACGTCGGACGTATTGTCACCACGCGCCAGAAATGCATACATATCCACTCCAGCGATTATTTTGCCTTGGCGACGCACCTCAATCGCGCGCAAGCTGCCGTGAGCGTTGGGGCCACCGGTTTCAAACAAGGCATTGATGAGGGATGACAAACCGCTGACCATGTGTTTGCCCGGTTGACGCGCCTGTCCCACCACAAAAACCTCAATGCTGCGTAGCCGCCCCATGGTGACATTGAGACTGAAATTGCGATAAACCTTTTTGAGGTGAGCGGTGAGGACGTTTTCAGCATTGCCGACACTGACCCCGGCCAGGCTCAAGGGGCCCACTTTGGGCACCAGGATGCGGCCCTCGCGGTCAATGACAAATCGGTCACTCATGTCTACCACACCATTGACCTGGACCATCAGCTCGTCACCAGGGCCAAGAATGTAGCCCGCTGGCACAGGGGCCGCTTGCACAGCAGAAAAACTGCTGCGGTTGGCAAACAGGTCATAGCCGTAGAGCCTGAGCGATTGCCCCGTGGCATTCAAAACGAAGCGTTGAAACTCAATCTCGTCGAGGGCTGCAACTTTGATGGCTTCAGCCGCTGGAGGTTGTGCCGCGTCTTTCGTCGCCTGATCTTGTGGAGCGGTTTGTTGACCGTCTGTTCCTGCTTGTGAATTGGCCGCACTGAGCGCTTCACCCGGATTGATTTTTCCGACTGAATTGGCAGGGGCTGTGGCATCAGGGGTGGCGGAGCCTTGGCCGCCCTGCATGCCAGCGCCGCTGACATTGACTGACCCTGGGTTGGCGTTCGCACCTGGCGCTACCACACTCGTATTGATGCCAGCGGGAGCACCTGTGGAGCCGCTGGTACCCGTGACGCTGGTCTGGGCCTGGGCCAAAGTGCCGACGGTCAAAGTTGCCAGCGCCACCAAAGTGACCACGCTGAGGGATTTCAGAAATTTTTCAAGGGACATGAAGTGACCAGGATAGTGTTAGCAGGAAAAAAAGGAACTACCCTCCCAGGCGGTTCACTTTGAGGCGATCAATTTTAGCTGCATGGGTTTTACGCAAAGACTTCGGCGACTGCGAGTGCAGATGCACTTTGGTCTTTGGATGCCAACACCGGTACAAAAGCGGCATCTGTTGGCCACTGCACACCCACAGCCGGGTCGCTCCACAGCAGGCTGCGCTCATGCTCGGGGTACCAGTAGTCAGTGGTTTTGTAAAGAAACTCTGCGTTGTCGCTGGTCACCAGAAAGCCGTGGGCAAAGCCCGGTGGAATCCACAGCTGGCGCTTGTTGTCGGCGGACAGCACCACGCCGTCCCATTGGCCAAACGTGGGAGAGCTTTTGCGCAAATCGACCGCCACGTCAAACACCTCGCCTTGCGTGACGCGCACCAGTTTGCCCTGCGGGTGCTGTATCTGGTAGTGCAGGCCACGCAGCACGCCCTTAGCCGACTTGCTGTGGTTGTCTTGTACAAATTGCACATCCAGGCCGGTGCATTGCGCAAAGTCACGCGCGTTGAAGCTTTCAAAAAAGAAGCCGCGCGCGTCGCCAAAGACCTTGGGCTCCAGGATCAGCACTTCGGGCAATTTGGTGGGGGTGACGGTGTAGGGCATGGTGTTTACTTCAGCAAGCTCAAAAGGTACTGCCCGTAGCCATTTTTGGCCAGCGGTGCGGCCAGTTTCTGGATTTGTGCGGCATCGATCCACTTTTGCATGAAGGCAATTTCTTCCGGGCAGGCCACCTGCAGGCCCTGACGTTTTTGCAGCGTGGCGATGAAGCTGGCAGCCTCCAGCAGGCTGTCGTGCGTGCCGGTGTCCAGCCAGGCGTAGCCGCGGCCCATCATCTCGACGTTGAGCTGGCCTTTGTTCAGGTAGACGCGGTTGACATCGGTAATTTCAAGCTCACCGCGGGCTGAGGGTTGGATGCTGGCGGCAATGTCACACACCTGGTTGTCGTAAAAGTACAGGCCGGTGACGGCGTAATTGCTTTTGGGCGTTTTGGGTTTTTCTTCGATGCTGATGGCACGTTTTTGATCGTCAAACGCGACCACGCCGTAGCGTTCGGGGTCGGTCACATGGTAGGCAAACACGCTGGCTCCGCTGGTGCGTGCATCGGCGTGGGTGAGCTGTTTGACCAAGTCGTGGCCGTAAAAAATGTTGTCACCCAGCACCAGTGCGCTGGGTTGCCCATTGACGAATTCGCGCCCGATGATGAACGCCTGCGCCAGGCCGTCCGGGCTGGGCTGCACCGCGTAGCTGATGACCATGCCCCACTGGCTGCCGTCGCCCAGCAGCTCGGCAAAACGCGGCGTGTCTTGCGGCGTGGAGATGACCAGCACCTCACGAATGCCTGCGAGCATCAGCGTGCTCAACGGGTAGTAAATCATCGGCTTGTCGTAGATCGGCATCAGCTGTTTGCTCACTGCCTGCGTCACCGGATAAAGCCGCGTGCCCGAGCCGCCGGCGAGGATGATGCCTTTGCGTTGTTGTGTCATGTGAATCGTCCCTTGAGTTTTTAAAGAATCTCGGCCAGCATCCGGTTGACCCCGTCTTGCCAGGGTGGCAGCGTCAGGGCAAAGGTGCGTTGCAGCTTGTCAGTGTTCAACCGTGAATTGTGCGGCCGCAGGGCCGGGGTGGGGAAGGCGCTGGTGGTCACAGGTTCTACTTGAGTTGCTTTAAATTTAATAGCTACTTGCGCTTGCTGTGCCTGGGCTAGAACGTGTTTTGCATAGTCAAACCAGGTGGTGCAGCCGCTGGCCACCAGGTGGTAAATGCCGGCCAGTGCGTCGTCTGACGTGCCGTTTTGCATGACTTGCCGGATGGCATGTGCCGTCACATCGGCAATCAAATCCGCCCCGGTGGGCGCGCCAAACTGGTCGTTGATGACGGTGAGTTTTTCCCGCTCTTGTCCCAGGCGCAGCATGGTTTTGGCAAAGTTGCCACCGCGTGCCGCGTACACCCAGCTGGTTCTGAAAATCAGGTGGCGTGGGTTGGATTGGGTAATGAGTGTTTCGCCTTCGAGCTTGGTGCGGCCGTAAACGCTCAGTGGCCCGGTGGCATCGGTCTCAAGCCATGGCGTGTCACCGCCGCCGTCAAACACGTAGTCGGTGCTGTAGTGCACCAGCCAGGCCCCCAACTTTGCGGCCTCTGTGGCAAGCACTTCGGGGGCCAGAGCGTTGAGGGTGCGCGCCAGCTCGGGCTCGCTCTCGGCCTTGTCGACAGCAGTGTGGGCGGCAGCGTTGACGATCACGTTGGGCTGGATGGCACGCACCGTTTGCGCCATACCGCTCAGGTTGCTGATGTCGCCACAAAAGTTGGTGCTGTGCCGGTGCAGTGCGACAACTTCGCCCAGGGGGCTGAGGCTGCGCTGCAGTTCCCAGCCGACCTGACCGTTTTTGCCCAAGAGGAGGATTTTCAAAGTCATTCGCCAAACCGTTGTTGTAGTTTGGCGATGATGAGCGCCAGGGCAGACAGAAGCTGTTGAGCCGCATGAGTGGCTGCCAACAGCCGCTTGTCGTGTTCCAGAGCAGAATCGGGGTAGTCGTGCGTAAATTGGTTGCGAATCTGGCGCAAATTGTTCCACTCGTCGGCACTGGACAGCAGGCCGAGTTGTTCCATTCGAGAAAAGCGATCAAGCGCGGGCATGGCTGCCACGTCTTC
>Ga0210034_1003278_pt1 | contig 11677 bp, 13 predicted proteins | sample CryGeymeta201505_FD_185466 | JGI IMG/M metagenome (GOLD analysis project Ga0210034, IMG submission 185466) | Groundwater microbial communities from Crystal Geyser aquifers in Utah, USA - Crystal Geyser metaG 2015-05 (SPAdes) (version 2) | ecosystem: Environmental > Aquatic > Deep subsurface >... | reverse complement strand
AACTATGTCCGCAAATACAAACGCAAAAGGAATCATTTCTTGGGACAAGAAGTTTCCAATTATCATTCCATTTTTTCTCATTGCATTGTTTCTATATTCTATGGGGCATGCTGGCTTTCTCGGTCATATGGGTGAGGAATATGCACATTTTGTTCATGAGCCAAATGTGCACTACATACTCATGTTAGCTGGCTTATGGTTTTTCTTTCTCCGCCTAGGCGCTGAGATTGAAATCTCTGACGTGATCAGCGCCGGCCCACTGGTTATAGCCGCAACATTGGGAGGAGTTTTTGTTCCGATGTTTTTGACCACATCTTTGGTCTACTTCATCGGTGGAGTAACAACTCTCGCAATTGCGCTCTATGCATCTGCTGGCTCAATGGCAACAGATGTTCCCATGGCATTGGGCTCAGCAAGAAGTGTCCAAAAAAGTGTGGTTGCTGTTATGTTGACAGCTCTCATGATCTTGGCTGTTGGCGATGACCTGATTGGCGTGATTGCCATGACTGGTCTGTTTGCTGAAGGCTTTGACCAGTTCGATGCACTCGCCATTGAGGCAGTCATCTTGCTTGGCTGCTGGATTGTGGGCAAGCGAGGAGATGTGGCTGTCAAAGAGATGGATGGGGATAGAGAAGTGAATCGAAAAATCATCGATTTCACTTTTGAATCACCAGTTTTCTGGATTGCACTCGCTGTCCTGAATACCTACTACCTTGGCAGAAATGGTATCGAACCGATTTTGGGGGGATGTCTTCCTCTTATCTTTGCTCCGAGCGCTGTGAAGCATTTGGTTGCAGAAAAAACGGAGTCGCTTGCACTTTGGCTTCTTCTGGCTTTCGCGCTCGTTGCGGGAGCGGTTGATGTCCTTTCTCCAGAAGCTTGGGGAATCTTTACGCTCTTGGCTCTTATCGGAGGATTTGGAGGAAAGGTTCTGGGGATTGGTGTTGGTGGCTACATTGGCCGACGCTATGCGAGCCCAGATGGAGAGTATGGAGTGAGAAATTTCTCCAATCAATCCCTCATTGGGATGGCAATTGCAGGTGCCTGCAATGGGACCGTGGCCATAATCTTTGTCTCAGTTGCCGAGTCAAAGGGGCTGATTCCACTCGAGCTTGGCGCTCAGATGAAAATCGGCTTTTTGCTGACAGTTCCAGCTTCCTACTTGCTGAACAAGCTTCTAGGAATGCTTTGGGAAGAAACACCTGATTCACTCGCGGCGCGATAAAGGCGCTCGCCTGAGAACATAAAAATAAAAAAGCCCCGCAGAGATGCGGGGCTTTTGCTGTATTAGTTTCCATATACTGCTGAAACCTGAGAAGGGTTTTCATAGATAGGAGTATTTCACAGAGAGAGATTATTAGGCGTTACAGGAAACTCTTTTAAAACGAGACATGGATCATAAATGAGTCCTTTACAATTTTCATTAATCCCAAATACACCATCTTGTGTGTTTGGAGTTCAAAAATTTCAAATAACCTCGTTTTCACTCACGTTTCCTCCACTCTCTCAAGCTGAAGCTATTTCTTCTCATAAAGACATAATTTCTTGCGTAGAGTATTGTGAACTGTTTCATTTTTCACTGCTTTGTCATAGATTATTTTCAGCAGTATTTCAGTTGGAATTTATATTCTCAAGGGAACTTCCAGATGAGCTCATGATATCTTGTGATATAAAGGCCACTTCATAGCTTTCTTTGTTAGGTGTATTTCTCTCAAGCGCCTCTGATAAAAGTGTCTCATATTGCGCTGATACTGTTGCAGGAGTAAAAAAATTAACCCCACCAGAAAATAATCAGTAGATTCCATATATACTGATAGAAATGAAGAGTATGAAAAAAAAGAGTCGAAACATTGTTGTATTTATAAATAATATACTATATTTTACGCTTTTATTTTTATTGTCAAATTACCTCCATAAAGGGAATGCAGAATTATTACATAATTCTTTCATTATTATTTAAAAAACTATATTTAATAATAGTCAAAAAATATTTGACTTCTCAAAATAATTGAATACTATCCAGCTCCCAACTCTTGGGATTGAGTCAGTAGCCAGGGGTTTTTTGTCCCCCACCCAGTAGCTTCTGCCTACTGACTCTCTACGAAATCAAATTCCGTTGATCGCACGTGGAATATCCACTGTTCGCTGAACCGGATGTCTCATATCTATTGGGAGGTATGATATGAGGCTTCACCAAGTTGCCCTGCCAGGCACTTGGTCGAAATACCCGATGTGTGATTGCCATCACTCACTTTAATAGGACTTCTAGACATAAGTCCTAATCACACATCTCTCCATGGAAACTAGCTGCCGCTTATGTTCCCTTGGATGAATAGAAAAAGCCCACGACCTTTGATCGGGGCTTTTTTTTGTACTATGAATTCTATAGATAAAAGAAAAGCCCCCTCTTCATAAAACCCGAAGGTCTTATAAAAAGGGAGCCAAGAAGCGAGTCATGAGGCAACACAATCATTACAGATGTGAACTTGGAAAAACTAGTGCCTCTAGTATGAACATCGCTCAATCTGAGCAAAAGCGCTAAGTTTGGGAACCTAAACTGCACAGGGGGTTTGGGCAGAGCTCTTGCTTCAGTGATAGTATTTATAATTATTTTTTATTAAATGTCAAAATAATTATTTAAATTGTTATTATAATCTAAACTCAAAAAAATCCCCGGCAGGGGATTTTGTGACTATTTTTCTACTTCACCATCTTGTACATCATCTTCAGCTTTTTGAGTATCTTCTGCCTGGGCTCCGTCTTGAGGAGCTCCAGCTGCGTCAGCTTGAGAATAGATTTTTTGTCCTACTTGCATAAGAGCATCTTGAAGAGCTTTACTTGGCGCTTCAAAATCATCTTTTGATGCATCAGATTTTGCGAGAACTTCTTTCACATCTTTGACTTTATCTTCGAGAAGTGCTTTGTCTTCGTCAGAGATTTTATCAGCATTGTCTCTCATGAGCTTATCTGCTTGAGCAACAGCACCATCAGCCTGATTTCGAGCATCTACGAGTTCTTTTTTCTTTTTATCTTCTTCTTTTTTTGCTTCTGCTTCTTTTACAAGTTTATCAACTTCAGCTTCATCCATACCTGTAGATCCTTGGATAGTAATTTTTTGCTCTTTTCCTGTTCCTTTATCTTTTGCTGTGACGTGGAGAACCCCATTTGCATCGATATCAAAACTTACTTCGATTTGTGGTACTCCTCTTGGAGCTGGAGCAATTCCGTCGAGCATAAATCGTCCGAGAGATTTATTGTCAGCAGCCATTTCTCTTTCTCCTTGCAGAACATGAATTTCAACACTTGGCTGATTATCTACTGCAGTAGAGAAGGTTTCTGTTTTATTTGCAGGAATCGTCGTATTTCGAGTAATCATAGGAGTTCTTACTCCACCCATTGTTTCAATACCGAGAGTAAGAGGTGTAACGTCGAGAAGCAGTACATCTGTAACATCACCACCAATAATACCTGCTTGAATAGCCGCACCCATGGCAACAGATTCATCTGGGTTAATTCCTGTATTTGGTTTCTTCCCAAAGAATGCTTCTACTTTTTGCATTACAAGAGGAACTCTGGTAGAACCACCAACCATAAGAACTTGGTTCAGGTCAGATGCTTTGAGTCCAGCATCTTTGAGAACTGCTTTACATGGAGCAATTGATTTTTCTACCGTATCAGCGATAAGTTCTTCGAATTTATTTCTTGTGAGCGTCATAGCAAGGTTTTTTGGCCCTGAACTATCAACTGTGATATATGGAAGATTGATATCATAATCACTTGTTGAAGAAAGTTCTTTTTTCGCTTTTTCCGCTTCGTCTCGAACTCTTTGAAGTGCCATTGGATCGTTTCTTAGATCGATTGCCTGGTCTTTCTTAAATTCATCAATAATCCAATCTGTAATGATTTTATCAAAGTCATCACCACCAAGATGCGTATCACCATTGGTTGCAAGTACCTCAAAGGTTCCTTCGTCAGAGAGTTCAAGAATAGATATATCAAATGTCCCTCCACCAAAGTCGTAAATAGCAATTTTTTCATTTTTTCCTTTTCCAGCTCCATATGCAAGTGCTGCGGCTGTAGGTTCATTTACAATACGTTTTACTTCAAGTCCTGCAATCTTCCCAGCATTGATAGTTGCTTGTCTTTGATCGTCATTAAAGTATGCAGGAACCGTAATAACTGCTTCACTGACTGTTTGCCCGAGAAATTTCTCTGCATCAGCTTTGAGTTTCATGAGAATATGAGCTCCGATTTCTTCTGGACGAACTTCCTTTCCATCAAACTTGATAAGCGCAGAACCGTCCTTTCCTTTGACTACTTCATACGGTACGTTTTTAATTTCATCTTGTACTTCATCAAACTTACGTCCAATAAATCTCTTTGCTGAAAATATAGTTCCAGCAGGATTTGTGATAGCTTGTCTTTTTGCAGGAGTTCCAACTATGATAGACCCATCCTTATGAGCCACGATACTTGGAGTGGTCCTATTTCCTTCAGCATTTGGGATAATTTTTGCTTCACCACCTTCCATAAAGGCTACAGCTGAATTGGTGGTACCGAGATCAATTCCGATAATTTTTCACATAGTATATAAAGTTAAAAATAATGTTACATATTCTAGAAAAATACTGTTAATATTTTGCAAGAATTTTTTTGTGTTATAGGTTCATTCCTCATCTGGCAATCTTTTGAAAAACGAAAGAAGTTCTGAGGAATTGTTTATATAGTATTCAAAAAATATTTCACGTCAAAACTTTTTTAGCACTTTTTTACTTTGAGTGCTAGTTTCGTTTTCAAATACTCTATTTAGAGCGAAAAAGAGAGTTATTTGCAGCAATAAAATTATTCTGATATACTAAAAAATATATAAATATAATATGCATATGTCAGAAATAACGCAGCATCTTCCTCAAGTGGCAAATAGTAATGGAGCTTCAAAATGAGAACTTGATAGTTTTTTTGAAGCTGAGATTAATAAGCCAAGTGTTACAGCTCAAATGAAAACCACCGTTTCAAAATTAGCGATAATCTTGCCTGCATTTTTTATGTCTGAAAAGGATCCCTCAAGAATGGTTAAAATGCTTGAAGAAACCAGAGATGAGATATGGGGAGTAGGACAGTTTGATGAAGCAAAGCCTATACTGAAACAAAATTTTACTCCAGCAAATAATAATTCATCTATAGAAAAAGCAGCTTAAGCTGCTTTTTGTTTTTTTACCTGATGTGTTAGTACTGCATGAATTTGTCATCGTACATGAGTAAATATGAAGATATCAAAGGGATTTGGTTGAGTATATTTTTCTTTTTTCATTCGCATATAAATAAATAATAGTTAAGCGTGAGAATATTAGTCCGAGTATGTAAAAAGAGTGTAAGTTATGCTGCTACTGCTCTATTTTTTTGAGTATCTATAATATTTTGAACTTGCTCACGTATTCATCCACTCCAAGAAGGGAGTATAAGAATCTCTCAAGGAATATTTAAATGGAGCGTTTCTCAGTCTGAGTAAGGGGACACATCATGTGTTCCATATACAAAATTCTCAAGTATTCCATCTACTAATACAGCAGTGATAGGGAAATCTCACTGCGGAGAGTCTTGCAGTTTTTTATATATTTCTCTTGCAGTCTCTGGATTATAGCTATTCATAATATAAAATAATTAGATTTTAAAAATTTTCTACAAAAAAAAGAACTCCGAAGAGTTCTTTTTTTTATTTCACGAATGCAACTACTTTTTTAAATACTTCAGGATGACTTACTGCCATATTTGAAAGTACTTTTCTGTTCAGAGTAACTTTTTTCTTATACATCATGTTGATGAATTGAGAATAAGTCGTTCCTTCAGCTCGAACGGCATTGTTAATTCTTACTGTCCAGAGTCTTCTAAAGTTCCTCTTTTTAAGTTTTCTCCCAATATAAGAGTTGAGACCAGCTTTCATCCAAGCGTTTTTCGCTCTTGAGAATACTCGAGAGTTTAATTGTCTAAAACCTTTTGTAGCTTTTAGAATTTTTTTATGACGTTTTTTTGTCATAAGAGCTCGTTTTACACGTACCATAATAGTTTCGGTTATAAGTAATAGAGATTTATACTCCGTAAGGAATTTGTCTTTGAATTTTTTTTACTTCAGCTTGAGCAACAACAAGTCCGTATTTATTTCGTCCTTTTGCTTTTTTAGATTTGTTTGAAAGAAGATGCTTTTTACAAGCTTTCCCAAGAACAATTTTTCCGCTTCCAGTAACTTTGAGTCTTTTTTTGACTCCACTTCTTGTTTTTAACATGGGTAGTAGTATAATAAATTATTTATTTTTTGGTTTCATCATAACATTGAATACGTTTCATGTTCTTTTCACAGGAGCATCTGCCTTATAAATATCTTCAAGACTTTCTACAAATCCTTCAATCTTTTTTTGAGCAATATCTCCGTAATGATTTTCACGTCCTCTAAGCATTAAACTTACTTTAAGTGGATGACCTCCATCAGCAAATTTTTCAGCTTGCTTTCTTTTTACCTCAAGATCATGTTCTCAAATTTTAAAAGTAATTCTCAGAGTTTTCATATCTGGGGAACGACCTTTTTGCTTTTGCTTTTGATCTTGTTTTTTCTGTCTATAGAGAAATTTTCCGTAGTCGAGAATCTTTACAATAGTAAGGTCACCTCGAGCTCACATTTCCATTAGATCCATTTCTTCTGCTTTTGCTTTTGCAAGAGCGTCAGTGAGTGACATTTCTCAAAGATTTTCACCTTCTTCATTAATCACTTGGACTTGGTTTGCGCGGATATCACCATTAAGACGTTTTTTCTTATCTTTCATTCAGATAGCTAAGGGTTAAGCTTGGTCAAGTTGTTTCATCATTCTTACGAATTTTGATTTTTTTCTTGAACCGTTGTTAGGATGGATTATATTCTTTTTTACAAGTTTATCAATAATAGATTGGAGACCAGCTTTTGCGTGTCCGTCTTTATTATCTTGATTTACGTAAATAGCTCTTGCTGCTTTTACGTCTCCAGCTTTAATTGCTTTTTCAAAGGCAACTCGAGACTCAGTATAGAGTTTCTTGTAATGCGTATTTCTCGCATTTTTTTTCTGACTTTGACGAAGCGCTTTTTTTGCTGATGCTATAATTGGCATTTTCGAAAAAAATTATAAGTAAAAATGTGTTTTTGGGGCTACTGAATCCTAAAAATTCAGCACTAAGCTGGGGGATTATATAGAAAATATGGGGCGAGTCAAAAGATTTTTAAATAAATTTATCTCAGACTTCCACCTACTTTTTCTACATTTTTTATAATACTTTCTATGAGATTATTTTTTATATCATCTCAGAGAGTTTCGTTCATAGATTGTATGAATATTTTGAAACTTATGGCTCTTTTCCCAGGAAGTTTTTCTTCTGATTCGTAAATATCAAATAATTCTACTTTTTTTATGAGTCAGTCAGTTTTTTCAATGGCTCTTTGAATATTTTTTCCTTCAAGGTCTTTGTCTGCAACAAAGGTAAGGTCAAAGTTATTTTCTTGGAAGCTTGATATGTCTTGAGCAGCTATAAGTCCATAGAGAGCTGACTCAATAAGGTTAAGATTGATTGTAATATATCCGACTTTTCCTCCTAGAGAGAAGTTATGAAGTACTTTTGGCTTTATTTCCCCGAGACTTCAGACTACTTTTCCTCTTACCATAATGGAAGCTGATCTTCCTCTATGTGCAAAATATACTGGGTTTTCCATTGTGGAAATATCATATTTTAGAACTCCAAGCTTTCAGAAGAGTTCATCCAGTCTTTGTCTCATCTCATAAAACATATTTTCTTTTCCTTGCTCGAGTATACTGAGCTCATAGTTTTCAGAGACCTGATTGTCATCTCATCTATGAAATACTTTTTCACACTCAAATACTTTGAGGTTTTTGAAATCTTTTTTATTATTCTCAAGAGAAGAAAGGAGGTTTGGAATTAATCCTCATCTCATATGTGTCATATCCTCAGTAAGGTAATTTTTGAGAGGAACAAGTCCTTCAAGAGTTCAAAGCGCTTTATTCATCAGAGATTCATCTACAAATGAATAGGTGTAGAGTTCAAACATACCTTTTGCAGCAAGGAAGTTTCTGATATCTCTTTTCGCTTTGTAGAGTGGATTTTGTGATACAGCTCAAAGATTTATTCGAGGAACAGTCGACTCTACTTTATCATAGCCATCAAGTCTCGCGATTTCCTCAGCGATGTCAGCAATATGCGTGAGGTCTTTTCTCCATCTTGGTATCATGAGCATATCTCACTCCAGCTCTACTCAAATCGTATGCAGAATATCTATCATATGCTGCGTTTCGTATTCTCTTCCAATAAGATTACAAATAAATTCTGGAAGAAACTCAATTTTTGTTTGATTTTGTGGCTCAGGATAAATATCGCTGATAGCTTCAGCTTTTATATGTTCAAAGTGTTCTTCAAGTTCTTTGAGAATGAGTGAAGCACCAATATGACTGAGTGATGGTACTAAATCTTTTTCAAATACATTCAGTGCATCCGTTCTCAGTCCAAGTCTTTTCCCAGTATGTCTAATGATTCATTGTTCAAACCAAGCTGACTCTATAATGATATTTTTTGTGCTGTCAGAAACAGCTGAATGTTTTCCTCCAATAACTCATCCAAGTGCGATAACTCAAGCATCATCTGCAATAACTATATCACTAGATGTAAGGGTATATATTTTATCATTGAGCGCTTCAAAGCTTTCTCCGTCTTTTGCAAAACGAATATGTATATTTCCAGTAATTTTATCTGCATCAAAACAATGGGTTGGTTGCCCGTATAGATAGAGAGAATAGTTCGTAATATCTATAAGCAGACCTTTTGAATCTATATCATGTGAAGCAAGAACATCTTTTACATAATCAGGGCTTGGAATATTTGAAACTCACGATACTTTGAGACCTATATATCTTTTTATGATATGTGGAATTTCATTTCGAATTTCTAAATCACTGAGATGAGAGAAATCTTTTTCTGTCAGGTCATAGGCAAGTTTTTTCCCATGAATGGCTTCGATTTCTCTCGCGATTCAAATGTGTGAAAATAAATCAGGTCTATGATTTATAGCTTTGTTATCTACTTCCAGAATAATATCATCTTTTCAGAGTACTTCATCCAGAGGTGCTCCTGGTTTTGCTTCAATGTGAGAAAGATCAAGTATTTCTGTCTCACTTTTTGCTGGAAAATCATCTGCAAGTCCTATTTCTTCCGCAGCACAAATCATCCCATAACTGTCAACTCATCTAATTGCTGTTTTCTTCATCACAACTGGTTCTCCTTGTCCATGCCAGAGAACACTTGCCCCAATTTTTGCAATAGCAACCCCTTGTCATACTTCAAGGTTAGAGCCACCACATACTATTTGTATATCTTCAGCTTCTCATGCATCAACCATACAAACTCGTAAAGCATCTGCATTTTCATGACTTGCAACAGAAGTAATTTTTCCAAAGACTATCTTATCAAAGGCTTCTTTTTGAGAAATGATATCCTCTACTTCAGCTGTATGCATGATAAGATCCTGAGCTACTTGCTCTGGAGTTCCAATATGTGGAATATATTTTTTTAAAACTTTGTATGATACTTTCACAGATTTTTTTTTATTTTGTAAATATTGATTTTTATCATAAGCAGGAGCCCAATAATTGCAAGGGAAAGGCACTAAAAAACCCTCCGCTTGGGAGAGTTTTTTATCTCAGAACGAGCACTTTTTTTGCTCAATTCGTTATTTCACCTTCTTTGATAGGAACAAAATCGTGCAGTGCGTTTATGATAGTATCATATGAATAAGCAAAATTTTCTCCCCTTGAGGTTCCTACATCATTCGTAAGAAAAAATTCTTCATTATATCAGACAATTACGAGCATATGATATCTAGGTCCACCGTTTGTAAAGAAACTGTTTCATAGCTCTTTTCCTGCAAAGGGAGCGACGATTGGATGTCCCTGAGCTAACTCTTTTTTTAAATCTTCTACAGTTGGATTATCTATGATAGTATAATCTGTGTAGTCATAATATTCTTCAAGAATTTCAGCTGTTTCATCAACATTTGTATCGACTCGTCCAGCACCGTATTTTTGCTCTACAAGAGATGTTAAGTCTAGAACATCTTCTTTAAATTGTGATTTTGAGAGTGTATCTCACATAACAAAATGATACGCAAGAGCAATACTTGCCTCTTCGCATGCCTCTTTCCAAGGGAGAGACCAATCTGCATCTGGAGCTTGCGCATAAAATGGAACTTGCAAGTTTACTTCATCTGGAATTTTCCCATTATTTTTTTTAACAATTTCTTCAGCCTCATTTTTATCTGTTTCTTTTTCTACAGTAGGCATAGCATCTATAATCTCTTCATTTACCACCATTTCAGGTAAGTCTTCTCCTTCAGTATTTCTTACGGCTCAGGTTCTTTCTCTATTTTCAAAATAACTCTCAACTGAGGTAAATTCATCAATTCATAACTCCTGCTTAATAGACTCTGTTTGAGAATCCCCAATATTTTCAGAAATAATATTATCTCAAGAAATATACTGTGACCCATAAAATAAACTGGAAATAAGTAGGACAGTGATGATAAAAGATATGGCAAGAGTTGAATACATTTTTGTTTTAGAGCTCATAAGATAATATCATATAATATATTTCTGAAATGTCTTGAAATTGTAAGAAAAAATCCTTTAGAATATTTTACTCTAAAGGATTATACGCATTTTTACTTAATAGTACATTAAATACTATTTTTGATAACTTCTTCAATTTCACTCGCAATTTCTGGGTTTTCAGTAAGAAATATTTTTGCATTTTCTCTTCATTGACCAAGACGAGTTTCTCCATAACTGTAGAATGCTCCAGATTTTTTAATGACTTCCATTTGAGCTCCGAGATCTATGATTTCACCAACTTTTGAAATCCCTTTGTTATACATCACATCAAATTCTGCCTCTCTAAATGGAGGAGCAATTTTGTTCTTAATAACTTTTACTCGTGTTTTATTTCAGTTGATTTCCTTATCAATACCAGTTCCAGATTCTATTTTATCCTTTCGTCTAATATCGAGTCTTTGAGAAGCATAAAATTTGAGAGCATTTCATCCAGTTGTTGTTTCTGGAGAACCAAACATAACCCCAATTTTCATACGAATCTGATTAATAAAGATGACAGTACATCCAGTTTTATTAATAGCTCATGTAATCTTTCTGAGCGCTTGACTCATAAGTCTTGCCTGTAGTCCCATATGAGAATCACCCATATCTCATTCAATTTCAGCTTTTGGTGTCAGAGCAGCAACCGAATCTATAATAATGAGATCTACAGCTCATGAATTTACAAGCTTTTCACAAATCTCAAGAGCTTGTTCTCCATAATCAGGTTGAGAGATAATTAACTCAGATGTATTGACTCCAATTTTTTCAGCATAACTTGGATCAAGGGCATGTTCTGCATCGATAAATGCTGCCGTTCCACCTGCTTTTTGAACTTCAGCTATTGCGTGAAGGGTAAGGGTTGTTTTCCCAGATGATTCAGGACCGTAGATTTCTACAATACGACCTTTTGCGTATCCACCACCAAGAGCCATATCGAGTCCAAGAGATCCAGAAGAAGTCGTAGCAACAGACTTAGCACGGTCTTCATCTCATAATTTCATAAT
>Ga0210034_1003218_pt1 | contig 11858 bp, 10 predicted proteins | sample CryGeymeta201505_FD_185466 | JGI IMG/M metagenome (GOLD analysis project Ga0210034, IMG submission 185466) | Groundwater microbial communities from Crystal Geyser aquifers in Utah, USA - Crystal Geyser metaG 2015-05 (SPAdes) (version 2) | ecosystem: Environmental > Aquatic > Deep subsurface >... | reverse complement strand
CAGTATTAAGATAAGTATTATAAGGAGAAACAATTTCCAAATCAGAAGGTTTTAGTTCTGGTAAGGTTTTATCAAGAATATATTCCAATGAGGCATCCACCTGCAGTGGCATACCTAAACCGAGACGATTTTGCAATATGCCAGATACATATTTCATTGTTTCTGGAGAATTTGCCTCTCTTTCAACAATAGAAGCAAGAATAATAACTTCATTTTCCGTCAAAGGGGACTGTTTAATATGTTCTCTGATTGGCTCTAGATTTTTTTCATAATTAGTTAGCATCATAACCAATAATTCATGTGCAGAATAATTTTTGGGAATAAAATAAGTATCAGGGAATAACTTACCTTCCAGTGGAACTGCTTCAATCAAAAAACCATTTTTATCAAAATTGGCCAATAATTCATTGGCAGAATCAGCAATCTGCAAAGCTCGCTCACCCTCTATGTGGGTAAAACGAATTAGATCGGAAGCAAAATCGCCTGAGGAAAGTCTTTTCGCTACCGCAAAAGTATTAATTGGTTCGGTGAAAATATAAGTGCTGGCTTTAATGTCGCTGGGATTGTATTTTGTCAATAAAATAAAATTCAATAACCAATTTGACTGAACAACGTTTCGCTCCTGCAAAAGGTGTGAAATTTCTCTAACACTCAGACCAGAAATAATTTCAATAGGTTTATTTAAGGGGAAATCAGCGGGTGGTTTTTGTAAATATGTAATGTACCAAATAACTAAGAAAATAATCAGCCAAAAGATAATTAGCCCAAACAGGATTTTTTTTAATAGCCCGGACTTTTTATCAGTAATTTGTGGCGCTACTGTTTGTTCCATAACTAAAGATTATCAATTTGTTCGGTGGGTAAATTAGGTGGCGCCTCCCGTCTAGCTGACGGTATCCGTGATAACCCTGGTGTAATAACAGAACTACCAGGAATATGGTAAATTGTCGCCAGCTCCTCCGTTGTAAAAATTTTCATTTCATCAACTTTGGAAATTTTTTCCCTAACTGTGTAAACACGTTTTTTGTAATCTTCTAATTCTTCTTTCTTTAATTTTATCTTCTTTTTACCCGACCAATCGGAAAACCAATTATAATCAAAATCAGTTCGCCACCTTACACCAATACCATTTCTTTTAATAATATCATAAGTAGAAAATGTTTTAAGCATGAGCATAGCGTTACCGTCAAATTTTCCGATGGGGGTTATATACATATAACGGAGAGCAGTTTCGTATGGATACTTACCAACATTACGCTCCATAGCCGCCACGGTATCTCGTTCTCCTGCTGTTAAACGAGGCTGTGCTTCTATTTCTAAAGGGCCAGTCTTCTTTTTTGGATCACGCCCAAGCATTTCACTAATCTTGGCAAAAACATCCACTTCCCAACTAGGTTTAGCATGTATGCTACCACTTTTAAAATTTTGCTTAACGTGCGGTTTACAGAGAATTTGTATCCAAAAACGTTCATGTGGTTTAGCAGTACTTAGTTGTTCCAACATTGCCGCCATTGGTTCAAATTTTAATTCTTCCTTGGGTTGTTTATCTAAACCAAAATCTATATAGGTTTTAATTGGAAATACCTGATCCTCTTTTTTACCAAGATGAAATGCCATCATTTCCCACCTTTTAGGATCCCAAACAATCTCGGATGCGTAATCAATCATTTCTTCACTTATTTCAATTCCCGGGTACTGGGCATAAAGTTGAGCTTCAACAATATTTTTCGTTTTTTTAGTTGGCACATTAATATAAAATCTGACATCACCACCAATTGATACTAACTCAAAACTGAAAATCAAAGGGTGTCTACCGTCAATGTATGTTTGCCAAAGATTATCAGCATTGCTGGGGTTATGAATTATGGAAAAAACATACTCCATTGCTTCTGGTGATTTTAAAACTTCTTGTGGCAACTTAATTCTTAAGGTGGTTCGTCCATTATCAGCAATAAATTTTTGGTGAACAAAATCCATCCATTTTTCGTGTAATAAAAAGAAAAGAATAAATGGTAAAAAAAGTGGCAGAATTGCAATTGCCATAGAAATTATTGGCTCTAAATCAATACCCATTTTAACTAGAGTGTAACGAAAGACTAGAAAACCCAGCACAATTAAAACTGGCCCCGCAATAATGCTAAAAAGTAGCTTGAAAATATCACCCATAATCTTTCTATTGTACAACAAAACCGGTTGTAAGGAAGTAGAAAGTCCTTACAACCTGTTTGTTACCTAAAAAAGTATTAGTCAGTCAGAGTGTATAGGCCATTACTTAAATGTTTAAATAAATTTGCATCCTGTAAATTAACGACAATGGTATTGTCTTTAACATATCTTTCTTTTCGGACTTTATCAATTAGTTCTTCTTTAGAAAGTGGTCCTTCATTTTGTAAAATTTCACGCAAAACATCCTTAACCACACCAGCGGTATAGCCCCACTCTGTTAATGCGTAAAGACCTCGTCCAACAAGAACAAATCGAGCATCTTTGATAAGTTCATTATGAGTAGTGGCAGTGTGTGCTTTATGTTTAAATAAATCACTAATAGAAGCTGAAACTTCCTTAAAATGCATTGGTGAGCCATTTCGTTTTACGGTCAGATAAGCATAATCCCGAATACCCTTTACCCGAACATTAGGACTATCAGCTGGACCCCAGTCACCTAATGGATTTTTACCGATTTGTTTTGATATCATTAACCAATGCTTGAGAGTTTCGTCATCGTACTTGTCAGCTATTTCAATTAATTCATTACGAAAACGGTTTAGTATTTCCTGCTCACTTACTAAATCATCGCGATTAAGAGTCTCATAAACATTCTTTAGGGCTTTTTCTACCACTTCAGCAATTTTCTTTTCAGTAAACCAACGTTGTCTATAGAGAGGATTTTCCTTACTTTTATAAAAAGCATCACCAACAACTAAGAGAAAATAAAGATGATTACGAGTGGTATTATCGGTTGTTAATGAATCAAGTAAAACATTTTCGGCAACAACACCACCACCGAGTTGTTTTATTAATTCATGCAATTCCGCAAATAAATCAGCATTTTCGGCATAGATGGCCGACTTTTTAATTGAGGATAGACCATAATTTTCAATTTGTCTAACTCTTTCACGAGTAATGCCATAATACTTTCCGATCGCCTCTAAAGTAGAGGTTTCATTATTTGCCCCCAGACCATAGCGTTTAGTCAAAATATCACGAGCGCGTTCTGGTAGAGCTGACAATAATTTTTTGGTAACTTGTTTGGGCTTAAATGAGATCATAATTATAGATGATTAAATTATTGTGAGCGATTTAAATCAATGCGTGACCGTATTTATATCATGTTAATGACTGTACGTCAATAAAGTTATTGTGCGCCTAATTGGTAATAAAATTTAAAATTCGGCCCGGAACATAGATAATTTTTTTAGGACCTGTTAACCCAAGATATTTTTTGACCACATTATTTTTTTTGGCTATTTCTGTTACTTCTTTTTCGTCGGCATTCGGTGAAACTGTAATACTGCCTCTTAGTTTGCCATTCACCTGCACACCAATTTCAATGATATCATCCACTGCAAGACTATCATCAAAACTAGGAAATGATTCCAAATGAATTGAATCTGAATGTCCAAGCTCGTGCCATAATTCTTCTGCAAGATGAGGCGCAAAAGGAGCTAGAATTTTTAGAAATTGTTCGTACATTTTATGGGAAAGGCCATTTTTTTCCGCTTTGTTTACAAATATCATCATAGCACTAACCGCCGTATTAAATTTAAAATTCTCTATATCTTCGGCAACTTTTTTTATTGTCTTATGTAATTGTCTATTTGTTGATTCCGTTCCCGTCTCAGTGTAATGTGTACTGAGTCCATTAACTCTTTCCAAAAATCGGCAAGCACCGGCCAAACCATCCTTTGACCATGCAATCGTGTTTTCAAATGGTCCCATAAACATTTCATAAACACGTAAACTATCAGCACCGACCAGGTCTACAATATCATCGGGATTGATGACGTTTCCCCACCGCTTACTCATCTTGCGACCATCTTCCGATAGAATAAAACCTAAAAATTCCAAGCGCTGAAATGGTTCAATAGTAGACACTACACCAATGTCATAAAGAAATTTGTGCCAAAAGCGCGCATAAATAAGGTGACGAACTGCATGGTCACCACCGACGTAGACATCAACTGGAGCCCAGTATTTCTCTCTTTCCGGGGAAACTAATTGCTCAGTATTTTTTGGATCCATATAACGCAGGTAATACCAAGATGAACCAGCCCATTGGGGCATAGTGTTAGTCTCGCGTTTGGCTTTTATTAAATCGTATCCTTCTGATGCTTCGCTAGCTACTATAAAATCACCGGCTTCATTTACATAACCAGTCACATTTACCCAGTCAGTGATATTTGTTAAAGGCGACTGACCATCACCACTTGGTGCATATTGTTCTACCTCAGGCAGGGTAAGTGGTAACTGACTTTCTGCAAGTGGGTAAATTTTTCCATTTTCCGTATGCACCATCGGAATAGGTTCACCCCAATAACGTTGACGGCTAAAGACCCAATCTTTAATTTTGTAGATATTAGTCATCCTACCACTAACTCTCGCGACAATTTTTTGCTTTGCTTCCTCACAATCTAGACCAGTAAATTCGTTTGAACTTACCACAACACCCGCTTTATCTGTGTATGGAAGATTGTCATGAAATTCTGTAGCATCAGTCACATATAATCCAGTTACAACTTGTTTAATTTTGATGCTAAACTTTTTAGCAAATGCAAAATCGCGTTCATCGTGTGCCGGTACTGCCATAATGGCACCAGTTCCATAACTAGCCAAGACATAATCAGCAATATATACAGGAATTTCTTCGCCACTAGCTGGATTAGTGGCAGTTACACCTTCCAATTTTACGCCAGTTTTTTCTTTGGTGATATCTAGACGATCCTGTTCGGCTCTATTAGTAGCTAATTTAATATACTTTTGGACATCTTCTGAATTCAATAACTTTCCCTGCTTTTGAAAATCTTCCACAAGCGAATGTTCCGGAGCCAAGACCATATAGGTTGCGCCAAATAGCGTGTCTGGACGGGTGGTGAAGATAGTGACTTTATCACCAGTAGAAAGTTTAAAATCAATTTCGGCCCCTTCACTTCGTCCGATCCAATTTCGTTGCGCCTCCTTAATATGTTCTGGCCACTTCAAGGTATTTAAATCTTCTAACATTCTGTCAGCATATTCGCGAATTTTTAATACCCACTGTCGCATCGGTCTTTTTTCTACTACACTTCCACAACGTTCACAAGTACCATCACTTTCCAAATCTTCATTAGCCAAACCAGTCTGACAACCCGGACACCAGTTAATCGGTTCATAAGACTCATAAGCTAGACCTTTTTTGAAGAGTTGAATAAATATCCATTGTGTCCATTTGAAATAAGCAGGATCAGTAGTATTTATTTCTCTATCCCAATCATAATCACATCCTAGAACACTAAGTTGTTCCTTAAAATGAACAATGTTTTTTTCAACTGCTAAGCGTGGATGAACCTTGTTCTTAATAGCGTAATTTTCTGCCGGCAAACCAAAAGCATCCCATCCCATTGGATGGAGTACCTCATGTCCGGTCATGCGTTTAAAACGGGAATAGATGTCTGTGGCAATATATCCTTTCGGATGTCCGACATGAAGTCCTTCACCAGATGGATAAGGAAACATATCCAGAACAAATGTTTTTGGTTTGTCGGTTTCAGTAGATTGATATATTTTTTTACTAAACCATTCTTTTTGCCACTTTACCTCAATTTCATGGTGGTTGATTTTTTTATGCATGACCAAGGAATAATTACTAAATAAACACTTAAGTTATAGTATGCCATGAGTTTTTGAGGATGTAAAAACCCGCTTTTATTCTGACGTTTATTTCTTTATGTTTAAAAATTTATTTTTTGATAGCCCTTTCAAAACAGTATCTTCCATCTTTGTATTGCCAATTGCTCAAACCCTTAATTGGTCTAGTTAGATCAACCGGTTCTGGATAGATATTGTCAGCAACAATACTTGGCGCGGAAAAAGTGGCACAAAGCTTAAATCCTGATTCTGTTACTTCGTAAGTATATGGTTCGCGTCCTTCTGGTGCTGTCGGAACAGGAAATTCCGCGTATAAATCAACTAGCGTAGCTGGAAGTTTATTATTAAGGTCAAGCTCTGATTCAATTTTCCATTGAATTTGCTGTAAATCTTGGATTTGTTTCTCATCTAATTTTTGTGCCTGGACTGTAGCTGGAGTGGCAATATTATTAAAACCAAAACTAACAGCCAATAGTACCATAGTGATTGCCCCAACACCGTAGATGACGGATTTTTTTTCATTTTTTAACCAAAATCCTTGAACATCCAATATGTAATATTGAAAAGCAATGCCAGTCGTGAGTAAAACTGTCAAGGCCTTATAGATAAAACGCAATGTTATATCACCATTTAAAAAACTAACTATGACGGTGGCTAAATCACCCAAAAGTACACCACCACCAATAAGGAGTGAGACATAAATCAACCATCTAGTTAATGTTAAATAAGTGGCGTTTTTATTTTCACGACGAATAGAATTAACTAACCGAGTCAGGATCAAATAGGTTGGAAAAAATACCACCACCATCGCAATACCGAGACGGACATTACCAGTAGCACTCTCCACTGCCCAATAACCCTCACTGGGATTAGGGAGTAATAAATCAACAACACCAAAAAGCAGAACAATCAAAAATGATAAAGATAAATACAAACTAATAAGAGACCCTAATTGTAGTACAAAGTGCTTGGCAGTGTTATGTTCCATACTTATATTATACTCTCACCACCATCAAAAGGAAACAAAAAGCACAATGACAGTCATCCGATGACCGTCATTGTGCTTTTTACCTGTTCATCAATCTGTTATTTTGTTATTTGCAATTACAATACCTAATAATGTACTATTAAACAATTATGAATCCAGAGGATTTGAAAAATGCCCCGAAGTTATTTGCCGAAAGTATAAATATTGCTTTTACACCGGAATTTTTTGTAATGGGAATAAGTTCTGGGAATCAAGGAACAATTTATTCTCTTACTCCCCAACATGCCAAACGTCTACATCAATATCTCACCCACCAAATTAGTGAATACGAAAAGGAACATCACGAAATAATTGCTGAATGGAAGCCAAATATTGTTAGCCCAGTTCAGCGTGCTAATCCACCCATGGAAGGAAGTTAATTTAACCAGGTAAAACCAACTTTTTTGTCCGAAACAGTTTGGTGTTTAGTTTTTTAAATTACTGAAATTATTCATCTATTATGAATCCTTTCATTAGATCATATCATAAACTCAATCACATCGCCGTCTTTAACAATATACTCCTTGCCTTCAGTCCTCATCTTTCCTTGCTCTTTGGCAATTACCTTTGATCCGGCCTTGACTAAATCAGCAAAAGTTATCACTTGCGCTCTAATATATTTTTTTTCAAAGTCAGTATGTATAGCTGCTGCTGCCCTAGGACCAGTACTGCCAATCGGTACAGTCCAAGCTCTGGTTTCTTTTTCACCAGTAGTAAAATATGACATCAATCCCAAACGGTCATAGCAAGCTCGAATCAGACTGCCTACGCCACTGTTTTGCGCTCCGTATTCACGCCGAAACTCATTTTTTTCGTCATCAGATAAGTCCTTGAGCTCGTGTTCCATACCAGCATCAACCACTACATACTCACTACCAGTTGAAGTAAAAAATTCTAGTAGGGACTGCCAGCGTTCATCGTTTTGTTCATCTAAATTAAAGGCGTCGGTTTTTTTATTACAAACATACAAAAACGGCTTCATCGTTAAAAGATGGATATTTTTAATTACTTTAGCTTCATTTTCATTTGTTTCTAACTGATTAGCTAATTGTCCAGCTTCTAGATGAGGCAGTAATCTCTTTAAAACATCATATTCAATCATCGCTTCTTTGTCACCTCGTTTGGCATCACGTTCAATATTATTAATTCGCTTGATCACTGTTTCAGCATCAGCCATGATCAGCTCAAGATTGATAACTTCAATATCATCAAGTGGATCAATGGCACCAGAAACATGATGAATATCATTATCTTCAAAAATGCGCACTACTTCGGCAATCATATCGGTCTCCCGAATATTGGCGAGAAATTTATTACCGAGACCTTCTCCAGCTGAAGCACCTTTCACCAAACCAGCAATATCCACAAATTCCACCACTGCCGGGATGATAGTATTTGTACCAGAAATATTAGCTAAAGTTGCTAATCTTCCGTCTGGCACTGCCACCACACCAACAGCAGGGTCAATAGTACAAAACGGATAATTCTCCATTGGAACAGAATTTTTTGTCAAAGCATTAAAAAGCGTTGATTTACCAACATTTGGCAAGCCGACAATTCCCACGCTCAAACTCATATTTCGTACTATAACACAAATTATTTTAATTGGGCATTTCTCTTAATCAAGTATCCGTTATTTTTCCTTTGATTCAGGTTAAATGAATATAATCATTCATTAGTGAGACCAAATACGAATCGCCATCAAGTTTACAATCCTTACTAAAAAATGTCTCTAAAAATCTTCCTAAAGCAGTTGGAAAAAATTATTTATAGGTTTTATGAGTTTTGATGCTGACTAGATTGTATTCATAACCTAAGTGGACTAGTCAACAAACGTGTTAAGCTTTAATTATATTAAACATGAATAGGTCAATTACTGTCTTAATCATTATTCTATTCGTATTTCTCATCGGCGTATTTTTTTTATTTGCAAAAAATGAATACCTTAATTTAACTGACGATGTTAATCAAAATAATAAATTTATTACCAATAATCCAGACTTAACTGACAAAAATAATCTTACATTAACATCAACTAGTAGCAATAAACTTCCTTATTTAAAAATTTATACTCCCGAACCACCAGCTTTACATACTTTTTTTGAGGTTAACAAAGGTTGCAAAATTATAATTGACGGAAGCTGTATTCATGCATATGCCAGCACAACAACAGCTAGTCCAATTAAAGCAAATTTGCGGATTGGAATGATCCTGCAAGTAAGTAATGAAGTCACCACTACAGATGGTTCCACTTGGTATAAAGTAGATTTTGCTGAACCAATACGATACCAAGAACGTATCACCTTACCTTGGTTTGTACCAGCAGAAGCCGGGAATATTTTTTCTGATATCGGTTTACTTTCCATAAGCACTTCTACTGCTATTACGACAAAACGAATCATTGTTGATCGCAGTGAACAAATGCTTTACGCTTTTATTGGCGATGAGTTATTTATGAAAAATCCAGTTTCTACTGGTCTTTTACTATCGCCCACACCGCGTGGTACCTTTACCATTTTCAAAAAAACTCCCACCCGTTACATGCAAGGTCCACTACCGGGTATCAGTAGTCAATATTATGATTTACCGGGTGTACCATGGAATCTCTATTTTACAGAACAAGGAGCCGTTATTCATGGTGCCTATTGGCATAATTCCTTTGGAAAAATCTGGTCTCACGGCTGTGTTAATTTACCACCTGAAATTGCAAAAAAATTATATCTTTTTGCAGATCTCGGTACTACCGTTATTATTCGTGATTGACATTAGTCTTTAAAATTTTTGTCTAAAATTAATAACAGATAAGATTTTAGAGCTAAATTAAATTTATTTTTAATATCGCGATTAATCGCGATATTAAAATGACTTTGATCTTGGTATCTTCATTGTTTACTGTAATTGTTGCAGAATGCCCCAGGGTTCACCTTACAGGTGCTGTCTACTTGTTGGACATTTTGTTTCGTTACCTTACAAAATATCTCAACAAGTCTTGCAGAAATGCTCCCAGCATTTCTTCACCCTGGGGATGAATGCAACATTGAAAAATGAGTCGCCGGTGGGCGACACCTATACAGAAAAGAACCCCCGGTTCGTCCCTCTGGGATGGGGTTCTTTACAGTTTCTAACATTTAGAGAAAAAAGAGTAATAATTGAAATAATATCTAATTAGATGATTTTTAAAAGTGGCGAATATTCACAAAATATAATTTCCGACTCTGGCTTCCCTAATTTTTCGGCAAAAACACGCTTGGCTTCTGCTCGATCACCAAGACGGTCAATTAACTTCGTTTCTAATGCTCTACTTCCTATCATAGTGGATCCATCAGCTAATGACAAAACCGCATCGGAAGTAAGGTGGCGATTCTGAGCCACAATTTCCACAAAAGAATCACGTACTGAGACTAAATCATTTTCAAATAATATTCTTTCTTCCTCGGTTAATGGTTTATTAGGATTACCGGCATCCTTATATTTTCCTGCTGAAAGTGAAACGAAAGTTAAACCATCTTTTTTATTTTTTTCTGTTTCGTCTAAATATGACATGGTTACACCGATACCTCCGATAACAGACATTTTTGAAGCGATAATTGTATTTGCTCCACTTGCTACCATATATCCACCCGAAGCTCCAATATCTCCAATCAAGGCGAGCGTAGGTAAAGTACTGTTTTTAATATCAGTGGCAATTGTTTCCGAGGCGACTGGAGTACCACCGGGAGAATTAATCTCAAACATAATACCTAAAATCCCTGATTCCTCCTCAGCTGTTTTTATAAAAGAACGAACAATGGTGGGAGTAACAAATAATTCTTCTGCTGTGGTAACGTTGGTAAAAGGAAGAATGGTTCCTTCAATCGGCATAACAGCAATATTACATTTGCCATCGCTAATCATACCTAGACTTGAATAACTAAAATTTACAATTACTACAATGATAACAATCGTTAAAACAACAGCAGTCATCTTAAGTAGTAGACTTAATACCTCACGTTTAAATGAAATGATTGGCATAGAGAATAGTGTATCAGAAAATTACTAATTTAAGTATCTAATTGTTAATTGTAAACCAGTCGCAAAAATTACCCAAAATAAATAAGGTAGATTAATAAATGTCACCCAAGGCACATACGGATAAACAACAAATAATGACCAGGATAAAGTAAACCATACGAGCAAAATATCCAAAGTGGCCAACTCATTATTTTGCAAACCAAATTGCAACGGAGTAAAAAATAAATTAAATAACAAATTCAAAGTAAATGGCAAAGCAATCAGATAAGGCAATTCACCCCTAAACACTTTTAAAAATACTGTTCCGAAAGAAACAAAAATAATAATATAAAGCACACTCCAAACTGGACCAAAAATCCATGCTGGTGGTGCCCAATCTGGTTTAGTTAGTTCCAGGTACCAAATTTTTTCATTCACTTGGTTATGGCAACATAATCAAATATAGAAAATAAGAACCCCTAACAAAGGGGCGGAATTATCCGCCCCCCCCTTCCGCTTTCTTAAAATAGTAATCCCACCACATTAATAACAAACAAGTTCGCGTTTGTAGTCAATATGTGAGTAAGTGCAATCGTATTTTCGCTTATCGGGTACACCAGGGGGTAACTGGTAGTATCTCCCCCCAGAAACATAATAATTTGACCAGTGACGAACACTACCATAGGTGAAATGACCATAATAGGTCACCGTAGTACCCGGATTGCCACTTCTGTAAAAATCTGGATTGGGTGTCACTTCAAGACACCCAGAAAGAAAAAACATAACGAACAACCTAGCCACAACCTTAATTTTCATCGCAACCTCCATTTATACGTCAAAAATATCTTTGGCGTTTCCAGTACTACAATGGAACAGAACTACAATAAAGTCAAGCTAAATTCCCTTCTTTCCGAGTTTATCAATTTCATGAAGCCATTTCATTCGACAAACATCGTCAACCCGATTGCATGGCCCATAAGCAGAAACGGCGGTCCTA